>Ga0187888_1001814_pt1 | contig 19570 bp, 15 predicted proteins | sample June2016WEW_7_40_FD_132987 | JGI IMG/M metagenome (GOLD analysis project Ga0187888, IMG submission 132987) | Peatland microbial communities from SPRUCE experiment site at the Marcell Experimental Forest, Minnesota, USA - June2016WEW_7_40 | ecosystem: Environmental > Terrestrial > Soil > Wetlands... | reverse complement strand
TCCATTTCCTGTTTTCGCGTCGTTGCTTCCCGCCATGACGGGCACAGCCGTGATGGCCAACACTAGCAGGCTCAACAGCCAGCTTTTCAGCTTCAACATAGACGGTGTCCTCCTCGTTCCGGCTCGGCTCAGGCTTTGGCTCAGAACATGGGGCGTAACGCTATGTCGTTTTCGCGACAGATGCTGTAACGCCGATCACCTATTAAAGTGACGGGCGTCACTGATCGATGAGGTTCCGCTGAACCAGACGAAAATCACAGCAAGGCTTTCTTCCATGAAATCCCAAGGCTTCCTGGTCCAAGACTTCGATTGCTGATCGATGGCAGCTAGGCGGGTACCACCCTCGATTCACTGAATATTCAACAAATTTTCATCAGTTATTAACAAATGGCGGGCTAGGCTGGCAGTTCGCTAAAAATGAACCATGAGCTGAAGGTGCGGTTACGACTTTGTTCACTATCTAAAACATTTATTTTGAAGGAGATAAAAACAATGAAACGAATTATGGCTGTGATGCTGTCGATGGCGCTCGCGGGGAGCGTGGTTGCAGCGCAGACCCAGCAAGCTACGACCACTGCAATGACAGCGAAGAGCCCGCGAAAGAAAGTTGCCAAGACATCTGGGCCGACGGTTTCAGAGCAGCTCAATGAGATGAAGCAGGCCATCGACGCGCAGCAGCAGCAGATCAAGCAGTTGACCGATGTGGTTCAAAGCCGCGATCAAAAGATTCAGCAACTGGAACAGCGGCTTGATCAGAGCCAGACCGTGGCTGTGCAGGCGCAGACCAAGGCGGATACTGCGGCTGCTCAAACGATGGAGCAACAGCAAACGGTGATGGCGCTCAAAAGCGATGTCACGGACTTGAAGACCACCGCCACGAACTCCGCGTTGACTCTGCAGGAGACTCAGAAGCGCATGGGCGATCTGGAGAGCCCGCTCGCCATCCGCTACAAGGGAATCACGATCACTCCTGGCGGATTCCTGGCGGGTGAATCGGTGTATCGCAATCATGCGACGGGCGGGGATGCTACTCCCTTTAACAGCATCTTTATGCCCGGAAGCGGTGCGAACAGGATTTCCGAATTCTTTGGTTCAGGCCGCCAGTCGCAGATCACAATGACGGCTCGGGGCAAGCTCAGCAACGTCAAGCTCACCGCTTATTACGAAGCTGACTTTCTCGCGGCTGGTACTAGTTCAAACAACAACCAGACGAACAGCTACGTCTTGCGTCAAAGGCAGGCTTGGGGTCAAGCTGAATCCAACAGCGGCTGGAGTTTCGTTGGCGGTCAAATGTGGACCTTGTTGACAGAGAACAGGAATGGAATCGACAACCTGAGCACAGCCAGGCCGATGACCATTGACCCGAATTATAATGTCGGCTTCAGTTTTGCGCGGCAGTGGGGCGCCCGCGTGGTTAAGAACTTCAATAATCGCTTCTGGCTGGCCGCCGCGCTAGAGAATCCCCAGACCACCTTTACGGCTACCAACGCCAACGCGAACTTCGCCTTGGGCAGTGACGGCGTTGGCGCCGGACTTTACAATCCCGGCATCACTGCTTGCAGCACCAGTAGCACCGGCGTCACCAGCTGTACCAACGCGGCCAACTATTCCTTCAACGCGATGCCGGACATCATCGTCAAGGCGGCCCTTGAACCTGGCTTCGGCCACTATGAAATTTTCGGTATCTTCAGCCGGTTCCGCGACCGCGTTTATCCTTGTGAGGTAGCGACGCAAGCCCCGACATTATGCGATACGGGTGTCGGCGGCGCCCTCGTCAATTCCGTGGTAGGGGCCTATAACTACTCTAGGAACGGCGGTGGACTGGGAGCGAACGGCCGTGTCTCCGCGTTCAATAAGCATGTGGATTTCGGCCTTCACGCCCTCTACGGGAATGGTATAGGCCGGTACGCCGCGTCGGGTCTGTCGGATGCCACCGTCGATCCCTATGGCAAGCTGGTTCCGTTGCGCAGCTATCAAGGTCTGGCAACGCTTGAATTTCACTATCCCAAGTTGGATGTGTACTTCTATGGCGGCGAGGACTATTTGGGACGGCGCTATCAAACTGACACCCTGGGTACCGGCAAGGTGGTGGGCTACGGAGCGCCAGGCTACTCTGACTCGGGATGCTACACCGAAACCTTGCCGTCGGCGTCGAGCCCGAGCGGCTACAATTTTGGAGGGGTCGGTAGCTGCAGTGGCCAAACCCAAAGGGTGATCGAGGGCACGTTCGGGTTCTGGATCAAACCATACAACGGTCCCAAGGGCAGAGTGCAGTTCGGCCCGCAGTATTCCTACATTAGCCGAGATGCGTGGACCGGCGCCGGTGCGACGGCGGGCACCTTCATTGCGCCGCACGGAATCGACAACGTGTTCTATACATCGTTCCGGTATTACTTGCCGTAGCGTGTGCGGTACCCTCGCCCCCTGCCCTGGGGGCGAGGGACTGTTTTCAAAACCGGAACGGTCTCCATCGCTCTCGGGCGTGAGAACCTTTCGTCCTTCGACCTGCAATTGGATGTGCACTCCCCCTCTCCGTGAACTTGCAGCGATTCCCGCAGGCTGCCAAAAACACGATGTGTAGTGGGTCCTTCCGGAACCTGGCGGGATGGAGAAGCGATCTTTCGATTACTGCCGACGGAACGATTCATCTGATCAAGGACCTCCAGGGTTTGACCACGCTGGAGTGGCACGGCAAGAAACTCGACATCTACTCCTACGTCGGAGCGGAGTACGCGGGCCGGACCTATGGCTCCTTCGTCTCGCCGAGCAGTGGCAAAACGGTGTACGTCGGCTACGGCTCACCCTCCTTCAACAATTACGGTTGCTACACCTAATTGCCTCCTGCCGTGAACACCGGCTTCACTCCTACTTCACCAGCCAATTGCACCGGCGACACGCGGGCAGTGATCGAGGGTACGGCCGGCTTCTGGTACGCCTTCTACAACGGGCCCAAGGGCAGGTTCCGGTTCGGCTCGCAGTACTCTTATGTGACGCGTCAGACCTGGTCTGGCGTCACATCCCTACCAACCGTCACACCAGTAACTTATGGATCGCCGGAAGGCCTCGACGGGATGGTCTTCACCTCGTTCCGCTACTACTTGCCGTAAAAGCAGAAAATAGTCCCGCGTCACTGTTTGACGCGGGACCACCAGGTTTAACGAACAGGTTAAGGACGCTGACAGTGACTCAATTTTCTGAGGGGAGCCTTTCCCTCAGGACGCCGCCGGCCCGGTTTTGGCTTACTCTCCTTTTCCGGGCCGGTGGTCTTACGGTTGAAACAAAGTTCAGAACGTGAATATCGGTCCGAACTCCTGACGCCAATCGTGCGCTTGGGTCACGTGACGTCCCTCGAAGAGTTTGCTGTCTGCCGTGGCCGCGCGCGTATCGATATAGCTGGTTTCATTGACGAACGACACCCATGAGTTCAGCTTGTAGGTGATCGAAGCAGTGTCGAGGTCGGTGCATGCCAGACCGTTTGAGGCTGCGGCACGGGCATCCGAAGCCTTGGCGCGATCGGTGCCATACTGCAGATGGAGTACCCATCCTGCATTGTGGCCCTCTGGATTGGCGTTGAAGATTCGCGAGAGCGGGAAGCTTAACTCCGTGAATCCACCCGATCCGCCGACGGGCTGAAGGATGGCGGATTGGACACGCGTGTTCTGGCAATTGACAGTCGCGGCGGGCTGGCCGGTAGTGGTTCCACCTGAGCAGCCGAACAAGATGGGCCGTCCGCTTTCGGAAACACCGTTCCCCACCTCGAACAAACTGTTAGGTTGGAGCAAAACTGCGTTGACCCTCAATTCTGATCCGGGCGACTCCGCGGAGCCCCGAAGATGGGAGCTCCGCCGGAATCGCGGCTAGCGCTAGGTTTAGCTAGAACGTAAACACTGGCCCGAACTCATTGCGCCAGTTGTGCGCCTGTCGGACGTCCTTACCCTCAAAGAGCAGGTAGTGTGGTGTAATCACGCCGCTGGCCGATTCGTCATTGGCAGTGAAAGTGGCGATGTAACTGACTTCGTGCACAAACGTGACCCACTTGTTGAGCCGGTAGGTGAGCGAAGCAGAGTCGAGGTCGGTGCGGCCCAAGTGATTGCCGTGCTGGGCATCGGAGTATTTGGCGCGGTCGGTGCCATACCCCAGGTGCAGTATCCATCCGGAATTGTGGCCCTCCGGATTGGCGTTGAAGATGCGCGAGAGCGGGAAGCTCAACTCGGCGAATCCACCGGATCCGCCGGACGGTTGCAGGATGGCGGATTCGACAGGAGTGCCTTGGCAATTGACGATGCCGGTGCCGCCACTGATCCCCATCGGGCAGCCGAACGTGATGGACCGTCCGCTTTCAGAAATGCCGGTCCCCACAACACCACTTTCGGGGAACGTTAGGTTGTTGTAGACATCGTTGAGCTGGCCGCCGAAGAAGAACCGCATGTCATCGCCTTTGTAGTACTTGGCCGCAAAAGTTACCCAGGGCGTGGGCAACTGAATCTCAGCGGTCCAGATGTTCTGCGGGTTGCCGACCTGGGTGCCCCTGCCAAAGATCTGCTCCAGATTGCATGTCCCTGACGCCTCGGTGCAATTGGAGGCGCCGATTATCGACGTGGCGGTGGTGAACCCGACATTCTGACTGTTAACGGTGGTGAAGATTGTGGGGTCGTATGTGATTGTGCAAGGAAGCACGGTGCAAGTAAAATCGAGAGGGGTCAGAACGGTCTGTGCCGCATGGGGAATGATTTCGTTCATGCGAGCATGGTGGCCGCTGAAGATGATCTGGGCTGGCGCCACGCCTTTCCAGTTGTGCGATAGCGGGAACTGGAAGACCACGCGAGCCTCCAGTCCGGGCTGATTGGACTCGGCGCCGGCGCGGTCGCCGAAGCGCAAGCGTTGGTCGACGGTGAGTGCGGAGGAGCCTGCAATCGGCATCACGATAGCGAACTCAGGCTGAACCTTGAACTCACCCGAATGGAATTGCACGCCGGTTTTGAACATCGGCATGCGCTCATAGAGAGATCCCATACCGACGCCTAAGCCCGTGGTTTCGAACAGGCTGGGGAGAGTGGATGAGCCGAGCAGCGACCAATCCTCGCCGAACTCTGCGAACCAGGGAAGGTCGCCAATTTTATGGTCGAGGCGCATCCAGGCCAGGCGAAGCGAGAACTGGGAACGGGCGTCGCCACTGATGTTGCGGTTATTGACGTCGGTGTAGTCGCCTTCAAAGTCGCCTTCCACTCGGCCGGTGATGGTAAAGTCCGAACCCTTGGGGACCCATTCAGTCTGGGCGCCAATGCGGAAGCCGCGGGCCTTGATATGGACCGGGGGGTCGGACGTAGGACCCGTATCGGCGAGGAGGAGCGGGAGGGGCCAGTCCTGGCTGCCGAAGGTGGGCCCGCCGCTGGAGGCGGTATCGGAGGCAGCGGTGGCCTTGTAGAAGCCGTAGAGCTTCAGTTTGGCGCCACTGCCCAGTCTGATGTCAGGAATCATCCCGTCCTGCTTAGGGATGTCGATAGGCAAAACCCGTAGCGGCGTTACCGCGGGTATGACTGTGGGCCCCGACGGAGCCGGCGGTGTTGCAGGCACAGCCGAGGAGGCTTGCGCCGCGTTCGAACTGTGCAGTACGGTGTTTAACAGACGCGGCCCAGACAAGTCCATGCTCACGGGCGCGACCGTTGCCGTGTACTCCGTCTGACTGATCAGGCCCTTCTCCACGAGCAATTGAGCGAGGCGCGCGTTAGCCTCTTCTGGAGAGGACGCTTGGTTGACCATTGCTACTTCGCCAGGGGACAAAATCCCCTTGGACTGAAGCAATAGCGCGAGAGGGTTGTTATTGGCCGTGTGGTTTTCCTGCGCCTGGGCCATAGCCGTAAACGCCAGAGCAAGCACGGAACTCAACAAAATCAAACGTGAGACGGTTTTTTTCACTTGGATAACCTCCGAGACGGATTTGCGATCGTTGGCTCGATACAAACGTGTAGCTGCCCTATCCAGACAGATGGGCTGGATTTAACGGCCCTACATACTCTTACAGCGAGTTCGATGTCAAGCTATTTCTCCGTTGGAACTGGGCCGATCATCCGCAGGGCATTCCTTCTCTGCACAACTGCACAAGTGATAGCTTGGATCGGTACTCGCTTCCGCCGGATGCGGAATTCGGAATTGCAACCTGAGCCTGCTTCCAAGCGCCAAAATAAATGGCCATCAGTGACTTGCGTGATCTGGCTGTCCTTGGGTGCTCATGTATAATTTGCTGGCATTCGATCCACGCATGGATTTGATTTGAGATGAGTATGCTAGGACATTCTCGGGCACGAGTAAGCTTCGCGTCGGCACGCCGGATCGCAGTAGTTCTTCTAGCCATCTGCGCTCTCACGGTAAGCCTTGCTACTCGTTACACAGTACTAGGTCCGGGAGTCCAGCCAGAAGTCCGGAAGACCACCACTGTAAAATCGCAGTCCCCGGATGGCCAGCGGCAGCACCTGCTTGGCGACGGACTCCAGTGGATGGCTCCCGCTTCCAGTTTCACGCTCTTTCAGCCGCCGCGCCCTTCCGTTCTTACTGTCTTGGCGGTGGTCCCATCCATCAATCTGAACTTTGAGACTTGGCTTTACAACCGCCCTCCTCCTTCCTCCTAACTTCGACGTTTTGCCAACCCCTGCTTCGTACAATCAGCCCCAGAACGCCGGCGTGGCTTGATCGGGTTCGGGCTCAGTGCGAGAATCCTCAACGTCAAAGTTCGGGCTCGGGTGGGGGCTAGCGGCGCGTTGTCTGGCGTGAGCCGGTCGGCCCGAATTCTTGTAAGGCCGACCACTACTAATTTGCCAGCGCTGAAGTTCGAAATGGGTGACTGTGGGCATGCATAAAGGATCATCTTTCTTAATTCTCGATGGAAGAGTGGCCGCCATCGCTCTGATCGCGCTCTGTATCGGTGCGGCGGAAGGCTGCGGTCATTCCGGTGGCTCCTCTCCATCGGCGTCCGCCGATGCACCTATGCCTGCCGCCGTGGTGCAAGTTCGACGCACGCCGCTTTCCAACACACTCTCCATCGCGGGGGAGTTCACGCCCTACCAGGAAGTGGAACTCCACGCCAAGGTCGCGGGATACATCCGGAACATCAACGTAGACATTGGCGACCATGTCCACAAGAATCAGGTACTCGCCGTTCTTGAGATTCCGGAGTTAGTGGCGCAGCTAGAAGCCGCCGCCGCGGGCGTGCGCCATAGTCAAGAGGAAATTACCCACGCCCAGAATGAGGTAAGCCGCGCGGAGGCGGATCACGAAGCGCTGCATGCTGCTGCCACCCGACTGAGACAGGCGTCGGAGGCGCGTCCCGGCCTGATCGCGGAGCAGGAACTCGACGATGCTACCGCTAAAGATCGCTCGACGGAGGCGCAGGTGGAATCCGCCAAGTCGGAGTTAGCAGCCGTCCGGCAGCAATTGGAAGTCTCACAGGCTGATCAGCAGCATTATGCCGCGCTCTCTGAATATTCGCGAATTACGGCTCCGTTCGATGGTGTCGTGACTTGGCGCTACGCCGACACCGGATCGCTCATTCAGGCGGGCTCTTCCAACGTGAGTTCGATGCCAGTCGTGAAACTTTCGCAAGTGAATGTATTGCGTTTGCGGATTCCCGTGCCCGAATCTCTGGCCGCCAGCGTGCATGATGGAGAGCCAGCTGACATTCGCGTGAAGGCAACCGATGAACACTTCTCGGGCAAAGTCATCCGCTCGACCGATTCACTCGACCGGTCGACCCGTACCATGCAGGTCGAAGTGGACGTGCCCAATCAGGACTATAAGCTGACCCCCGGAATGTATGCGGAGGTCGCATTGCGGGTGCAAAATGATCCGAACGCCCTGACCCTTCCCTTGCAGGCGATCAATCGAGGGGAAGGCAAGACCACCGTGCTCCTGGTCAATCCGCAAAACCATGTGGAAGAGCGCGAGATTCGCACGGGAATCGAAGGCTCCGATCGCATTCAAGTCCTATCGGGGCTAAATGAGGGCGACCGCGTGATCGTGGGCAACCTTGGGGCGTACCGGTCCGGACAGCATGTCGATCCCAAGATGAGTACGATGGCGGACCAGAAGTACACCGCGGAACAGGGAGCGCATTAGACATGCCCGGTTTCGCCATAAGATATCCGTTCTTCATTATCATGCTGTGCCTGATCATCGCAGTGGTCGGCGTAACGACCGTGGCACGCATGCCGGTGGATTTATTCCCCAACATCAACATCCCGGTGGTGGTGGTCGCGACGTTTTACTCCGGGATGCCGCCGGAGCAGATCGAAGCTAACATCACCAACCCGTTCGAGCGTTTTTTCACCTTGGGAAGCGGTATCGACCATATCGAGTCGCGTTCGTTGACTGGGGTCAGTCTGATTAAGATCTATTTCCAGCCAGGGACCGACCCGGATGCGGCCGTCAGTGGCATCTCGAATCTGGCGATGGCGCAATTGCGGCGATTGCCCCCGGGCACGCTGCCGCCGGTGGTGCTGAAGTTCGACGCTTCCAGTCTGCCGGTCTGCTTGATCACATTAAAAGGCCACGGGCTGAATGAAACGGAGTTGCACGATTTGGGACAGTTCACAGTTCGCAACCAGATTGCCAACGTGCCGGGCGCCTCTGTGCCTCAGCCCTTCGGCGGCAAGTATCGGCAGATTCAAGTCTATGTCGACCCCATAAAGTTGCAGGCGCATCAACTAAGCTTGATGGATGTGGTGCGCACGGTGAATGGTGCCAACACCATCTTGCCGGCCGGTGATGTGCGGATAGGCCCGAAGGATTACAACATCTATACCAACAGCCAGTTGCCCACCACCGCGGCAATGGACCGGTTGCCCCTGAAGTCGGAGGGCAACGCTGAGTTAATGATCGGGGATGTCGGTCATGCCGAAGATGGAGCCGCCATCCAGACCAACATCGTTCGGGTGGACGGGCAAAGATCGGTCTATCTCCCAATTCTCAAACAGGGCGGGAACAGTAACACCATAGCTATTGTTAACGGGATCAAGAAGTCCGTGGGCGATCTGCTCGACGTGCCCAAGTCGCTGGTAACTGAGGTCGTGTTCGATCAGTCCATCTACGTGAAGACGGCGATCTGGAACGTCTTGCACGAAGGCAGCATCGGATTGCTGCTGACGGCAGTCATGATTCTCTTTTTCCTGGGTAGCATCCGCGGCACGTTCTCCGTCATGCTTTCCATTCCCTTGTCTTGTCTGGCAGCATTCTTGGCTCTCAATGCCAGCGGCGGAACAATTAACACCATGGTGCTGGGCGGCATTGCATTGGTGCTTTCACGGCTCATAGATAACTCAGTGGTGGTACTGGAAAATATCTTCCGACACCTGGAGATGGGGGAATCCCCTGCGTTTGCAGCCGAGAAAGGAGGCCGGGAAGTTGCGTTGGCCGTTCTGGCGGCCACGCTCACGACCGCGATCGTCTTTTTTCCGGTGGTCTTTCTTTACGGGGTCAGCCGTTTTCTGTTTACCGCACTCGCTCTGGGGGTGGTGCTTTCCCTCGCCGGATCGTATTTCGTGGCCATGAGCGTGGTCCCGCTTTTTTGTGCTCAGTTCATTCATGCACCGCATGAAATCGGGGGAGAAACTCGCAGCAGCGAAGGTTTACTGCGCCGGATTCTGCGCCCGTTTAACCACGCCTACGACGCCATCTTGAAGACGTATGACAGTACGCTTGCTGCGAGCCTGGCGCGGCCCAAGCTCACTGTAGCCATCATTATGGGGGCTTTTGGTCTGAGCCTGGGGCTTTCGCCGCTGCTGGGAGTGTCATTTTTTCCGCGCACCGACCCGGGACAATTTGTCATCAACGTCAAGGCTCCGACCGGCTCTCGTCTTGAGCTGACGAACGAGTACATCCAGCGCGTCGAGCAGGACGTACGGCAGGTGGTTCCCCCCGTCGATTTGGACCTGATCGTCTCCAATATCGGCGTCACGCCAGATTTTTCGGCGATCTATACCAGCAATTCCGGACAGCACACGGCCTTCGTGCAGGTCAGCCTCAAGGACGGGCACAGGCTGAGCAGTTTCGTGTATATGAATCGGGTGCGAGCAAAGCTGGCGGCCGACTTACCGGAGCTTTCCACTTACTTTCAAACCGGCGGCCTGGTGGATTCGATCGTAAATCTCGGCCTGCCCGCGCCCATTGATATTCAAGTGAGTGGAAACAACATGCGCGAGGCCTTGAAAACTGCTTCCGATCTGGCAACGAAAATCAAAGAGCTTAAGACCGTGAGTGATGTGCTCATTCCCCAGGACCTTGATTACCCCGGGATCCAGCTCAATGTGGAACGCGAGATGGCATCGCGCCTGGGTTTATCGTCGAAGGAAACCGTGGACAATGTCATTACTGCGCTTTCCTCGAACGGCATGATCGCTCCTAGTTATTGGGTCGATCCCAACAACGGCAATAACTACATGCTTACGGTTCAGTACCTGGAAACACAGGTCAAATCAATGTTAGACCTGGAATCGATTCCGCTGCGCTCCCGGGGCAGCGCGAATTCCACGAACCTTGAGGCGGTCTCCGATATGACGACGATTAACACGCCGACGGAGGTCGATCACTATCAACTCCGCCGTGTCTTCGACGTGTACGTCTCACCCTCCGGTGACGACCTTGGCGGTCTTGCCAAACAAGTGCAACACATGATCGACGGAACAACATTGCCGTCCAACGTGCGCGTGACGATGCGCGGATCGGTGGAGGGCATGCGGCAGTCGTTCAAAAGCTTCAGCATCGGTCTGGGGCTTTCCATCGTTCTGGTGTACTTGATTCTAATGGCACAGTTCGCTTCGGTGAAGGATCCGTTCCTCATCTTGCTCGCAGTACCCCCGGGATTCACCGGGGTAATTTTGTTTCTGCTGATCACCCGCACTACGGTGAACGTCATGTCTCTGATGGGCGTCATGATGATGGTCGGCATCGTGGTGTCAGATTCAATCTTAATCGTGGAGTTCGCGCGCGAACTTCGGCGGCAGGGGCAGCCCTTGTTGGAGGCACTCAAGAACGCATGTCATGTTCGTCTTCGTCCCATCATGATGACCACATTCGCGACGCTGCTCGGACTCATTCCCCTGGCGCTAGCGCTCGAGGCGGGCAGCGAGCAATATGCACCGCTAGCGCGTGCCATCATCGGGGGACTGAGCCTCTCTTTTCTGGTGACGCTGTTTCTCGTTCCGGCGGCATACCTGCTCATGCACCGAAATGAAGAATTCAATCCGAAGGAGAAGGCGGTATGAGGAAAGCTAACCCGGTGCATTGTCTGCAAATCACCGGCATGGGAGCGTACTAGGGATGTCGGATTTTGCGATCAGGTATCCGTTCTTCATAATCACGATTTGTCTGATCATCGCCGTCGTGGGGGTGACCACGGTGGCACGCATGCCGGTGGACTTGTTTCCCAACATCAACATTCCCGTCGTAGTGGTGGCAACGTTTTATTCGGGCATGCCCCCCGAGCAGATTGAAGCCAACATCACCAATCCCTTCGAGAGGTTTTTTACCTTGGGAAGCGGTATCGACCATATCGAGTCGCGTTCGTTGACCGGGGTCAGTCTGATTAAGATCTATTTCCAGCCAGGGACGAATCCCGACGCGGCGGTGAGCGGCATTTCCAATCTGGCCATGGCGCAATTGCGGCGATTGCCCCCGGGCACACTGCCGCCAGTAGTCCTTAAGTTCGACGCTTCCAGTTTGCCAGTCTGCTTGATCACGTTAAAGGGCCAGGGGCTGAATGAGACAGCGTTGCACGATCTGGGACAGTTCAACGTTCGCAACCAGATTGCCAACGTGCCGGGCGCCTCGGTACCGCAGCCGTTTGGTGGCAAGTACCGTCAGATCCAAGTCTATGTGGATCCCGTGAAGTTGCAGGCGCACCAGTTGAGCCTGATGGACGTCGTGCGCACTGTCAACGATGCCAACACCATCCTGCCGGCCGGTGATGTCCGAATAGGTCCGAAGGATTACAACATCTACACCAACAGCCAGCTTCCGACCACTGAAGAAATAAATCGGCTGCCGCTGAAGTCCGAAGGCAACGCGGAATTAATGGTGGCCGATGTCGGCTACGCTCAAGACGCTGCTGCCATTCAAACGAATATTGTGCGCGTGGATGGGCAAAGGTCGGTCTATCTCCCAATTCTCAAGCAGGGCGGGGACAGCAACACTATCGCCATCGTCAATGGCATCAAGACCGCCGTGGGCGATCTGCTCGACGTGCCCAAATCGCTCACGACGAAGGTCGTGTTCGATCAGTCACTCTACGTGAAGACGGCGATATCGAACCTGGGCAGTGAAGGCGGCATTGGTCTGGTGCTGACCGCTCTGATGATCCTGATTTTTCTCGGCAACTTCCGCGCTACATTAGCGGTGATGCTCTCGATTCCTCTATCAGCGCTGGCTGCGTTCCTAGCCATTAATGCCAGCGGGGGATCGATCAATACCATGGTCTTGGGTGGACTCGCGCTGGCATTCTCGCGGCTGATCGATAACTCCGTGGTTGTGCTGGAAAACATTTTCCGTCATTTGGAATTAGGGGAAACGCCCGAGATCGCCGCTGAGAAGGGCGGCCGCGAGGTGGCAATGCCCGTGCTTGCTGCCACCTTCACCACGTCGATTGTCTTTTTCCCAGTCGTCTTTCTCTATGGGGTAAGCAGATTCCTGTTCACCGCGCTTGCCGCTGCGGTTGTCTTTTCCTTGTTTGCGTCCTACGCGGTGGCAATGACGGTGGTGCCTTTGTTTTGCGCTAACTTTATCAAGTCACCGCACGGCGAAGCCGCACACCACACGGGGAACAACGCGTTCGAACGTTTTGTCCGGTGGTTTAATCGCCGCTACGACCGCATGCTCATGCACTACGACATCGCCGTGAGGCGCAGTCTCCTGCGGCCCTTGGCAACGTTCATCGGAATCCTCGGCATTTGCTTGTTTAGTTTTGCGTTCTATCCGCTCCTGGGCCTGGGCTTCTTCCCGCGGACTGACCCCGGCCAGTTCGTGATCAACATCAAGGCTCCTACGGGCACACGCCTCGAATTGACCAATCAATACATCAAACACGTTGAAGAGGACATTCGTCAGGTCGTCTCGCCGCGAGATCTGGACATGATTGTTTCGAACATCGGAATCACTCCAGATTTTTCGGCGATCTATACCAGCAATTCCGGACAGCACACGGCCTTCGTGCAGGTCAGCCTCAAGAAAGGGCACGCGATTGGCAGTTATGAATACATGCGCCGAATGCGTGCAAAAGTAGCGAATGATCTGCCGGAACTTTCGACTTACTTTCAATCTGGAGGCTTGGTGGATTCGGTTGTCAATCTCGGCTTGCCTGCTCCTATCGATATCCAGGTCAGCGGCAACGACCAGAAGCAGGCCTATGCTATGGCGACTGAGATCGCGCGAAAGGTTCGGGGCATCCACGGAGTTAGTGATGTGCTCATTCCGCAGGACTTGGATTATCCAGGAATCCGGCTCAATGTGAATCGCGAGATGGCTGCGCGCCTTGGGTTATCGTCGCAAGAGGTTATCGACAATGTGATTACGGCGCTATCTTCCGATGGCATGATTGCTCCCAGTTACTGGGTTGATCCCAGCAACGGGAACAACTACATGCTCACGGTGCAGTACCCGGAAACCCAGGTCAACTCCATTACCGACCTAAAGCAGATACCTCTGCACGCCGCGGGCAACATAAACTCCACCGACCTCGAAGCCGTATCGGACTTGGAAATGATCAACACGCCCACCGAGGTGGACCATTACCAGATTCGTCGCGTCATTGATGTATATGTGGCGCCAACTGGTGAAGATCTCGGAGGTCTGGCCAGCAAAGTAGACAAGGTGATCGCCAACATCCAACTGCCCGAGAACGTGCGCGTCACCATGCGCGGTTCCGTGGAGGGGATGCGGCAGTCGTTCAAGAGTTTTGGCATCGGTCTCATACTGTCGGTCATTCTGGTTTACCTGATCCTGATGGCGCAGTTCTCTTCGTTCATTGATCCGGTGATTATCCTGCTGGCGATTCCACCGGGCATCACGGGCGTCATTCTGTTTCTGCTGGCGACGCATACAACCGTCAATGTCATGTCGCTGATGGGAGTCATCATGATGACGGGGATCGTGGTCTCAAACAGCATCCTCATCGTCGAGTTCACGAACTCTCTGAGAAGAAAAGGCATGCCGATCGAGGAAGCGGTAGCGACTGCCTGCCGTGTGCGCTTGCGACCAGTCTTAATGACCTCGTTGGCGACGATTCTCGGCATGATTCCGATGGCCCTTGCGCTGGAGGCGGGCAGCGAACAGTATGCTCCACTGGCGCGGGCCATTATTGGAGGGCTCACGATGTCGGTCATTGTGACCGTTTTCATCGTGCCCGCCGCATATCTGTTGATCCATCGGCGAGAAGAAGAGTTGGCGCCAGCCGCGCAATGATAATAACGAGGTCATAAGTAAGACCATGAAGATGAAAACACTTTGCATTGTGTGCATTGCGCTTGTGTCGTGCGCGGGATATCCGCAAAACTCGCAGGTCGACCCACCGCTAATAGTGCAGAGTTTGTCTTCTGCCCCGGTACTGCAGCCAATTCCAAGTCAAGCCGCGCCCATGGCTGCAAATGGACATCCATCCTCCGATTCCCCGGCTAACGCCGGGATACCGGTCTCTCTGTCATTGAAGCAAGCAGAGGCGCTGGCGCTGAAGAACAACCCGCAAATATCGGTGGCTCGGCTGACGGCACTGGCTTCCCACCAAGTCACACGGGAAGTGCGTTCAAGTTTGTGGCCGACCGCAACCGGCAACCTGACAGGCGTAGATTCCAAAGGCAACAGTCGCATCACAGCCGGCGGACTCAACAATCCCATCATCTATGAGCGCGCCGCCGCGGGTGTCTGGGTAAGTCAGTTAATAACTGACTTCGGGCGCACCACGAATTTGGTCTCAAGTGCCAACCTCGCTGCCAAAGCCGAAGATCAAAACGCCGCGGCTACGAAAGAGCAGATTCTTCTGGCTGTGGATCAAGCTTTTTACGGCACGTTACAAGCTCAAGCAGTGCTGACCGTGGCTCAGCAAACCGTAAGTGCACGGCAGAACGTTACTGATCAAGTGGAAGCATTGTTCAAGAGCAAGCTGAGGTCTGAACTTGATTTCAGTTTTGCCAACGTCAACCTCGCCCAAGCCAAGCTGCTTGTGCTCGATGCGGAGAATAACGAGAACGGAGCGCTCGCCACGCTGTCCATGATACTGGGCTATTCAAGAACGCAGACCTTTCAGTTAGTCGAGGACACAACGGCGATTGCTGCACCTTCCAGCAATGTGGATGATCTTATTTCACAGGCTCTGGCGGCGCGCCCGGAAATCTTATCGTTGGAATTCCTAGAGCAATCTGCTCAGAAGTTCCACACCGCCGAACGCGACTTATTTCTCCCCAATATCCGTGCCATGGGCGCCGTAGGGGACACACCTGTGCGAGACCCGGTTCTCTCCAATTGGTATGGTGCGGTTGGTGTGAACGTTGAAATCCCTTTGTTTAACGGTTTTCTCTACACAGCAAGGTCACGGGAGTCGAGTCTCAGAGCGCAAGCGGCCCACGACCGTCTGGTGGATCTTCGCAATCGGATCTCACGCGACGTGCGCACCGGTTGGCTCAACGCGAATACAGCGTACGCGCGACTCAGCGTCACTCAGCAATTGTTGGATCAGTCGAATTTGGCGCTCGATCTTGCCCAAACACGATATCGCTTGGGACTAAGTTCCATCGTTGAGTTGAGTCAAGCGCAGCTCCAGCAGACCCAAGCCCAGATCAGTAATGCTCAGGCGGCCTACGATTACCGCCTCGCTTTGGCCGTCCTGCAATATGAGACGACCGGCTTCTAGGAAAAGCCTGTTTTTGAGGCGAATCGCCGATCTTGTTCCATGTACACTTGCCGCGAATGGGAGAACGAGATTAACCAAGCCACGGAGGATCTTAGGAGTGACGGTCCCATGGCAGACCACCTGACCTGGGGGGAGAGGGATTCTGATGACAACCTATTTGAATACGACGGACCCTGCCGGACGAAAGCCGCCTACGTTCGGAATCGGACAGTTCCTGTTTATAGTCGTCTTGGCAGTCATCCTTTTTCTGCTTGGCCAAAGCATATTACGCCACCGCTTCTTTGAAGGCGGCCGGGTCCACCGGAACGGCTCCATCGGGCAATAGCAGAAGAAAGTCCTGGTCGCGGATTTGAATGGTGCCAAGCTGCGCGTTTCCTTGACGTGAAGGTCTGTTGTGAAGGACTCACTCGCAATTGATGACTTGACGCCAACTTGTGCGATAGCATTGCCATCCAATTCAGTTAGAGGGGAACGCACGGCGCACTACTTCCGGCAGCGGGATCTCAGAAGAGCATCCGTGCCGTGAGCACCAGCGCATGATTGTAGGTGTGGAATTGTGTGGTTGCGATCTGCATTCCTCCGCCGAACATCAGAGCGAGACGGTTGCGAGGATCGCGTTCCAACTTAAACTTGCTGAGCATCAGCCCGGGCGTGACAAAGTTCTGTTTGCGGCGTCGTTCGGGCCGCCATGGTAGAAAGTCGCGTTGTTCTCGATCTCCGGCCAAAAAAACTTGCCGATGTGATACTGCGTCACCGCGTTCCACACCACGACGCGGCCGAGTTTCGTCGTGTCGTCTGCGGGCAGGATTGCTCCCAGCGTCGATTGCAACGTCGAACCTTCCGAAGCCCTTGCCCGCGCATAAGGTGGGCGAAATCGTGGACGCGAGACTTCCGTTCTTGAAGCTGCCTGTCGGCATGGTGCCGGCCAGAGAAAAACTCACCGAATAATTTCCGCCCTCTTCATTCTTATACCAGGGCACCACATTGAAGCCCTTAGTGTTGTCGTAGTTCCAGGTATCTGTGCCCGCAGGTGCGATCTGGCGGACGAAATCGGTGCGGGCGACTTGCAACAGGCCTGACGATGCCGTGACCACGGGGATGGGCCAAGAAGGCTGCTGCGCCAGCGTGGCGCGCACTCGATCTTCCCAGCTTGCGAAGAACCCTTCGCTCTGCGCAGCACATAGAGCGCGGCCGCCAATTATAACCACTACGCACACCAAAACCGTTAGCCTCTTGGAAATCACAATTCCTCCTGCTTGAATTTCAAAACCTTGTTCTTGTTAGAGCTTCTAATTGGAACTTTTCGTTGATAACCCCACGTGAACCGGTGTCAATCTTTTTAGCCACAATCTGGGGAAGAGTCCATAGTCGGAATCAATTACTGGACGAGCTTCGACAGCCTGTGGTTGAAGGATCGTTGGCAGGCTGCGGAAATGCGCCTGCCTGGTTTTGTGTGGATAGTTTTGCATGCAGTGGATGTTGAGAAAGGGTTGATCATTAAACTGCTGTTGGTGGGATCTGAGTACGGCAGCAAGGAAGAATTTCGTGCAAGCGTGAAACTAAATGATTGCGGGTATCTGCGGCTGCAGCCCTCCGGTCGCACCGAGAAAGTAGCTTCGGACGTTGATTCAAAAGGGGGGAGCGGCCCAGGCAGCAGGGTTGGGTGGTTCGAGTCGCTGGATGGCGACACCGGCGAGCCCGGGAAGGATAGCTGCCAGATAGTCGCGCACGGAGATTTTCAGCTGTCGGCAGCTTCCCACGGTTGTTGGAATCATTTCCACTAGACTCACTGCAGTGGCGTCCGCCTCTTGCGGGAGCGCTGTATCAGCTACTACCCGTTTGCGGCCTTAGCGGCAATGCATTCTGGTGTGGCATGCCGTGCACAGCGTGATCAAGTTATCCTCTGAGTCCGCACCCGAATGGCTGCGGAACTCTCTGTGGTGCACTTCAAGATTCGTCATCGTGCCACAGGATTGACACCTCCAGCCGTCGCGACGCAGAATCTGCTGGCGCAGACTTTCATAGGATAAGGGATCCAGCCGCGAGGGAGCGGCTTTGAGGCGAATCATTCTCATGATGCTTTCTCGCCCAGGTTTTTCAGGAAGGCCTGCTTCTGTTTGCCAGGCAAGAACTTGTAGTAGCGCGAGATGGAGTTGAGTAGGATCTCCGGGTTGCCCTCGTCCAGGTGCGCGCCAGCCAGGAAGTCCGCGCAGATCATTTCCAGGCAGTACCCGCGCGATTTGTCCGTGCCCAGCATGAGAGCTGCCGTCTCGATCGCCTGCTCGATGATCGGGATCTGGCTTTTGTAGACCTTGAAGTAGATCAGCTCCGACGGCTCCGTTTCCTTTCCCGTCAGTTCCTTCTCCACCTCCCTCCGGAAGTCCTCCTTCGGCAGCTCTCGAGCTTTGTGCAACCAGGTTGCACAATCGAAGTACTGACCGTCCCGGCGCGCGACCTTGGCCAGTTCCAGCCCCTTCGTCCATCCCACTTCTATTAGCTCTCGTCTGGCCTGCGGCGGCAGGTGCTCGTGGATGGACATCAGGTAATACGCCTTCCTTCTCGATTCCGAGAACCGCCTCGCCAGGAACTCGTCAAACGACTTCAGGCTCTCCAGTCTCCAGTACTGTCCCGCCCGCACCTCGCACAGATACCTGCCCAGTTCGACAAAGCGGGTGTCGCGCTCTGCCTCTTTCTGCCGTTCCCAGGCCAGGATCTCGTCGATCTTGGTGAGGACAAACAGTGCTCGTTTGCGGTTAAGCCTCGGCGGCATCGGCGGATACCTAGTAAACAAGTTCGTCAAACAGACCAAGATCGACTCCCGGTTTGCGCACAAGGGCGGCTTCGACCAAGTCACGCTTGTCGAGGCAGAGCCCGATGAAGGGGCAGGTTGTACACGGATTCTGCGGGAAGCGGATTCCGCTATGCGGCAGGAACAACCCGGACTCGATCCGTCGGACTGTGTCTTCGACCAGGATTGCGAACTCCTGCCGCTGCTCGTCAGAAATCGTCGCCCGGAGGTACTGAACTTCGACTAGACGCTTGCGGACGAAAACAACCTGGGCGACTTCGTCGATTCCGGTCATCCAGGAATAGCAGACGAGTTGCGGATCCAGTGCTGAAATGCCGGCCGGCTCTTCCGGATATCGTGCCGAGGTAGTCTTCCATTCCAGAACGCATGGTGTACCGTCCAGTTCACCAATAGCGTCGACGTAAGCGACAAAACTGTTGCCGGAAGCCAAGGTCCGATTGAACTGGATCTGCTGGGTGGAACGAGGGCGCCGAATGCGGACGCGGCCGTCCTGGGCGAAGCGCTCGAGCAACTGGATGCCTTGTTGCAGCATCCGGTCCCAGGTGTCGTTGCCGGAGTAGGTCAGGTCCATGTCCTTGCACACTCCCCACTGCTCGAACAGCACAGCCGCCGGATCTTCACGGCGAAAAAGGGCAGCGACGGCCTGTTCGAAGGCTCGGCCAAAGAGCATGGCGGCGCGCGTGTCTTTTTCCTGCCAGCCATCCAGGTAGCGGTGCCGGTAGCGGCGCGGACAGCTCAAGTACTGGCTGATCTGGGTGTAGGAGTAGATTCTCTCTTTTGCAGTCAAGCTTTTTCTCTCTGGGAGAGGTGCGGAGAACCCTCTCTCTTTTGCTCTCCGGTCAAACACAGACAACGGCTGTATGACGAGCGAACTCGGC
>Ga0187888_1001810_pt1 | contig 19596 bp, 18 predicted proteins | sample June2016WEW_7_40_FD_132987 | JGI IMG/M metagenome (GOLD analysis project Ga0187888, IMG submission 132987) | Peatland microbial communities from SPRUCE experiment site at the Marcell Experimental Forest, Minnesota, USA - June2016WEW_7_40 | ecosystem: Environmental > Terrestrial > Soil > Wetlands... | reverse complement strand
TGTTGGAACCCATCAAGGCGCGGTTGGCGTCGTCGTGTTCGAGGAAGGGGATCAAGCCGGCGGAAACGCCCACCATCTGGCTGGGGGCCACGTCGATGTACTGCACCTGGTCGCAGGGGATGATCTGGAAGTCGCCGTGGTAGCGGGCGACGATCGTCTCCCCGGCCAGCTTGCCCGCCTCCACCGGCGTATCGGCCGGCGCCAGCCGCGCCTCGTGCTCCTGGTCGGCGCGGAGCCACTCGATCTCGCTGGTCAGCTTGCCGTGCTTGACCTTCCGATAGGGAGTGACCAGGAAGCCGTATTCATCCACCCCGGCGTAGATCGCCAGGCTGGAGATGAGGCCGATGTTGGTGCCTTCGGGGGTCTCGATGGGGCAGATGCGGCCGTAGTGGGAGATGTGCACGTCGCGGACCTCGAACCCGGCGCGCTTGCGGTTCAACCCGCCCGGACCCAGGGCCGACAGCCGCCGCTCGTGCGTGAGCATCGAGAGCGGGTTGGTCTGGTCCACCACTTGCGACAGCTCGCCGCGGCCGAAGAAGTACTCGATGGCCGCCGAGATGCTCTTCGGGTTGACCAGGCTCCGCGGCGTCATGTCCTCGATGTCCTTCAGGCTCATCCGCTCCTGCACCGTGCGGCGGAGCTTCAAGAACCCCTTGCGCAGCTCGTCGCTGGCCAGCTCGTCGATGGTCCGCAGCCGCCGGTTCCCCAGGTGGTCGATGTCGTCGATGTGGACCCTGGCGTCATTGCCGCGGCGCAGCCGCAGAATGTACCGGATGGCGTTGACGTAATCCTGGGGATCGAGCGTCATGCGGTCTTCCGGCACGGTCTGATTGAACTTGCGATTGATCCGGAACCGGCCGACCTTGCCCAGCCGGTAGCGGTTGGTGTCGAAGAATTTCTCGTGAAAGAGCTCGCGAGCTTTCTCGAGCTGGGGTGGATTGCCCGGCCGGAGCCGCTGGTAGATGCGCAAGAGTGCGCTCTCGTGGTCGCTCGTGGGGTCATCCTGGAGCGACTGGAGGATCAGTTGATCGCGGGCGTCCTTGAGCACGGCAATGGTGCCGAGATTGCCTGCGTCGGCCAGTACAGAAGCCAGAGCCTTCGAGATTGTCGCGCCGCTTTCGACCAGGACCTCGCCGGTGGTCGGATCGACGATGTCGCCGCAGGCGATCCGGCCCTCCAGCTTCGCCGCAGCCTTGGGGTCTGCCGAGTCGATAGCGTCGGCCTCATAGAAAGTATTGAGGATCGCGTCGTCGGACGTGTACTGCGGGCTCATGGCGCGCAGCAGGGTCATGGCCGAGAACTTGCCGGACTGATCGATCCTGACCCCCAGGGTTTCCTTCTTCGTGACCTGCAGCTCGATCCAGCTGCCGCGCTCGGGGATGACGCGGCAGGCGTGCAACTTCTTGTCGCCCGACTCGACCTCGACCACGAAATCGACGCCCGGCGATCGGTGGAGCTGGCTGACGACCACGCGCTCGGCGCCGTTGATGATGAACTCGCCTCCCCCGATCATGATCGGCATGTCGCCCAGGTAGACCGATTCTTCGAGCACGGTCTCGCCCTTGTTCAGCCGCAGCCAGACGTGGAGTGGGCGGCCGAAGGTCAGGCGGAGCTGGCGGCATTCGTCGGGATCGTACCGGGGCTTGCCCAGGTCATAGCGAATGTATTCCAGCTTCAGGGTCTTGTCGTAACTCTCGATCGGGAAAATCTCCCGGAAGACGCCTTCGAGCCCCGTGTCGGTACGCTTTTCGGGGAGATCGTCGGCCTGGAGGAATCGCTCATAGCTCCGGGTCTGGATCTGGGTCAGGTCGGGAACCGGAAACTCGTCGTGAATCCGGCCGAAATTCCGTTTCAGGGAAGGGATGATGCGCCGCACGGTGGTCGGAGTGGGCATGTCGTCGCGCTCCTCAAGGGGAGTAGGGGGCACCAGATCAAGTCGAGGTCAACGACCGCGCGCCCGTCTGATACCCGTTTTCCACATCGCCAGAGACGTTTCGGAACGAGCAGGCGGCCGGACCGGAACCAGCCGGAGAAAAGCCGGTATGGTCCAGAGCCGAATGATCGATTCCGACGGCCCCGCGGTCGCCGGCCCGGTCAGGGTGCCGGCCTTGGTGAAGTCCCGCCCGGCGATGCGAAACGAGGCGCAGGGAACGTGCACGGGATTGCGGTCGATCGGGTGGTTGACAAAGGAAGTACGACGTCGGTGATCCGGGTTCTCCGCTGCGCGCCGAGATACCCCGAGGGCGACGTTTCAGATCACGCCGGCATCGGGGTAAGAGGCGAAGACGCATGGAGAGAGCGGTTATGCGGGCGTTGCGTTGGGTTGCGGCGGTCGAGCGCTTCGGCAAGCAGCGTTCGGCCCGCCCGGAGAGAGCCGGTCGTGCCCGTAAGTCGCGATCGGATCGAGACTCGACCGGGGACCCGACGGCGGGAGGCGCGAGCCAGATCACTTGATCTTGACGGTCGCGCCAGCGTCCTCGAGGTCCTTCTTGAGCTTCTCGGCATCTTCCTTGGAAATGCCGGTCTTGATCTCCTTGGGCGAGGCCTCCACCAGGTCCTTCGCCTCCTTCAGGCCCAGGCTGGTAGCCGCGCGGACGATCTTGATGACGTTGATCTTGTTGGGGCCGATGACTTCGAGCACGACATCGAACTCGGTCTTGGGTGCGGCGGCCTCGGCCGGGGCGGCCGGTCCTGCCGCGGGGCCCGCAACCGCCACGGCTGCGGCGGCCGGCTTGATCCCGTGGACGACCTCGAGGTAATCGCCCAGGGCCTTGGCTTCCAGGACGGTCAGATGGACGATCGATTCGCCCAGGCTCTTGATGTTATCGGCAAACGAGGGGGCTTCGGCAGTGGCCATGAGTGGTCAGGTCCTTTCTTGCGCTCTCGATCAGATCATGATCATTCTAGGGGCGTGCGTCAAACGCACCGGGACGGAGAAAATCAGAAAACAGCCAGAGTACGCATCCGACGCACCCTGCCGGGAATAAACCTTCGTGCGACCAGGGTGAGACAGGAATCTCAGGACCCAGCCTCGGGCTCCGGCTCGGCGGACCCACCGGGTGCCTCCTCGCCGCCAGCCGCTTCGGAAATCGTCTTCAACTGGCCCATCAGCTTGCCCGCGGGTGCGTTGGCCAGGGCCACGATTCGCTGCACTGGCGCCAGCGCCATGGCGACCACGCGGCCGATCAACTGCTCGCGGCTGGGTAGCTTGGTGATGTCCTCGACCTGATTCGGGGCGATCACCACCCCGTCAACGGCACCCCCCTTGATCTCGGGCTTCTTGAGGTTTTTGACCTGGGTCGAGACCTCCTTGGCCAGTTCGGCAACCCCGGCTCCGCCCCAGACCAGCACCGACGGCCCCTCGAGATAGCTCGAGAGCCCCTCCATGCCCATCTCGGCGAAGACGCGGCGGGCCAGCGTATTCTTCAAAGCCCGGACCCGGATCGACTTCTTCCGCAGGTCGCGGCGGAACTGGTGCTCCGCGATGGCGTCCAGCCCCTTGAGGTCCACGATCAGCACAGACCGGCTGCCGTTCAAGTCGGACCGGAGCTGATCCATCATCAGTTCTTTAACATATTTACTCATATTTCTTACTTTGGTCCCCGAAGAACCTCTGGTTGGTCGGTATCAGCCTGCCATGCGATGGATGAATGCGGCTCAGGTACTCAGGCGGCCTCAGGCCGTGATCCGGATCGCGGGGCTCATCGTGGCCGAGACGGTCACCGACTGGAGATACGTCCCCTTGGCCGCGGCCGGCTTGAGCGTCCGCAGATAGCTCAGGAAGGCGTTGATGTTCTCCACCAGTTGCTCATCGCTGAAGTTGATCTTGCCGACGGGCACGGCCACGTTGCCCCCCTTGTCATTGCGAAACTCGATCTTGCCGGCCTTGAACTCCCGCACAGCCGAGGCAATGTCGGCGGTCACGGTGCCCGACCGTGGCGAGGGCATCAGGCCCCGGGGGCCGAGCACGCGGCCCAGCGGTCCGACGATGCCCATCATGTCGGGCGTGGCCAGGGCCACGTCGAAGTCCATCGTGCCGCCCTTGATCTGCTGCGCCAGGTCGTCGGCCCCCACGATATCGGCACCCGCGGACCGTGCCTTCTCGATGTTCTCGCCCTGGGCAAAGACGGCCACGCGCACGCTCTTGCCAATACCGTGTGGCAAGGCTACAGACCCGCGCACGTTCTGGTCGCTCTGCCGGGGGTCGATTCCCAGGTGAGTCGACACCTCGACCGTCTGATTGAACTTGGTTGTATTGAACGATTTCAAGATCTTGACGGCCTCGGCCAGGGAGACCGGACCAGGCGTCTTGATCTTCTCGCGCAGAGCGCGAAAACGCTTCGAGTGCTGGGGCAAGTCTTCGCTCCTTTCGCCCGTCAGGGCTGCCGCCGTTGTTCGTGTCTCCGGTTGCCGGCGGGCGGTCGCGCTTCAATCAACCGGTTTTGACTTCCACCGCTGACTCATGCGGACGAGGAGAGAGTCCAATCCTCATCCGGCCCCAATCGGGGCCTGCCCTCTACGCTGAGCGACTTATCTATCAAGGTAAATGCAGATTTTAATAAGCAGTCATGACATCCACCAGATCCAGCCTCGAATCAGAGCGGCTCGCAATCCGACTCGATAACACGCCCGATCGCCCTGATGAGATCACGCATTGTCACCTCGTCAAGTACCCCAACTGGCCCGGCCGCCAGATCCAGTTGCGTCTTTTCAATGGAAACGATGTTTTCGCATTGTGCCACACAGTCAACCGTGAAACCAAACTGTCCTGCCCGAAAGGGCACACAATTCGGCAGGTTACTTCTCGAAGCAAACCGAGCGGACGTGCAAACCACTGAGAGAACATACCGCCCGCGGTTCAGATCTTCGCGCGGGGTCACGATGACACGATGCGGTCCAGCCGCGTCGAAATCAGCCGTGTAGATTTCGCCGGGGCGAATCACGGCATCTCTTCCATCCGGCCGGCTGCATTGCGCAACGCAATCGCGCGAATCACCTCACCTCGTCGCTCGTCCTCGAACTCCTCCATTTCATCAAGAGACTCGAACGCATCTCCTGGGTTGCCGAGCGAGGGTCCTGCGTGGAACGAGGCGATTGAACAGATTGCCCCAAGCTCCGCGCCCTCAATTCGCCTCGAAGCCTCCTGTGCATCCATTTCAGTGTCGTATGCGAAGATGGCCTCAGTCATCTCATTGCCACTCATTAACGGCCGTCTCTCGGCCAAGTCGATCAGCCTGGTAACGACGGGAGTAGACCCTTGCGCGACGAAGACAGTCAATTTCCAGCGGGTCATGTGATGACCTCCGTTTCGACTAACCCTTGATGTCCACCCCCATACTCCGGGCCGTACCGGCGATGATCCGGCAGGCGTGTTCCATGTCGCGGGCGTTGAGGTCGGCAAATTTCGTCTCGGCGATCTTCTTGACCTGGTCGGCGGTCACGGTGCCCACCTTGGTCTTGTTCGGCACAGCCGAGCCGGCCGCGATCCCGGCGGCCTGCTTCAGCAGCACGGCGGCCGGAGGGCTCTTGGTGATGAACTCGAAGGACCGGTCCGAGTAGACCGTGATCTCTACCGGGATCGTGGTCCCCTTCATATCCTTGGTCCGCTCGTTGAACTGCATCACGAACTGACCGATATTGACCCCGTGCTGGCCCAGGGCCGGTCCGACGGGCGGCGCGGGAGTCGCCTGCCCTCCCGTACATTGCAGCTTGACCTTCGCCGTCATCACCTTGGCCATCGCTCGTTCTCACTCTCGCATTCGAATAACCATCTTACCCGGAATCTTGCCTGCTGAGGAGTTCGACCTGCCTTGCCGGGCCGATCGGGCGGCCGGCCAACGGCCGTAACTTGCCCGGCCGGGGGGGCTCTCGGTCGATCAGATCCGCTCCAGTTGCCAGTACTCGAGGTCCACCGGGGTGGGTCGGTTGAAGATGATCAGCATCACCTTCACGAGACCGCGGCCCTCGATGACTTCCTCGACGGTTCCCTCAAAATTCTCGAAGGGACCATCCTTGATCTTGACCCGGTCGCCCCGCTCGACGTCGATGCGGACCTTGGGCGTCTCGGCCGTCGTTTTCTCCTCCTCCTGGTGGAGCATCTGGTTGACCTCGGCATCGGTCATCTTGGTGGGCGTGCCATGGGCTCCGACAAAATCGCCCACGCCCGGGGTTTCCCGAACCAGGAACCAGGTTTTCTCGTTCAGTTCCATCTGGACCATGATATAGCCGGGATAGGTCTTACGCTCCACAATCCGTTTCTTGTTGTTCCGAATCTCGGTGATCTTCTCGGTCGGCACGACGATCTTGTCAAAAAACCTCTGGAGTCCCTGAATCTTGACCCGGCGCTGGAGAGCGTCGCGGATCGTGTCCTCCCGCGAGCTCTGGACCTTGAGCACGTACCAGACCAGGTCCGGCTGGGGTTCGTCATCGGCCGCCGCCGGGGCGGCGACCTCGACCGGGTGCTCGATGACTGGGGGTTGCTGGACGTCGGCCGGCTCTGGCTCTGGCTCTGTCGCTGGCTCTGGCTTCGGCCGAGGTTTGCGCTTGCGGGGCGCCGCCTTGGCCTGGGGATGGCCGCCGGCGGGCGTTTCCTCATTCACGTCAGGGCCCGGAGTCTCCGAGTCAGAGTGGGCACCGGATTCCGAACTCTCGGTCTCTGGTTCCGTGGGCTCAGGAGTCGTTTCCATGGGGTCGTCGATCGGGTCACTCATGGTCTGTTCAAGAATAAACCTGGGGCGCAACCCAGCGGCCGATCGCTTGGTGATGGCTCTGGGGACCTGGTGTGCTGGTAACGAATCGATTCCAATCAGGCGGTCGAGCCGAAGCCTCCTCCTCCGGTGAACTGGAGGACGCCGATATTGCGGAGAATGAACAGCCAGAGCCAGTCCACCACGAACAGAAAGACCGCCATGAGCACGACCGTGGCGAGCACCACCGTGGTCGCGCGGTAGAGATCCTCCTTGCTCGTCCACGAGACCTTGTTCATCTCGGCCTCGGTCGCGATGAGAAACTCGGCGAACGGCTGGAAATGCACGATCCGAAAGATCAACCAGCCAAAGCCCAGGGCAAGTGCCGCGGGAATTCCCAGCCGCCAGTACGGATTGTAGTCCATCGACGATTCGTAGACATGCCAGACTCCCGCGGCCGCGATCACACCCAGGCCCAAGGCCGTATAGAGACGGGCGTACCAGCCTTGCATGGGCTTGAAAAGCCCGGTCTGCCCCAGGTTGAGGAAGAACATCACGAACGTGTTCGGCTGGTTACCGCCGGGTTTCCCCTTGGAGGGTTTTGCCGGCTTCGATGCCGATTCGACGTCTTTGACTTTACCCATGGCACCGGTCTCGCTTGTGTTGCCGGGGAAACCACCCCGAAAAATGCTCAGAAGATCTGTGGATCGGACGGCAGGCTGGATCACCGCGGACCACGAAAACTTGGGCTCTCAGCGAATCCTGGCCGAGGGACCGGGACGAAAATACCAGGGCTTGCCTTGCCGCAGCACGAGCGGAGGGAATCGAACCCCCAACCGCCGGTTTTGGAGACCGGTGCTCTACCAATTGAGCTACGCTCGTAGCACACGGGAATCGGAATCGCGGCGAGGCTCCTGTCATCAACCAAGACCAATCTCCCATTCAGCCCGCTGAAATCGGTAAGGGCGGTTGCCGCCTCCCGGTTTGCTCACCGCTCCTTGGGGGGTGGTGGGCTCATGATCTTTGACTGGACGGACACCTGATCCGATCTCGCAAGTCACGGCTGGACAAGCACGTCGGCTATTGAGCCGGGCCGTTCGGCCAGGCCGCCGTCCCGCTTGTCAAGCAGTCCGGCCTTGGGGGCTCACTTCTTACGGGATTCCTTGTGGGGAGTGTGCTTCCGCTCGCGGCGGCAGTACTTCTTCAACTCGAGCCGGCCTGCCCCGCGGGTTTCCTTCTGGACCCGGTAGTTCCGGTCCCCGCACGTGGTGCATTCCAGCCAAACATACTCACGCATGGCGAAACCGCTCCTACCCTACGTCGAGATCGGTTCCCGAGATCGACTCCAGAAAACCCTCGCCGCCCTGACTTGAATGAAGGCGATATCCTACAAACGTTCACGGTGCGGCCTGGCGCTGCCCCAGTGGGCTTGAGCGGCCGACCGCACCTCGAGGTCCATGATGGGGGATGGTTCTGCGCGTCCCCGCTTGCGACAAAAAAGTCCGGGCCGGCTCGCGCCAGCCTCGATCCAGGGCCCGGGTCGGGACTCGACTCACTCCAGGATCTTCACCACAACGCCCGCACCGACGGTCTTGCCACCTTCGCGGATGGCGAACCGGAGGCTATCCTCCATGGCGATCGGCGAGTGCAGCTCGACGGTCATCTTGATGTTATCACCGGGCATGCACATCTCGGCCTCGCTGCCGTCTTCCGACAGCAAGTTGAGGATCGAGCCGGTCACGTCGGTGGTGCGGATGTAGAACTGCGGGCGGTAGCCCTTGAAGAACGGGGTATGACGGCCCCCCTCTTCCTTGCTCAGGACGTAGACCTCGGCCTCGAACTTGGTGTGCGGCGTGATCGAGCCCGGCTTGCAAACGACCTGTCCGCGTTCGAGATCGTTTTTTTCCACACCGCGGAGCAGGACACCGACGTTGTCGCCTGCCACACCCTCGTCGAGCGTTTTCTGGAACATCTCGACCCCGGTGATCGTCGAGGGCTTCTTGGCGCCGAAGCCGATGATCTCGACGGCGTCACCGACCTTGATCTTGCCGCGCTCGATCCGGCCGGTTCCCACCGTGCCTCTGCCCTTGATCGAGAACACGTCCTCGATCGGCATCAGGAACGGCTTGTCGATCTCGCGGACGGGCTCGGGGATGTACTCGTCCATCGCCTTGACCAGGTCAAGGATGGGCTTGGCTGCTGCGGCGTCCTTGGGGTTTTCCAGGGCCGGCCTGCTGCTGCCGCGGATGATCGGAATCTCGTCGCCGGGAAACTTGTAGTGTGTCAGCAATTCCCGCAGCTCGAGCTCGACCAGTTCGAGCAGCTCCTCGTCGTCCACGAGGTCGATCTTGTTGAGGAAGACAACGAGCGCGGGCACGCCGACCTGGCGGGCCAGAAGGATATGCTCCCGCGTCTGGGGCATTGGCCCGTCGGCCGCGGAGACCACCAGGATCGCGCCGTCCATCTGGGCGGCGCCGGTGATCATGTTCTTGATGTAGTCAGCGTGGCCCGGGCAGTCGATGTGGGCGTAATGCCGCTTCTCGCTCTCGTACTCCACGTGCGAGACGGCGATGGTCACGGTCTTGGTCGCGTCGCGGACCGTTCCGCCCTTGGCGATGTCGGCGTACGACTTGGTCTTGGCCTTGCCGTGCTCGGCCAGCACCGCGAGGATCGCCGCGGTCAGCGTCGTCTTGCCGTGGTCAATGTGCCCGATGGTGCCCACGTTGACGTGTGGCTTCGTTCTGGAGAAAGTTTCCTTGGCCATGTGCAATTGCGCCTTTACGGCATTCCTGAAGTCGAAGTCAATACGGCGGGAACCCTTCCGGCAGCCCCACCCGCCAGCACGGTCCAGTTCGGACGGCCCTCCCAACGGCCGGGGCCAACCGCTAGGCACGTCACTTGTCACGCCCGAAGTTTGGGCAACCGACCCAAGAGCTGCCGCTGGGATTTGAACCCAGGACCTCGTCCTTACCAAGGACGCGCTCTACCAACTGAGCCACGGCAGCAGAATTCGTTGCGTTTCGGTGTCGCTCATCTTCCGCGTCCGCTTCCGTCTCCGTCTCCTTCATTTGGTTGCATTGACTCGGGCAAGCTCCTGCTGTCGTTGCGAATTCACCGTTCCGTTCCAGAGCGGGTGATGGGAATCGAACCCACATAGCCTGCTTGGAAGGCAGGTGCTCTACCACTGAGCTACACCCGCGTGAAATCCAGAGCCCGCCTCGTTCGTTCAATGCCGTCCATGCTGTGGTGATCAACATGGGTGGAGCAGGATTCGAACCTGCGAAGGCAGTGCCACCAGATTTACAGTCTGGCCCCTTTGGCCGCTTGGGTATCCACCCGTCTTGGGTTGTCTCGTCGGCTTGCCCGGACCGCTTTCAGCCAAGACCGGGCCACGCGGCGATCCACGCCCTTTTTGCTCGACAGAGCTGGCGGTGAGACTCGAACTCACAACCTACGGTTTACAAAACCGTTGCTCTACCGACTGAGCTACGCCAGCAACCATGGCCGTGAAATTCCCTATCATATCGTCTGGAAAAACGATTGCAAGAGGATTCCATGACCGACACGGCGCACGCCGATCGGCGCGATAAGTCATAGTACCGCCGTGCCCCGCAAGCCGGCAAGGGACGATCAGTGAAAAAGGGCACCCCTCGGGTTATCTCCATGAACGTCTACGAGCACGAACTTGTATGGAGCTTGTATGAGCCTGAGTAAGTGTCACTTGCGGCTTGTCTGCCAGTGTCGTCGCCAGGCACTGGCACCCATTCCGTTCCCCATCAACAGCTTGCGTCGGACCTGGTGAAGCTCGCTGGGGTCTCTCTAAAATAGAGTTTCGCCAGGAGACTCTGCCAGGAGATTACGGTACGTAGATGCGTCCTGTTCCCCGTAACCCGTCCAGATCCATGAGCACTTCCAACAGCCGCTCAGCCACGAGTTCGGTGTAGGCTCGGTCCGTGTAGATGCGGGTGGGGTCCGCGATAGTCAAGACCGGAAGACTCTCATTGGTGTTCTCAACACGAATCACCGCCTCCAGGGATTCAGGTCCCTCTGCGTTGCGATTACCGGTGATCAAGACGACGTCCTGCTTTTGGCAAGTCCGCCAGAGAAGCTGGTCAGCAACCTGCTTCGCCAACCCAAGGTGCTCGAACGTTACGATTTCAATCTCGAGGGCAGTCCAGAGTTCCCGCCAAGTGGGCGCCTCGAGCACTCGCATCAGCACTTTGAAATGCCCTTCCACGTTTCCATCAGCCAGGATGCTCGGCATTTCCGTTACCCTGGCCTCCATTCTGGCGGGCGTGTTCGAGCCGGGCTCTTAGCTTGGCACGGGCGGCGGCAAGCTTGACCTGGACCTCGGGGGGATTACCCCGCGCGATCCGCTCCTTGATTCTGCGGGATTCGGTTTGGATCTCGGCGGGATGATTCTCGATGTATTCCCGCGCGGCCCGGACCTGATCGGTTCCCAGGCTCAGGACCACGGCGATCCCCTTGTCGTCCCAACCTGCCTGCAAGTAGTCCAGTACGTCGAAAACTGTAATCCGGGTTCCCGCAATCTCGGGCCCACGTCCCCGATCGATGATGGCCGCATCCATTTGTGATCCTCCCCATCTATTCTATCTCCGAACCAGGATCAATCCCACTTCATCCCGCTTATTGCGGGGCTGATTCGCCTTCTCCAACCGGTCCAGCTCGGCCAGGGCGATGATGGACTCGGTAGAGGCCGAGTTGCCGTGGCGCGCAAAGCTGCTTCCCCTGTCATGCATGCTCGGCCAAGCTTCGCCGGTTCGTTCCCGCGATCCATCAAATCACTTCGATCAGGTAGGTCGTGACCCAGATGTCGACTTGCCGGAACCGGATTTTCAGGCACTCCTTGAACTCGGGGAAGAACTCGCGGTTCTCGGTAAGGTCCGGCACATCGACGAAAATGCGAGCCAGGTCGTCGCGAAAAGCCTGAGCTTCATGCTGCCAGAGGCCGTGGATGATTTGCGTCTCGTGAGAGACAGCGCCAAATCGTTGTTTCAGCTCGATCAACGTGTCGGCGACGAGTTCGTCCGGAACGGCTTGCCCGTCATTGAACCGCAGGGGCAGGAGAATCTCGTAGCGCCGGAGCAAGCTGCTCATAGGTCGCGCGTCCCTCGACAGTAAAAGCGATGCCTTCGACCGCCAGATACGGCAGGGCGGCTTCCGGAACCAGCATCTCCCCGGTCGCCCAGCTCTTGAAGGAGAAACGGCCGGTGAGCCGTCCTAGTGCTTGTCGTTCGGAGTCGAGACTTGGGAAGCGAATGAGGATCATGACTGCCAGTCCAAAAGTTCAGGGCGGAATCCCGACTATTGCTTGATTCTACGGCATAGCCGCGCTTATGCCCACGACATTCACTTTGCGCGGTGCTGGTTTGCTTTTTCCAGCCGGTCCAGCTCGGCCAGCGCGACGGTGAACTCGGTGAAGCCCGGGTTGCCGTGCTCCTTGACCCACAAGAAATGCTCGCGGGCCGCAGTGGCCTGGCCTTTGAGGGCCAGGTCGAGCCCCAGGTAACAGCGGGCCTCGGTCATCTTGTCGGTGTCGCTGGCCGCGGCGAGCAGGGCGTTCTGGTCGATCTCGCCCCGGAGATAGCGGATCACCGGGTACGGCCAGGCCGCCGTGTCGCACTTGGCCGCCGCGTCGTCCAGGAACCGCCGCGCCGCCTCCGCCTTGCCGGCCCGGCGCGATCCGAAGTAGCCCCGCAGCACGGCATACTGTGAATGTTCTCCCCGCCACCCTTCCAGCTGGAGAAACTTCCGCTCGTCATCGACTGCTCTCTCCGATCCGGTTATGAGAAATGCCGCGCCGCGGTTGTAGTAGGCGTCTGCGTGGCCGGGATCGAGCCGGATGGCCTCGTTGTAGTCGGCGATGGCCTTGTCGTAGTCCTTCTTGTCACTCCATGCGCTGCCGCGGTTGTTGTAGGCGAGTGCGTACCCGGGATCGAGCCGGATGGCCTCGTTGTAGTCGGCGATGGCGATCTCGAGCTCTTTCCGCGCCTCCCAGACATTGGCTCGCCAGAGGTACTTGGACGCGGCGCCCGGGTTGGCCCGGATCTGGTTGGTGGTGTAGTCGATCGCTTGGTCGAAAAGGATGACGTTGGCGGCGGGAGCCCATCCCTTCACCCCGGAGCCCTCGGCCACGAGCCACAGCCACGGGCCGTTCGCCTGCTCGACCTTGTAGATCCGGAAGACCCCCTCCTCCTTACCCCGGGCGAGGTTCTTGCCGCGCCCCGCGTCGTCAACGACCTGGTGCCGACCTGGAGCACGGTTCCGTACTGGGTGATCACCCGCTTGCCGATCCAGCCGTTCTCGGCCTGGGCCTGAAGAGGGGCAGGTCCCGCGAGAATGCCTGCCAACAAGAGTACGGCCGTCAGATACGGCCCTTGATTGATGTCAACCCACATGATTGGGCTCTCCCAGCTCAAGAGATGATTTGGCACCGGCGGCACGCTCTCATGACTGCACCATATAATAAAGCCACCGGGCGGGAAAGTCCACAAAAAACGAAGGAACCCTTGGTCATCAGCCAGGACGCCCGGCATTTCTTGGATGGGTGCCGGCACGGACGGGGGTCAGGGGATGTGAACCAGCGCATCCCGCCACTCGTCTTCTTCTGACTCGGTGGCGTAGTAGAGGAGCGCTTCCATGAGCTGGGGAATCGAGCCAGGCAGATGAATCAAGAAAATGCCCGGGAGATGGCGGCCGTTCCGGAGATGCCTCGCCAGGGTGTCGGGCATGGTCTTTACGTCCCCGGACACGACGACATAGCCCTGTTGCTCGGCCCAGATCAGGATGTCGGTGTCCAGGCTGGCAAGCCGCGGGGCGCCGTACTCGCCTATGCAGGCGATCTCGATGGGAAGCGCACGCTCGCTATTGGCCTGGACCATTGCCGTCCAGAATGGGCCGCGAAGATTCTCGTCGATCAGGTATCGAAGCGGCATGACTCAGACCCGATCGGCGTTGACCGTCACCGCTTGCTCGCGGGCCTCGAGTCGCGCTCGCATCTCTGCCAGGCTGGGCGCGTGCCGCCCGGTCGCTTGGAGATGGTCGAGCTCAGCTCGGTACTCCGCGACATACGCATCCACCGCCTGTCGATGCTCCAGATAGAAAACAATCACCTTATGAATCATGACGAGTTGCAGTGTTGGAAACTGGCAGAGCAGCATCTCGGCGTTGTACCCCTCATTGTAATAATGGATGAGGTGGTACAACCCGATTCGATGGCCGACCACGCGGATCTCTCCGTCGGGACTCCAGTGCAGGCAGTCGGGCAGCCGCTCGATGAGCGCTTCGGGACGTTCCATCTTGCTGGTGCTCTCGATTCTTGGGTTCGCGGGTCGCTCACAGCATCGGCAGCTCGAGCTTCTGCTCGCTGGCGATTTTGCGGAGCTTGTCGACGCCGCGGGACTCGATCTGGCGGACCCGTTCCTTGGTGATACCCAGTTCCCGGCCCAGTTGCTCGAGGGTTCGTTCGGCGGCTCCGCCCAGGCCGAACCGGCTGGTGATGATCAGCCGTTCGCGGTCGTCGAGCCGGTCGAGCATGCCCTTGATGGCTTCTTGCATCCGCTTGAGGGCGCTTTCATATTCGTGCTCGTCGGTGCGGTTGTCGGCCGCGGCCTCGAACATCTCTTCATGGCCGGTGACGAAACGGTCGCGCCGGTAATTCTCCTCGGGAATCGTCCGCGCGAAGTTCTTCATGATCGCCCACGAGGCGTAGGTGCTGAACTTGTTGCCCCGCGAAAAGTCGAACTTTTCGACGGCGCGGATCAGGCTCATATTGCCGTCGGAGACCAGCTCGAAGAAATTATTCGACGGGCCGACGTGCCGCTTGGCAATCGAGACGACCAGCCGAAGATTCGACCGGATGACCTGATTCTTGACGGCCAGGGCGTCTTCCTGAAGCTCCTCGATCCGATCGAGATCCGAGGTCTTGGCTCGCGTGGGGTCGATGGTTTGGCGGAGTTTCTGGGCCTGGAACTTGAGGAAGTTCATCTGCCGGAAAAGATGGGCTTCCTGGTCACGGTCCAGCAGCGGTACCTCGTAAAGGCTGGCCAGGTAGGGAGGCAGTCCCTTGGGTGCCCTGGGCCGGCGCGGGGCCTTCCCGTCGGCGGGCTGAGGCATCGGGGCCATGATCTGGGCCTCCTCCGCCGGGTCGTCGAAACTGACATGCGGGATGAACTCGAGCTTGGTTTCCAGGATCCGACGGGCCCGGACCTCGTTGATCAGGCGATAGATGCTCGACCGGGTGCGGCCAAACTGAGTGGCCAGCACATCGACCGAGACGCCCATCCGGTGGCGGCGATAAATCTGATTCTTGGCTTCCTCGTCCAGGGGTGCCGAGGTGGGGGCGAAGATTGCCCGGTCCGGATGCTCCCGGTCGTAGGTCTTCAAGGTCAGCCGAATTGTTTCCGTGGAACGTGTCATCTTACGTGCGATCCTCCGAGCGACCTCGACCAGCCCGACCTGGCCTGGGCGGTAAAAAGCCATCCGACGGGCGCGGCGGACAATCTCGTCCCGCTCCGCGTCGGTCAATTGACGAAATCGTGAACCGCGTTCGACCTGGTTGCGATGCGTCGTGACAAATCTTTCGAGACTCGATTCAAGAAAACCCACCTTGGTGCGACCGGCCATGACGAACCGGCGGGCCACCAATCCCTGTCGCCGCCATCGTGTGACCGTGCGGGTGGAGACATTGTAACGCCGGCCGACCTCCGCCACGGTCAGCACCGGCTCGGTCGCATGCTCCACAGCCTGGCGGACCGTGGCAGAGAGGTCTTCCACGAACAGCCGGAGGTCGTGCTGCACATCACCGCCGTCGAGCACCAAGGCCGGCCACCCGTCCGGGCGATAGCCGGTGATTCGATAGCACAAATATTCGTAAGGATATTGTTTGGTTGCCTCGATCTCGCCAAGAAGTTGCTCGGCACGTTCTACCTGCTCGAGCCGGCGGTCCTTGGGGGCGTGCCGCGTCTGCTGGTCCTTCAGTTGCTTCATCCCGGGATGGCGATAGGTCTTCGACATCCTCAAGCTCCCCGTCTATCGGTGCGGCATTCAACCCGCCGGAAATCATTCCTGATCAAAACGTAATGACCATCCGTCCACTGCCACGGCCTCCAAAGCCGACGAAGAGCGTCAGCAAAAAGCAGGATCATCCCGTTCCAACAGTTGCCTTCACCGAACTTATTAGTCGGTTATAGTTATTTATTTCCCGACAGTTCAGTCGAGATTAGCAGCCAACGGACGACGAACCAGCAGGCCTCTTCTCGGGAATAATTGAAAATCCCGAAGCTCGATGAAAATGCCATGCAAATACTAGGACAGAAGTCGGGGCATGGATCGCTGCGTTACACGATGTTGCTTCATTTCTCCATTCTCCATGGAACGAGATGCACAACCTAGCAAAAAGGTTCTCGGAAAACGGAAGATCCCGATCTGACCTTACCGCGACCAGTGTTCCGCGTCCAGCCATGATTGCTCTCATTATCTCTCCTGCGATAGACGCCGCGCCCGGTCGGGTGGGACACCATTCATCCAAAATTCGTGCCAGATGACCGAAAATCTGATCGAACCTTGTCAAATGCTCAGCGTGTGTCGTGTCAAGAAACCTCAGTAGACCCCTCGCTGAGCCTGCGGAGCACCTGGATTCTACTGGTTTCGAACATCTGTTTCAAACAGACGTTTGAGCCAGCCGTTTTGTTCGCAGGTTTTTCAGAATTCCGCAAGAACTGGTGGAAGCAGCGTGTAAGTTGTTCAGGAACTTAGCCGTCCTGCGCTGATTTTCCGCCCGGCATCTGCCATCTCATGGCGGGCACCGGCATGATCCAACCTTGGATTGCCAAATTGACAGGTTCGCCCCGGTCTCGATAATGCCGACGCACGAACCAGGCCAGGCCACGGAACAGTCCTTGCCAAGAGGTATGGTATAATGATTGTAAGCATGCGGGTTTGCAGACTTGGGAGGCTGTGCCTCAGCGTGATGTCGGGCTTGCTTGTCGGATTGTGTTGGGTATGTGCAGGTCCAGCTCTCGCGGACGAGCCTATGGAATTGCGGGAGTCCTCGTCGTCGGGAACATGCACTCAGGTGCGCATCGAGCTCAAGGCGGAGGGATTGTTCCGGCCCGGTTTGTCTTCTGGTGCCCTCACGGCTGAGGCGACGATGCCCAAGCCCCTGGCGCTGGACGTCAAGACCAGGCTGGTTTTCGCCGAGCGACTGCTCGGTTCAGGGGCTGCGCCCGGTGGTCCTGGTCCTGGTGGAGCCAGGCGGCAAAGCGAGTCCGGATCGGCCGCCAGGCAAGCGTCCAGAGAGAAGGCGGTTCGTTGGGTCATTCAGGCGGCTGCCGCGATCAATGGCGAGGTCAGGCCCACGGCAAGCGTATTGCGTCCCGGTCTCTCGCTGCTCGTGGCCGAGCGCGCCGCGGCCGGGGGCGCCGTAGTCGTGGTGAGCCCGGCCGGCCCAATGACCCGTTCCGAGCTGGAGCTGGTCCAGGGACTGGGCGATCCGTTGACCCTGGCTGACTTCCTTCCCCGGGAGCCGGTCACCAAGGGGAGGGCCTGGAAACTGCCGGAATCCGCGGTGGTTTCTCTCACCGGGTATGACGCTGTGCAATCCAGCACGATGGAGGCCACGCTCGAGCAACTTGACGAGGCGGCGGCGCGGGTCCGCCTCAAGGGCGAGGTTCAAGGCTCTGCGCTGGGTGGCGCGGGGACGATCACATGCGAGGGCTTTCTCAATTTCGATCGCCAGGCGGGGCTCGTTGATCGGCTCGAAGTGAACCGGGTCGAGAGCCGCCAGCCAGGGCCAGTGGAGGCGGGCCTCGACGTCAAGAGCACGTTGACGGTCCTCCGGCGTCCCGCCCGGCTCGTTCCCGAGCTGGGCGATGCCGCGGTCGCCAATCTCACACTCGACACCTCGCCGCAGCGCCAGCTCCTTCAATTGATCTCGCCGGACGGCAAGTACAACCTCTTGCACGACCGCCAGTGGCACACCTACTGGGACGACCCCAAACTGATCGTCCTGAAGCGGCTCGACAAGGGAAAGGTAGTCTCGCAGTGCAACCTGGCGGCTGGCCCTGGCGCCGGCAAAGGGAGGCATCAGGATCTTGCCCAGTTTCGCGACGATCTGCGACGCTCGTTGAAGCAGCGGTTTGTCCAGTTCCTGGGTGCGGGAGAAGTGGACGGAGACCCTGCGGGCGGGTTCCGCTACAAGGTGGGCGTCCAGGGACGCGAGGGAGAGCTCGGCGTACTCTGGGATTACTACCTCATCGCTAGCCCGGAAGGAGACCAACTGCTCGCGACGTTCACTCTTGCCGAGGAAGACGCCGCGGCATTCGGCGCACAGGACCTGGAGATCATCGGCTCGCTCCAGTGGAACAGTCCCGCGGCCGCTGCCAAGGCCAAGCCGTGAGCCTTCCGCTAATTGCCCCATCGGCAGCTTGCGCCGCTTTTCCCTGCTTTGACAGACCGCCAGAACGTGCAAAAAAAGACGACGGGAAGGGTCTTGCCGTACCGCGTGGAACACCTGATATGGTTTAATTGAGGAACGGGCCGACTCCGATCGTTCGTTCGCCGGACGAATGCTCTGGCTTTGCCCATTTGCCACCAGCTCCGGAGATGACGCGCCATGATGACGAACCAGATCACAGGGGTCGATCGCGCGAGCCGTAGCCTTCGATTCGGACGCGCAATCCGAGAAGGGCGTTGCGCTGCGGTTCGGATTGGTTCGCAGAGCCATATTTCGTGCGCGGTTCTGGCGCTGCTGGTCGCGCTGGTCCTGGTCGGTCGCGACGAGCCGGCCCTGGGTCAGACGCAGGAACCGGCGGCAGCGAACCCCGCGGAACCGGCCACGGATAAACAGGGCGTGAGCCAGCGCTATCGTTTCCTCGAGCGGTACAGTGCTACCGACGATCCGACCAGGCCAGAGGTGCTGATCCAATATCAGGTCGGAATCAGGGAGACGATCAAGGTCACGCGTGAGAAGCCCCAGGGTGCGCCGGACCAGGATCATGCCTCCACCCAGTGCATCTACACGGAGCGTGTGACCAAGCTCGCCAAGGGAGGTTTCGTAACCGAAGTCGTTCGCCACTATGACAAAGTCAATTCCAAGACGTCCCTGGACATCCCGCGCTACAAGACCAAGCCGCTCGAAGGGTTGATCGTCCTCTATCGCCTGCAGCCCCGATCGCTACGTCAGGTCTTGTGTCTGACGCCCGGCAGGCAGCTCCGCCAGCAAGAATACATCGGGGTTGTACAGGAGCCGGTCCTACCCGCCCTGGAAGGCATCTTGCCCCGCAAGCCCAGCCGAGTGGGCGACACCTGGCCGGTCCCGCGCGAGGCGGCCTGGGCACTTCTCGGAGAAACTCCGGACGACGAGGACTATGACTTGACCGCCGAAATTCTTGAAGTTCGCAAGAAAGGTGCGGGTCCGGAGATGGTCGCGGTCATCGGGGTAAAGGGACAGGCCGTGGTTCACGAGGGACCCTCCAGGATCGGCGCCAAGCTCCAATTCATCTTCCTACCGTCGGAGGTCACGGCACCGTCGCGTGCTCGCACCGACGGCGAGACAACCAAGGACCAGGCCCCAGACACACCAGCCAGTCCAGGCGGTCGCGTGCAAGCAGCCCTCGATGCCAAGGGCTACATCAGCAAGATCTCGCTGGCCCAGGAAATCACCCTGCCGCAGCCCGGAAACGATGGCCGGCTCAAGCAGACTATCCTGCTTGAACGAGTGCTTGAGCGGCGCGTCGGCCAGGCCGGGGAGTTTGCCGCCCCTCTTGAAGTCCCCAACCCCGAACCAGTTGCCAACGTCTCGAACTCCTGGCTGATCTACGACGATCCCCAGGGGCAGTACCACTTCCTGCACCCCCAGGAGATGCAAGTGGCGATGAATTATTCCGCC
>Ga0187888_1001806_pt1 | contig 19620 bp, 15 predicted proteins | sample June2016WEW_7_40_FD_132987 | JGI IMG/M metagenome (GOLD analysis project Ga0187888, IMG submission 132987) | Peatland microbial communities from SPRUCE experiment site at the Marcell Experimental Forest, Minnesota, USA - June2016WEW_7_40 | ecosystem: Environmental > Terrestrial > Soil > Wetlands... | reverse complement strand
GATATCCACAATCATGCTGCCGGAGGGCTCGGTGATGGGCAGGCCGGCGCCGATGGCCGCCATCATGGCCTGCTCGACCAGGAACACTTCGCTGGCCCGGGCGCGCATGGCGGAGTCCTGCACCGCGCGCTTTTCCACCTGAGTGATTTCCGCAGGCACACCGATGACGATCCGGGGGTGCACAAAAGTCTTGCGGTTGTGCGCCTTATGGATGAAATAGTTCAGCATCTTCTCAGTGCTTTTGAAGTCTGCAATGACGCCGTCTTTCAGAGGGCGGATGGCGACGATGTTGCCCGGCGTGCGCCCCAGCATCTCCTTAGCTTCGCGCCCCACCGCCTCGACCGCTCCGCTGACATTGTTGATGGCCACGATGGAGGGTTCGTTAACCACAATGCCTCGGCCGCGGACGAAGACCAGCGTGTTAGCGGTGCCAAGGTCAATGGCGAGGTCGGAAGAGAAAACACTGAACAAAGAACGCAAATTCATGGCGTCGTCGACTCCTGCCTGGAGGGGGTGGGGTGCCCGGAAGGGGTCATTCTATCATGATAGTCTCTCGGGTCGTATCTGTGTTTCTGCTCGTGCTGCGATGGCGACCCCTTTTTTTTGCGGGAGGGCCACTCGGTGGCGTCGCGGCCGGCTGGCACAGGTCTCGCCGCCCACACATCGAATCACTGCCGGCAACTCCTGAAAGGCAGTCCTGCCTCGTCTCTTTTTTGGTTTCGCTCTAAATTGTGATATCGCCGCAAAGGCAATGGGCAGGCCCAGGGAGTACAAACAGGTAATCCTCTCGACCTTTGTTAGGAACTCGATTAAGACCCGGACGGCCAAAACACGCCGACGCGTGAGCTTGTCCAGCCGTCTCTCATTCCTGGGTGGCAGGCCGGCGCTTGAGCGTCGTGGCCTCCTCGGAAGAACGGGTTGCGGCCTGACTCGTGTTTCCGGTAGCCGACCCAACAGGCGCCGTGGCGGTAGCTGCCATTTCGGTTGACTTGTACTTCGGCTCGCTGACGTAACCCCGGACATCGTCCTTGCCGATGCGGTTGATGACCAGTTGCAGGGGCTGCGAATAACCCTCGGGATAAAACAGAACCGGCTCGTACAGGTTCACGTGTTTTTTGCTCACTTCCGAATCGTTCACGATCATCGCCAAGTCACAGTACTTGTGCTTGTCGTTGGATTTGCGCAACGAGATACTCATCGGCCCTTTTGTTGTAAATTCCTTGGACTTCTGAAGATTGAATTCGTAGTAGTTGCGTTCTCCTTTCCTCTCCAGCGCCACAAGCTCCTCATGGTTCTTTGCGATGGACCCGTTCAGATCATCGCGGGTTGATTGCAGATTGCCCTCGAGGTCGGCACGGGTCTTCTGAACAGAGTCTTGCGTCTCCTGGATGATCCTTTGTTGATCAGCCAGCTCCTTTTGCTGTTGAGTCAACTGTGACTGCATCTGCTTGCGCCACGGAGCTTCGGACCGGTGTGCGCGAGCAACCGCGACGCGCTTTCGGGGATGACTCTGGACTTTGCTGGGTTGGGCGATAGGAGCTTGCTGCTCGGCCGACGTCACAGCCGGTTGAGGCGCCGGGGCAGGCGTCGCCGCCGCCGGTGCGGGCACAGATTGTGCCGCAAGGAGTTTCTGCGAAAGGCTCTGGTTCTGGGCATGCTCGAGGTTAAGCTCTGCCGCTAGTTCATCATTATTGGCGGTTAGTTGCTTGAGGGACCGATGTTCCACGAGGGCGTAGACAAGAACCGCACACAAGCCAACCAGCACGAGACCGGTGATAATCCGGTAGCCTCGGCCGGGCGACACGTACTCAATCGACGCTTCTTCTTTGACCGGTTTTTCTTCCATGTTTCTCCTCCAACGGCAAGTTCGCATATCACTGAGAGGAGTGGAGGGGAGCAAGTACTTTGCCAAAGGAGGACCTTATAACTGGTGTCGGCTCAAGGGCTAGACTTAAAGCGTGGAGACCTGCCGGAAATTGTTGAAGCCAAAACTACATAGATGGAGAAAAAACTGCTCGGTCGCCCTCATTCGGACTGCGGCCGCATCTCTTCCAGAGAGCTGAGAGAAAGAGTCTGAAACGAATCTTGTGGCCGCCGTGGCGGTCCTGGGCAACCACCAGGGTTGCCTCTAGGGTTTTGGATTTGGCCAGGCAGATTCCTCGAGGAGTTTGACCAGGGCGTGAAGGGTCTGATTGACGGGGGTTGGCACACCTAGTTCCGCACCCCGCCGGACCAGATAGCCGTTCAGAGAATCAATCTCGGTAGGCTTACCGCGAGCGAGATCCTGAGCGGTCGAGGAGGTAGCGTTGGCCATGCTTGCAGAAATCTTCAGTACGGTTTCGACCATATCGACGTCCGGAAGCCGAACTCCGGCGGCACGTGCCACTTCGAGAGCCTCTTCAGTGACCTTGATAATCAACTCACGTGTCCAGCGATTTCCTCCCGCGCGATGGTACTGAGCGCGGCCCAGGGCTGAAATCGCGTTGTAAGCGCAATTGATCATCATTTTCAACCAGAGTTCGCCCCGCACGTTGTTCGAGACGCGGCAGGGAACGCCAGCGTGCGCGAAGAGCGAAGCCAGTCGCTCGAGTTGGCGCCGAGGGGGTTCGTCTTCGCGGGCGCGTCCCAGGAGATCCCCCAGGATGAGGTCGCCTCGCCCGGAATGCTTGACCCGCCCCGGCGCAGTCATGGCGGCAGCGACATAAACGACGGCCGCAAAGGCGTCAATGTTGGATGCGGAGCGAATGCGCTCTACGTTGTCTACTCCGTTTTGTAGACTAATAACGGTGGCGTTTGGGCCGAGGTGTGGCGCGAGGGATCTCGAGGCCTCTTCCGTGTTCAGCGTCTTTACACAGAAAAGCACGACTTCCGCATCCCTTGCGGTGCTGATCTCAGTGGATGCCGCAACCTGAATGTGCTGTTGAAAATGCAAGCCGTCAATGAACAAGCCGTGGCGGGCGATGGCTCCCACGTGCAGAGGACGGCCAATCAACGTCACCGGCGCGCCGGCGCGCGCCAGCATCCCACCAAAATAGCAGCCCACCGCCCCCGCACCCAGCACGGCAAGGCGCGGCCAGTTTCCCTCCACTTATCGTCACCCCCCGAAGAGCAAGTCGGCAGTCGGCAGTAGGCAGATGGGCAGGTCGGCAGGTGGGCAGATAGGCAGTTAGGCAGCGCAGCAGACACTCACCCGCCACAGCCCGCCGACCTGGCGTGTGAGAGGCATGTTGCCTAGTGCGACTCGCGCCGCCGCCTCACTACCCATCTGCCGATCTGCCCACCTGCCGACCTGCCTACCTGCCTACTCCCTTGCCCCATTGGGCTTAAAGCGATACCCGTCCGGATCTTTGCCGCGCACGCGCCGCCACCACACTTGGAGGGTCGGGACGTTGATCGTAATAATGAACAGCTTCCGCAACCTGCCGGGCGGAGGTTGGAGCGGGCGCACACCATGCCAGGAATGGTCGGTGCGTTGGAAAAGCAAGCTGCCGTTTCCCCGCGGGTCGATTTCGGCGCCGACTTGCAGATCATCAAAGGATGGTGCGGAATGAGGTCTGAGGCGCCGTTGATCGTCCAGAATCAGAATGTGCCCTCCCCAGCCCGCCTCCCAATCTGCATCCGTATTGAAATAGAAGATGTGCGTGGCCAGTTTGCGGCGCGCGTCGCAGTGGGGCGAGACGGCGCACCCTTGCCAGGCAAAGTACCACTCCATGGTCAGGATCAGACGGTTCCCGATCTCCGGACCGAACATCCGGCCGAGAAACGACATGTAGGCTTCGCCGTGGAGCTCCGCGACGAAGTCCTTCCATGGTTCCGCCATGGTGACGCCGGGCAGGTAATGCAAAAGATAACGGTCATGGCTGCCCTGGCCATAGGCCCGCTTCTTGCCAACCTGGCGTTCGAATAGCGAGACATCCGGAAGGGTTTCACGCAAGCGCTCGAAACCCTCGGGGGTCAGCGTGTTCTGGATATTGACCCAGGGGTAGGGTTGCTGTTGTTGGAATATCTCAGGGCGGACTGCCTTTATAGAGGTCTGGTTCAAGTACTCCATAATCCCCCCTCGTACTTGTCAGTGGCCCGTCACCTTTAGGCCTTTACAACCGCTGGATGGGCCCTCCCTGTGCCATCTCTTGCTAGATTTGAGTTTCGGCTTGCTTGGGCGACATGAAATAGACCAGATTACATCTCAGAAGTCAAGCATGACTCGGCCCAGAGCGCATCAGCTTGATGGAGCGGCGATCCCACGCAAGCGGGATCGCCGTTTGGCGGTTTAAAGTTACCTCTACGTCAAACGGCAGCAAGCCTGGGGTTCATGACAATTCGACCCTTGCCTGGCCGCTCGTCACCGGCACGGTTTAGGTGAGCTCTCCCGAGGTGGGACGCTTCTCTGTGGCCTCCAGCGAAGGTATGAAACGGAGCGGATCATCACCGGCAGCAGATTTCAGGCGAATCTCCGCACCAGCCGCTGGATGGACAATTCTCAGGACGATTTCTTGGCTTCCTTATACCCTTCCAAGGAATGGTTATGTTCCTTGTAATACTTGCCCATGTCCGTTAACTCTTTGGGATTTCCCTTGACGTGGCAGTCCACGCACTTCTTTCCCTCTTTCTTGGCATACTCCGGCTTGGCGTGGCCAAGCGGTACGATAACGGCGCAGAACGCGGCGATAACAAGAATCCCCAGAACCTTCTTCATTAAACACCCCCCGTTTGGAGTTTTCGAAGCCCGATCACAAAGCGGCTATTCTCTTACAGACGGCCCAGAAGAATCAAATTTATCACCACCAAGGCACCAAGTCACAAAGAAAAATATTCTCTCAGGCCTTGCTCGGTGCCGTGGTGTCTTGGTGGTGATCATTCCCGTCTACTTCCCTCCCTGGAGTTCTTGCAGAATCTTGGGATTGGCTTCGTCCATGGCCAGCAGGTTGTGGCAACTGTTGCAATCCTGCGTGATGACCTGGCCGTCCTTCGACTTGTGGTCTCCGTCGTGGCACCGGAAACAACCTGGAAAATCCATGTGACCCAGATTATTGGCATACGTTCCCCAGGTGACGTTCATTTCCGGGAAGACGTTGCTGTCGTAGATGTACACCAAGGCCTTGGCAGCTTCCTCAACTTCGGAGCGCTTGCTGTTGTAAAGGGCAAAATAGCTGTTGCGGTAATACGCCCGCAGGTTTTCCGGAATCTGCGTCTCCGCCGCAAGACGGTTCGCATAATTCTGCTTGAGCAGCCCAATCGCGACCTTGTGTATAAAAGGAAGCGACGGATTGATGCGCCCCGCAGCCATCTCGGAGTTCACGGCATCTTCCGGCAGATGGAACGTGTGGCTGGGCCGGTTGTGACAGTCCATGCAATCCATGAGACGCCGTTCGCCATGGGCCAGCAGCTCAGGCTTCGGCGGAGTTCCCGCGGACACAAACTGCGTGTACGCTCCATCCGCATTTCGGTGTTCGACCCAGGGAATGACCTGCCGCTTCTCGTCGGATGCAATGTAATTGATAAGCCCCAAATGCCACCCGTGAATACCGGTGTATTTCAGCCCCGGGCTGAGTCCGCCAATATGCATCAGGAGCACGCTGTTGGTGGGTGAATTCTTCTCATCATCCCCGAATTTCGTTTTGACGAGGAGCTTATCGTCAGAGAACTTCGCCGGCCAGTGGCATTGGTCGCAGGTTTGTCCTGCCGGACGCAGATTGTGTATGGGGACGGGGATGGGGCGCGGGTAGAGGTTGAACGTCACCGCCAGGACTTGATAGGTCCCTGAGATTTTCGAGCGCACGAACCACGGCGCTCCTGATCCAATGTGGCATTCGACGCAAGCCACATGGGAGTGCGGCGAGTTCAGGTACGCGGCGTACTCTGGCTGCATCACGGTGTGGCAAGTGGCCCCGCAGAAGCTCACCGAATCCATATAGACGACTCCCCGGTAGCTGGCGAGCACAAACAGAGGCACGTTGATAGCGCTCATCATGACCACGAAGGTTGCGGTGCGCCGAAATTCCTCGCCCGAAAAAGAAACCAAAGGATATTCACGGGGAAGGGTACCCAGGCGGCGCTGCTGGCGGAACTCCCGGTAGATGCCGATCGGAATCAGGATGAGTCCCAGGACAAAAGCCCCGGGCAAAACCAGAAATACGATGATGCCCAAATAAGGATTGAAGGAATAACCCAAGACCTGCGAAAGAAACGTGAAGATTAAAGTGATAGCCGACGTGGTCGCCAGCACCACTCCAATGCGGCTAATCCAGTTCTGGCTGAGGTAAACGACGGGACGTGCTAGCTGGCGCAGTTTCCCCCATCCGCCCCGCTTAGGTTCACCCGGAGCCTTTCCGCTGCTATCCCTTCCATCGGTCTCCGTCAAGCGGCAGACCTCCTCGCTGGCGCGGTTCCTCCGTGGCAGACGCCTACCGGACCGCTCCGTTTCTCAACTGAGTTTGCCGGGATGGAGTCCATTATGTTTACTGACAACCCCGGGCACGAATCTCCACAGCGCCGACATTATATTACTTTCGCAGGGCGTGGCGCACGACGAAAAAGAGTCGTGTAGGGTAGGAGAGACAATCAGAATCTGTCATCCTGAGCGAAGCGAAGGATCTCTGCAGTTGTTCGTCACTCGTTATAACTAAGGAAACTGCGGAGATCCTTCGCTTCGCTCAGGATGACAGGCGGCTGATGTTTTCACCGTCTGCCCCGCTTTCCAGCGAACCGCTCCCCGCGGGAGTATTGGTGTATACTCACTCAGGCCATGAGCTCCCAAGCGGGGGTTTGAGGCTCAAACCTCGAAAGGATTGCAAAAGCCATGAATCGCACCCTCCTTTTTAGCCTGTTGCTTTTCCTCGTGGCGCCGATGGGTCTCGCTCAGACGCCGCAGCGCCCTCAGCCCTCGCCGCCAGTGGTTTCGCCGGAGGTAGGGGCTGACAACCGCGTCACGTTCCGTTTCCGCGATCCGAATGCCAAGGAGGTCTTGCTTGCCCGCGAGGGGGCACAGCCCGTGGCCATGCAGAAGGGCGAAGAAGGGGTTTGGAGCGTCACCACCGACCCTCTGGAGCCGGATTTCTACGGCTACTCGTTTGTGGCTGACGGCGTCCACTTGATCGACCCTTCGAACCACCTGATGAAGCCGAACCTCCTCGGCCCGCAGAGCGTGGTGCACGTTCCAGGCCCGGCCTCGCTGCCCTGGGAGGTCAATGACGTTCCGCACGGTGTCATCCACCACCATTTCTACAGATCGACGATTGTGGGCGACGATCGCGACTATTACGTCTATACACCGCCCGGCTACAATCCCACCGGGCAGGATTCCTACCCCACGCTCTACCTCTTACACGGATTCAGCGACGACGCGAGCGCCTGGACCGCCGTTGGGTACGCGAACGTGATTCTTGACAACCTGATTGCCCAGGGGAAGGTCAAGCCCATGATCGTCGTAATGCCTCTCGGCTACGGCGCACCGGAGATTGTCTCGCAAGGGGTGGCGTCGTTTCGCGACCCCAGCCTCCGCCAACGCAACTACCAGAGGTTTCGCGAGGCTCTGGTCAACGAAGTCTTGCCGCAGGTCGAAGCGTCCTATCGGGTGGTGAAGGACCGCAATTCTCGAGCCATCGCGGGCCTCTCCATGGGAGGCGCTGAGTCTCTTCTCACCGGACTGAATACTCTCAACGACTTCGCATGGATCGGGGCGTTTAGCTCGGGCGGGGTTCCTGACGATTTCCAGACGGACTTTCCGGGACTCGATTCCAGTGTGAATGCGCAACTCCGATTGCTGTGGATTGCTTGTGGCACCGAGGATCGCCTCATCGAAATGAACCGCAAGTTCCGTGACTGGCTCAAGTCGAAGGGAATTCAGCACACCGACATCGAAACGCCGGGCGCACACGCCTGGATGGTGTGGCGGCGCAATCTGGCGACCTTCGCACCGCTCTTATTCCGATGACAGCGTCGCCGGTGGCGCGGGCGTCTCGCCCGCTGTCGCGCGGACCCGCCGGCGCGGGACGCCCTGGTGACAGCGGCCGGGACGCCCGCGCCACGCCGAGCGCTGTCACTCTATTCTGAAAGTCTCGTTGGGATGATACCCGCCGTTCGGCGTTAACAAGAGGCCCCGCCATGCCTAATCGCTTCCAAGCTCTTCTTCTGGCATTAATTCTCGGTTCTGTTTCAATCCTTCCCGGCTGTGGAGGCGGCGGGGGCATGTCCTCGCCCGCTCCGCAACCGATTGGAGAGAGTCTCTCCGCGAGTTCGTTGACCATCTACCAGGACGGCACATCAGGGACCGTCAACGTGACCATTACGCGCCCGGCCGGCGATGCGAACGCTGTCACACTCACGGTGTCGCCTGCTCTCAGTGCGATGAACGTGAGCGTCCAATCGCCAGGCACCGGTAACAGCGGCTCAGTCGGCTTTTCGACCGGAGGCCCCGTTCCTCTCCCAGGTCAGGGAATTGCTGCCACCGCTTCCACGCCTTCGGGGACCTATAACCTCACCGTCACGGCGAGCGATGGGACAACCACCTCCAGCGCAACGCTGGCATTAACGGTCGGCGTCGCCGCCGTTGTGGCCGACGCCGTCGATTCCACCCTGGGCGTCAAAGGCCGGTTGCAGGAGGCCATGTCCACATCCTTTCAACTGGCATCATGGGCCGATCAGTTCTTCGTGCAATTCCCCTCCGCCACAACTCCGCTGGGAACTCTCCAGCCCCACCATATCCGCATGCAGGTGCTCGAGCGGGACATCCCAGAAACCGCCGCGGGAGTGTGGGATTTCTCCTATCCCGACGCCATCATCGATCCCATCATGAGCGTCACCGACCATAGCCCGGAATACCAGATCGCCAAAGCGCCTGCTTACATGTATGACGGCTCGGGAAATCTGCTCGATCCGACTTTCAAGGCATTCGGCGCCTACGCGGCGGACTTGGTGAGGTATTACAACACCCCGGGCGGGATTACCGACGCAACCTCCTGCAACAAGACTCCCTGTGTTTCCACGCCTCCCAATGGCGCGGGCCGCGTGGACTATTGGGGCATCTACAACGAACCCAACATTAACGACGAATTCAATGACAGTAACGAGCCCAACTCACCGGGCCCGCAAAACTACGTGAACATGTACAACGTGGTGGTGCCCCAGATGCAAGCGGCGGATAGCACCATCAAGTTCGTTGCCGTCGAGTTGGCGGATTTCAGCAGCGAGGCCAGTAACTACATCCCCACCTTTGTCCAGAATGTGACCGCCCGCGTGGATGTCCTTGCCACGCACTTCTACGCCACGTGCAACCAGAAGGATACCGACCAGACGCTCTTCGACGCGATCACTCAGTTTGTCCCGCACATTCAATACCTCTATTCGCAGCTTCAGACCAAGCCCGCCCTGTCAGGCGTGCCTGTCTGGATGACCGAAAACAACGTCAACGCCGACTACGACGCGGGCGGAGGCATCAGCGCCTGCAACGGCACGCCGTTTGTTCTGGACCAGCGCGGCTCGAGCGCCTTCTTCGCTGCCTGGCGACCGACGGTCTTCTCCATGCTCGGCAAGGTAGGTCTGCAAGCGTTGTATCACTGGGATTTCGCTGCCGACGCTCAGTACGGCGAGATCAACGCCTCGAACACGGCGGTTCAACTCGGGTACTGGGTGGATTACTGGCTGGGCCAGTATTTCCCCTCAAACCCGGACGTCACCCCAACCGGAGCCGAGATCCTGCAACTGGGCGTCAGTGAAAACTCAAGCGTGGAAACCCTGGCGATAAAGAACGGAGATGGCAGCGTGGTGGTGATGGTCGCCGATCACGCCGTCCATTCGAGCACGGACAACAACGGGTCGGGCGATCCCCGCGCGGTGGCAATTGACCTTTCGAGCCTCGGAACATTTTCCTCTGCCTCGTTGCTCACCATTGATAAGAACACGAATGTCGCCAACGGACCCGCCGCCACACCGGTTACCCCTGCGGCACAAATGACGATTCAGTTGGGAGGTTATGGCGTGGCGTTCTTGAAACTCTTGCCCTGATGAACCCCCAAGGGGCGCATGCGAAGAAAGCCTGTCATTCGGAGCGCAGCGAGGAATCTAAGCTGCATACCGAAGGCACCTTGGAGTGCGGCGGCTTGACGCCGCCGTGGGAATATGGCGAGGCGGCTACTTGCACAACGCGCCCGTCTTACCGTTTAGAGTCATTCTGACGAAAGGCATCGGTCGGTTCAGTGCGAAGGCGGCGTCAAGCCGCCGCACTCCAAGGCGCTTCGCGCAATTTCAGCGCCGAGGTCGTTTTACCCAGACTCTGAGGGAGGGAAGCCAGCGCTATTTCTTGAAGTCTGCGGCCGCGCGTTGGTACGCCGCCTCGAGATTCTTCATTGCTGCCTCGAGGTTCGGCCTCATGTCGCGCCAGGCTTGCTGGCTGGTAGTTTTGAGCTTTTCAAGCTGCTGTTGGACGCTCGCTCGCTGCCGTTCCAAGTCGGCGATCTGCCGGTCAAACTCCTTTCGGGCCTCGCTGCTTTGCTTGCTGGCTTTGGCGTTTAAGCCGTCGATTTGACGCTTAAGCTCCCGGAGCCTTGCCTCGGCTTTTTCCCGATAGCTATCTCTTTGTTGGCTGGCGGTTGCGTGCTCTCCGTTTTTCTGTTGCGCGGACGCTGCTTCCTGGGAACAGCACGGAATAGACGTCAACAAAACCAAGGCCAGAAGAAGTGATAGCCTTTTCATAATCCTTGCCTCCTTCTATCCGCAGGGGAAGCGTGCAATATCCATTCCAGAAAGAGTATAAATCAAATAAGTCCAATCGGGTTCGAGAGAAAGTGCCCGGCCCGAAGCGCAGGCGCCGCCGGTGCTAAGGTCGATTTTTCCTAATACGCGTAAGAACGCGCCCCCCTTCGAGAGCCGATGATGACCACGACGCAGCTACTGCTCCTCAACGTCAAAGCACCACCTAGTGGCGCGCGGATGTTCGCCGGCTCAACGCCCCAAAATGGCTCTATTCATTGTACCAATAAAAACGTAACATCAGCCTTGGGCTTTGACGCAGACATTGCAGCTTTGTAGGGATGGCCATTCGCCGGCCGGCAGAGGGCCTTCTGGCGCACGGGAGGCTAAGGAGGGTTTGATGCTTACCAACTACTTCTATTGGCACTACCTTTTTTGGGGGCAGTTGACGGGCATAGTTTTCCTCATCGTGGGGCTCATTTCCGTTCGAAAGCAACTGTCCTTCAGGCCGGATGACTGGCCCGTTTTGGGCCGCGTATTTGCGGCTGCTCCCCTGGCGTTGTTCGGAGCCGGACACCTGGTTGGAGCGCAGTTCATGGTGTCGTTGGTCCCGGCGTGGATGCCGTGGCGCCTGTTCTGGGTATACTTTGTGGGTCTGGCGGAAATCGCCGCATCCGCCAGCATGGTGGCGATGAAGCACGTGCGCTTGTCGGCCACGCTGCTCGGAATCATGTTCTTTATCTTCGTGCTGACGATCCATTTGCACGACGTGCTCAGGACTCCTTACGACCGATTCAGGTGGGCCGTCATGCTGCGGGATCTCGTTTTTGGCATCGGTGCGTGGGCGCTGGCGGGAGCCCAGATGGAGGAAGATCACGTTCACGGGGCGCGAGGGTGGATCGCAAGCTGCCGGACGGTTTTTGGGGTGGTGCTCGTGTTTTACGCCGTCGAGCACTTCATGCATCCTAAATTCGCCTTGGGCGTTCCGCTCGAACTTCCGACGCCGGCGTGGGTACCTCTCCCCACGCTCTGGGGTTATGTCGTAGGCGCGATGCTGCTGGTGAGCGGCGTTTCTATCCTGATCAACAAACACGCTCGTGCCGCCGCCACCTGGCTTGGCCTCGCTGTCACGCTGGTGGTGGTGTTCTACTATCTGCCGATGATCGTGCCGGCAAAGTTGCCGTCGCAACTGAACACAGCGGTGGATTACATCGCAGACACGCTCCTCTTCGCGGGGAGCATTTTTCTTCTGGCCGGCGCAATTCCAGCCGCGCCAAGCCTCTCCTCTCTGCCTTTAAAGCCTCGCACAGACCATACGGAGGGACTGCGTGAACTCCGTGCTTAGTTTTTTCCAGCCTAAGAGAGCCGGAAGAGTGCTCTGACCGAAAGGTAACGGGAATGGAAACAGCGACGACGCTATTACCTCGTGCCTTTGTGCCTGGGTGGTTCACAGCTCGTCTGAAGCGCGGATAAAAGACACACCTTTGGCTTCCGGGCCGGCGGAGATGATGGCGACGCCAAAGCAGAGCACCACGACGGCGAGGCTTCCCATGGATATTGAGTAGCTGAAGTGTTCGCCGAGTACGGCCTCGATGTAGCCAATCGACGACGCAATCAGGACTCCGAGCTGGTAGGCGAAGCCGGGGAAGAATCCCCGAAGCTGCGGCGGCGACAGCTCATTGATGTGCGCGGGAATCACGCCCCAGGCGCCTTGCACCATAAACTGCATGATGAACGCCCCCAAAATGATCAGCGGTTTGCTCGGCGCCATGATCCATAAAGGCACGGCGGCCAAACCGAGCGATTCCGCCCAGACCATTGCACGCCGCCTCCCCATGCGGTCGGAGAAGTGCCCAAAGGTAAGGCCGCCCAGAATCGCGCCCAGCATCGAGAGGCCGGTAATCAGCGCGGTGGCGTCGACACCGAAGTGGCGCTGGCGTTGCAGAAAGGTGGGGTACAAATCCTGCGTGCCGTGCGAGATGAAATTCATGGCCGCCATCAGTGCAACCAGATAGAAGAACAGCCGCGAGTTCTTGAAAATGGCGCGCCGGTAGGTGGACCAGTCGGTGCGCGACTCTCGCCACGCCTGAGGATCTTCGACGCGCAGGCAAATCAGCATGGTCAGCAATCCCGGCGCGGCCCCCACGAAGAACATGGCGCGCCAACCCCAGCGCGGAAAGGCGGTATAGTAAGCGATCGCGGCCAGCACGTTGCCGAGCGCGTAACCCTCCTGGAGCAGCCCGGAAAGAATGCCTCTCCATTTGGGCGGGGCCGACTCCATGGCGAGCGATGCGCCCACGCCCCAGTTGCCGCCCATGCCGATTCCATAGAGCAGACGGAGCAGAAAGAATTGCGTGTAGTTCTGAGCCAGCCCGGACATCACCTCCATCAGAGTGAAAAACGCGACGTTGGCCAGGAGCACGAGACGCCGGCCGTAACGATCGGCCAACAGTCCGAAAACGAACGCGCCCACCGGGCGCATCGCCAGCGTGATCGTGAGAGTCAAGGCGAGGGCAGGGATCGAGCGGCCAAAGTTCTTGGCCACGGCGGAGAGAACGAACACCACCACGAAGAAGTCAAAGGCGTCGAGCGTCCAGCCGAGAAATCCCGCCGCGAGAGCGTAGCGGGCGTTGCTGCGGCTCTCCTGTAGAGCCATCGTGTCTCACCACCAAGTCACGAAGACATCAAGCGAGCTAAAGCATTCGACATTTTACAACAGCTCCGCAACGAAGCAGCGTGGCCGGCGAGTGGGGGCGTGCGGATTTGGCAGGTCATTGGCCGCCCACGACCAGAATTGATCCCAGGCGGTAGCGCCGGCGCCCGTCCTCATCGGGCAAGGGAAGCGCGATCACCGGTTCGCCGGTGGCGGTTCCCACGGAGATGTAGACGCCGTACTTGCCCGGTTTCAAAATGTGCGCCGGAGGTAGCGTATAAGCGAGTCGCGGCTGATCATTCTCTTCCACCGCTTGCCCGAAATCTCTCCGGGAAATGATCTTCGCCTGGCCGGGCGGCCCGACCGGCAACTCGCGCACGGCGAAGTCCTGGTCAACAAATACGCCGGCGATGCCGCCCTTCTCATCTTTGAGGGTGAGGGTGGGACGGCCGCCCGGCAGGCAAGGCGCCACGCCCGCATTGCGCCATGCATAGCCTATAAGTATAGGCTCTGCAGCTTGGACCTCCGCCGGCCAGGAGGCCTCCACCAGTTGCAGCCGGTAGCCGAGGCGCAGGTTGATCCTGTCGATCAGTTCGCGGTTGTCCGCCAGGAACTCCCGCGGGTACCAGTGCACCGTGGCGTAGCTGGCATGGTAGTCCTCGATGGCCTGCAAAAACAGGTGTCCGTCGCCCCACGCTCCTTCCTTTTTCGAATCTCCGTAATGCTCCGATTCCAGAATCACGGGAACGCGCGGCCAGAAATTGTAGGCCAGATAGGCGTGGTAATAAGCGTGTTCGCGGGGTTCCACCAGAATGCTGTCGTCTCTCAAGCCGAGCCCTTGGTCGCGAGCGTAGCCCAGCGTCTCGATGCCGCGGCCCTGGATCATAAAATCATCGTTCGCGACCAGAAGCGCATGCTTGAAGTTCTTCTTGTACAGATCAATATGCCGTCGAATCGTGGCAAGCGAATAGGGAATCCGGGTGCTGGCCACGGTGTGGCCTTCGCCCCAGACGCCGAACGAGCCCACGTCAATGAACGCCACGCGCGGATTGCCGTCATACCGCGCCGCCGCCGCGGCCAGGAAGTTGTCCAGCTTTTGAAGAAAAACCGGGTCGTCGAAATCCGGCTCCCACATGGGGCCGTCAGGCGTAATTTTCCCCTCGCCGCTGAGGTGGTATCCCTTGGCCCCTGCCTTCTCCACCCAGCGGGGCGTGGCGTAGGGCTCGGATGGCTGGGCCTCCGAGGTGCAAAACCGGAAGGCCACCGTCTTGCCCGCCTCCACCCATTTCTGCATGGGCGTGTCCACGAGGGGCCAGTTGAACTTGCCTTCTTCGGGCTCGAGGTCGGACCAGTCCAGGCGCATGTAGACGGAACTGACGCCGGGGAACTCCGGCACCGTGTCCGAGGGCTCCAGGTCCACCGTGTAATGTCGAAGATCGTTGTCGTAATGGTGGAACATCCACCCCATGCCGGGATTGATGAGGGCCGCGCCCGTATCCTTCGGGCGCACGACGATTCGATCCGATTGGGCGCGAATGCAGCCCGCGAACGCCGCCAGCAGCAGCAAACCGCACGAGATGGTCCGTAGCGTCTTCAATGGCAGTCCTCCTCGTGCAACGCGGGAGTTGTAAGACCCAGGAAAGCTCTCGATTCGAGGATTCGATCCGTGTATTCAGCACTCACAATTGCTTCGTTTTCGCACTTTGTAATGTGTGTCATCCTTTGTTTTCAATGACTTCTTAGCTTCGTTCCCACGATTTTTGTATTTTCTCCGGCTTGTCGCGGCTCCCCTTGCGGGGCGAGTTCCGTCCCTGCCGCATTCCGTCGCAGCGGTCCCGGCGCGAGGACGCCCGTGGTGTTCGAAAGTTCACTCTTGGCTTCAAATGCGAGCATTTGGCCCTCAAAACCGGGTTCGTTTTTGCACTTTGCAAAGTGCGTCATCCTTTGTTTTCAATGACTTTTTGGCTTCGTTCCCACGATTTTTGTGTTTTCTCGCGATCCTGCCCGTCTCCGAACGATGGCCGCTTCCAACCCCTGCGGGATTTCCGGGCACAACCCTTCCGCCTGCACGCGTGCTTTACAGGAAATCTCACTTTTTGGGTTCGATCTGCGCATTTGACCCTCTAAGTTGAGTTCGTTTTCGGTTCGTTTTAGGTTCTTTTTGCAATGGCCATCCTGTGTTTTCAATAACATACTGGCTTCGTTCGTATTATTTTTCGTGTTTTCTCGCGCACTCTCCCCCGTTCCGAGCGGTCGCCGGCCTGCGGACCGCCCATAGGAATGAGCGTGGCTGACGCAGTCGCCGCCGCGAAACCTGTCCTCCACGAAGGCCGAGGAGCGGGTACCCGCCTGTGGATTCCCGCTTTCGCGGGAATGACCTGATTTTCGGTTTGAGGCGGTGTGGTCAAACATCGGGCGTGAGGCAGGCAGGGTTGGAAACAGGGGGCAGGAAGCACAGGCAGGGACGACGAACGAAGACTTAAGCAGACTTCCCAGCATAACCTATCCGGCAGGGCCTGACCACCTGCCCAGGTACTCGACAATTCTAGCCTATGATTTCTCGTTTGTCAAGCGAAAAATGCACCGGGGTCCGGCAGCGTAAAGAGGGCCCCTCGACGCTGGCCAGCCGCCCTCGCCGGAGGCATTCCACGCGCTCGCTCCGGGCTCCCGTACCGTCGGAGGAGCGTTCCAGACCCTTGCGGCGCGATCATGCCGCTGGACGCCCACTAATTTGAGTTCCTTCCGGATTGCCGACCCATTCTTGAGTTGGGGGTTCGCAAACTCTGCGGCGTTACTCGCGGTGTACCCCGGCGAGTGCTGTACCAGCACACGCTTCCTCGATGCGGACTTCCCGCGAGTCAGGGGCCGAAGTTCAAGAACTCTACAGAAGTTTCTACATGCGAACCGAATTCGATTGATTCACCTTTCTGCCAGCGCGGTTCGGTCTAACATGGACGCCATCGGACTCCCAAGCTTGAAAGTCATCATTCATACCGCAACGCCACCATGGGATCGACTTTCGTCGCGCGGCGGGCGGGAATATAGCACGCGAGTACTGCTACGGCGGTCAGTAGGAGCGAGACGCTTACCAACGTCACGGGGTCAGTCGGTTTCACTCCGTAGAGCATCCCTGCCATCACGCGTGTCACTGCGAGCGATATCAAGAACCCGATTGCCGCGCCGAGCAGAGTTAGGCGCAGGCCTTGCCCAACAACGAGCTTTAGCACATCATCCTGGCTGGCGCCGAGTGCCATACGAATGCCCATTTCACGCGTGCGTTGGGTCACTGAGTAGGACATGACACCATAGATGCCGACGGCCGCCAGGAGCAACGCCAGAAGACCCAACGCGCTGGAGAGCGTGGCGCCAACCTGCGAAAACCATACCCAGCGCCCCACGCTCTTTTCGAGTAGTGTGCTAGAGGCCTTGACGTTCGGATCCAACCTTTTAACCAGACGCGCCAGCGTAGCCGCAACGATATCCGGATTCGTCTCAGCCCGGACAAGCAGCTTCATGCCTAGTTGGCCGGTTTGAACAGGTGGGCCCTCCGTGGTTTGAAGTGTGGGAAGATAAACATAGGGTTCATCTGCTTCCCACAATCGTGCGCCGCGAGTGTTCTTAACTACTCCGACTATCTCAGCGAAAGGAACCGACGGCGGCCCCGGCCTGAGTCGTTTGCCCACGGGGTTTCCTCCCGGCCAAAACTGTCGTGACATCGCTTCGTTGATGATCGCAACTGGCGGTCCTCCTCGCGCGTCCTGAACACTAAAACCACGACCGCGCACAATCGGAACACCTAACGTCTCGAAGTAGTTCGGCGAGACAACCCAATAGTTCACCGAAAGTGATGGCAGACTTGCGGAGGGCTCATGTTCCCCAATGGTGATGGGCGCCGATCTACTGATGCCGCCTAATGGAACCAGGGACGCCAGGCTTACGGACTTCACTCCGGCTAGAGTTTGCAATTGCTCTGTAAGTTCGCGATGAAACTCCGCTGCCCGTATGTCGCCATAACCATGTAGATTCAAGTCCAAGGCGACAACGAGCACGCGCTTCGCATCGAATCCCAGATTAACCGTTTGGGCTCTCTTCAACGCCCGGACTAGCAAACCCGCGCCCAGCAGGAGCACCACACAGATCGCGATTTCTGCACTGACCAACACGTGGTGGAGGCGAGAGCGGCTTAGCCGCTGGCCGGAGGAACTGCCTCCGTCCTTGATAACGGACAATACATTGGGTTTCGAGGCTTGCCACGCCGGCGCGAGTCCAAAGGCGGCTCCCGTGAAGAGTGACAAAAGTAGAGTGTAGCTGAATATGGGAATATCCAGGCCCAGATGCAGGGCGATCGGCTGTTCATACGGAGGTTTCAGCGCTTCGATCAAGAGGTTGGGCATCCAATACGCCAAAAGAAGTCCAATCCCCCCGCCCAAAAGGGCAAGCAGGGAACTCTCGATCAGCAACTGTTGAATCAGACGGCGACGGGTCGCGCCCAGCGATAAGCGGATACCAATCTCTCTTTGCCGTCCAGTAGCCCGCGCCATCATGAGGTTGGCCACGTTCGCACACGCGATCAGCAAAACCATGCCGACAGCAGCCATCACAAGAAAAGCCAGCGAATCCACTTGGCCTCGCACATCAGGACGAGCCAAGAAAGACCCAGGCGTCAGCGTAATACTAGCCTGCTCACGGGTTCCCAAGTAGTCTCGAGAAAATCGGTTAATGAGGACATTCATGCCTGCCTGAGCTTGCCTGATGGACACACCAGGCCTTGTACGAGCAACGGCCTCGAGCCAAAATGAACCGCGGTCGCGTAGTCGATCATCGCTCGGCATTAGCTGCCCCTGCATCGTCAGCGGCACCCAAAGATCAGGAATTTGAGGCTCTGTACCAATGAAGTCTTGGCCGGCGATTCCCAATACCGTGAAACGAATGCCATTGAGCTTCACACTCTTCCCTACTGTGGCCGGATCAGAATCAAAGTGCCGCTTCCAGAAGGCGTGGCTCAGAACCGCCACTGGGTCAGCACCGGGAGCCTGATCTTCTTCGAGCGTGAACGTGCGCCCGAGCACAGCCGCTCCGCCAAGCACGGTGAAGTAGTTTCCCGACACGAGGAGGGCCTGGGCTTCTTCCGCGTCGGTCGTCGCTGCGCCACCACCGAGCTCAACCGGTATCCAAGCGTACGCAACGAGGCCGGATAGTACGCTGTCAGCGTTTCGTAGGGCTAAATACTCAGGGTAGGAGAACGACCGGTAGCTGGCTTCGCCTTGAATGCGCTGATAAACATTGACGACAGTAGCGGGGTCCTTCACCGGAAGAGGCCGTAGCGCGACGGCATCGAACAATGTAAAGATACTGGTGTTCAGGCCGATGCCCAATGTCAATGTAAGCACCGCCACCGCTGTGAAGCCGGGGTTTTTGCGCAACATGCGCAGGCCGAAGCGGAGGTCTTGCACGAAGTGGTCCCACCACAGCCAGCGGCCCGATTCGTAGAAGCGCTCTTCGGCACGGGTGACGTTGCCAAAGGCGCGCCGCGCCGCCACCCGAGCCTCCTCTTCGCTCAGGCCCCGCTCTTTCAATCGTTCCGCCTCGAGTTCGAGATGCGCTTCAACCTCTGCCGCGGGGTCGCTCGGTTTGCGTTTTCGCCAGAACATCGAATAAAACCTCCCCGGAGTTGTGGTGCAGTCGGGCGTACCGGCGGCTTTACGCCGCCATATGGCGAGGTCAACTCGCCGCTCCGTCAATTTGTGCAGCTACCCTTCCCCGGCCTCAGGCCCCAGGACCCGCCCGATTGCCGCCGCAAGTCGCCGCCACTTGGTCGTCTCTTTGACAAGCTGTTTGCGGCCCGGTCGGGTGAGCGTGTAGAAACGCGCCTTGCGGTTGTTCGTCGAGATCCCCCACTCGGCCGTGATCCAACCCCGCTCTTCCAGGCGCTGGAGTGCGGGATATAACGCCCCGTGCTCGACGAGCAGTTCGTCGTCGGATGTCTGCTGAATGGCACGCCCGATGCCCTGCCCGTGCTGCGGACCGAAAATCAGAGTCCGCAGAATCAGTACGTCCAGTGTGCCTTGCAAGAGTTCCAGCCGGTCTTTTTCCTTTTGGGTAGACATATAACCCAAGTATGCATACTTTGGGTAAGATGTCAACCCAAAAAGTTACGCGTGTCAAAGCTCTTTAGAAATGTCCCCTTTCTTATCTCGTTAGAAATGTCCCCTTTTCGAACTTATTGCTGTGAGGTTGTTCTGGCTTTGGTCTTTCGCCGGCCTCGCCCGTAGCGGAGCCCT
>Ga0187888_1001804_pt1 | contig 19632 bp, 13 predicted proteins | sample June2016WEW_7_40_FD_132987 | JGI IMG/M metagenome (GOLD analysis project Ga0187888, IMG submission 132987) | Peatland microbial communities from SPRUCE experiment site at the Marcell Experimental Forest, Minnesota, USA - June2016WEW_7_40 | ecosystem: Environmental > Terrestrial > Soil > Wetlands... | reverse complement strand
GATCGAATCGCCCATCGTTAAGGCATTTGAACTCAAGAAGTGCTTGGTGCGAAAGGGGGGACTCGAACCCCCACCCCTTGCGGGACCAGATCCTAAGTCTGGCGCGTCTGCCAATTCCGCCACTTTCGCAGCTTGACGCAAGCCATTATTGCATTGTGGATTGGACCTTTTCAACCGGCGCAGTCTCTCAACCTCGAAATTCGGTCGTGTCTGGTTTGGTGTCAGTTGAGGTTGCAGATTTCTTGCCCCACGGTGATCACGCTCATAAGCGTAGAGGCGATGGTGGGGGGTCTTGTTTTCCTCGTTCCCGCAAGGTAACACCCTGATCACATCCTAGCTCAGATCAAGGCCAGTGACCGGCCGAGGGGGCGGGGGTGTCGAAAAGACCACCCGTTACTTAAGTACTGTTGAGTGCTGGTACCCCGGTTGCTAGAATGCCGAGCGTCGAGCGGAAAGACGGGAGGTCAACACCACCCGTGTCGATGACGGCAAAGGCACGAACTCCGCCACCTCCGGCCACGGCAACCCTGACTCGTCGTGGCAGCCTTTACCTCACCCGCCTGCCAACGGGGGTCGGCGGCACCGCCATGAGGTTCGGGGACACGCACGAAAGCCAGAGCGTTGCAAGGCCGATATTAATCCCTAGGCGGTCGCACGTGAGAAGAGTGAAGACCGGCAAAGGGTGGAACGGATTACTCGCGGGCATGGGTTTGATGCTCATGCTGAGAGGCGCGCCCGCGCAGGCGTTGCAGGCGGAGCAGCCGCAACCGCCGCCGGAAGTGGTGCCGGTGCCGAGCCAGCCGCCGTCGGGGCAAGAGTCCCAAGCGCAGGCGGCGCCGGGCGAGACGGAGCTCTTGCACGTGCTGGTCGGCCAGCCGCTCGAGGTCAGCTCGCCGTCGCCGATCAAGGGCTTCTCAGTGTCCAACCCTGGCATTATCGATGCCGCGCTGCAGAATCCCAACCAGATCCGAATCGACGGCAAGGCGCCGGGCGGCGTCTCGCTGGTGGTGCAGGCTGAGAACGGCCAAACCCAGGTCTTCTACGTCTACGTGGACCTTAAGGACACCGGCTCGACCGCACAGTTGCCGGAAGTGTTGACCGACAATCCCGCACCCGCGCAAGTGCCGAAGAAGAAGACAGCTTGGCTGGGCTGGGCAGTCATGGGCTCGATGCTTTTGCTTGCGGGGGCCCTCATCAAAGTGCTGCGGCAACGAGAACCTTACAAACTTGACCTTCGATCGCCGCAACTGGTTCCCCCCGACAGATGCAGCGAGCCGGCGCTTTCGCCGCCCGAAATTGCGCACCGGGGCGAAGCTTCGCCGCCGGAGGCTGTCGTCCAGGCTGCGACGACGCGAGCGGAGGATTTGGAAAGAGTCGGCCAGGAACTGGCGGAGCAATGGTGGCGGCAGTTCAGAACGGAAGCCGAGGCAGCAATGGCGGGGTTGAGAGAAGAAATCAAGAATTCGGGGCAAGTGCTCGAGGAGAGCACGCAGCGACTGGCCTGCCTGGCGGAGGCAAAGGCGGCCTCAATTTGGGAAGCCAGGCAGGAGGAGTTTAGCATGCAAATGGCGACAGCTTTGCGGGAGCACGCGCAAGAGATGCACGAGGCAACGGCCGCGGAGATGGAGTCCATAAAGAAAGCTGCCGGAGAGGCGGTGGCGCAACTTGAAGCGGCGGAGGATAAGAGTGAAAGCAGTTTCGCGTCTCGAGCCGGAGAGGCGGAGAAACGCTTGGCGGGAGTGTCCGTTGCGCTGGAGGCAGTGGAGGGACGCATAAAAGCCCTAGTGGAGGGCTTCGAGGGGCGGATCGAGAGCAGTCTCCAGGCCGTGCAGGGGAAGATCGAGAAGCAGGCGGAGGATCTGGAGAAACTTGCCCAGGATTTGGGAGGGCGGTGGTCAGATCGGTTTCAAAACCATGCTGAGGCTGCTATTGAGAAGCTGAGGGAAGAAGCGAATCTGACGCGGCAGGCGGAGGAGGAGAGCCGGCGCCAGTCGGCCGGCATGTCCCAGGCGAATCTGGAGCGCTTCAATCAAGCCGTAGCCAGCGCCACGGCCGCTCTGGCGGGCAGGCAAGAGAAGTGGGCAGAGGAGAGGCAGCGCCAGTCGGCCAGCATGTTCGAGCCGAGTCTGGAGCGCCTCAATCAAGCCGTAACCAGCGTCACGGCCGCTCTGGCCGCCGAGCAAGAGAAGCGGGCGGAAGAGAGCCAGCGCCAGTCAGCCAACATGTTCGAGGCGAGTCTGGAGCGCCTCAATCTAGCCGTCGCCAGCGCCACAGCGGGTCTGGCCGCCCAGCAAAAGAAATGGGAGGAGGAGAGCCGGCGCCAGTCGGCCAGCATATTCGAGGCGAATCTGGAGCGCCTCAATCAAGCCGCAGCCAGCGCCACGGCGGGTCTGGCAGCGAAGCAAGAGAAGTGGGTGGAGGAGAGCCAGCGGCAGTTGAGCAGCGTCGTTCTGGCGAAGGTCGAGTCGCTCAGTCAGTTTGCAGTGAGCGTGACAGCCAGCCTCCAAGCGGAGCACACGCAGTTGAAGAATGAATACGAGACTTCTCGAAGGGAATTTGAGCACCTCGTGTCCAGGCGTCCCCCCGCCGCGCCCATCCATCCCGCTCGGCGCGAAAATCCCCGTAGGCCGCGAAGACTTGTGCCGAGACTCGCGATGGGGACAGGCATCTTTTTGGCAGTTTCGGTTCCGGTCTTGGCCGTCTATCTTTGGCCAACTCCGGTGATGCAACTTCCGGCACAGCCGCCCGCCGAGTTCATTGACGATAGCGCAAACTGGGGCTCCGCACGACGCGTCCGGGAACAAGAGGTCGCCCGAGCCTATTGGCAGGTAGCAGTAGCAGATTTGCAGGGAAAATACCCCTTCGGCAGCGAACTGCCCATCGAGCCTCCCAGCGAGTTTGATGCGGGCAAGAGGTATCTGCAGGCGGCCGGTCCGAAGGCGGCTTCCGAAACCAGGGATCATTATTGGCAAAAGCTTCGCAAAATCTGGGTGCGGCGAGATTCCTGGGAAGAAAGCACCGAATGGGATGCGCAGTGGGCTTCTCGTCTTAAGCACCTCTGGGGGCAGGGGCATGAACACAATTAATTGGTAACCAACCTAGCCTGACGGGCACCTCCGCGCTATCGATCAATTGCGTACAGCGGGCGCGAGGTAGATATTGAGAGGGATCGTCGGGGTCTAAATCAAAATCCCGGTGGAGAAGGACAGCGCTTTCGGGGTTGGGCTGCAACTGTAGCGAAGCACCCCGCAGGCATGACAGGGCACTCCGAAACAAGAACGCGTAAGACGGTATCGGGGTTCACGTGTCGGCTCATATAATGAGCGGTCTGCGGGACCAGGCTGCGCGGCGAGGAGCGTGGGGTTTTGGCCTGGGCGGCGGCGTCGCGCTTTCTCTCTGGGCGGCGAGTGCGTCGCGACCCGGTTATCTCCTCGCAATAGCCGGATTCGCCATCAGCGGAGTGATAGGCGGGGCCTCATTAGCTCCTTTTGTGGGCGGCTGGCTACATGCTGTACTGGCCAGTGTGGGTTTTGGCCTGGGATTTCTCTTGATGGGCGGCATTCTTTTCTGCGCGTTTCTACCCATTCAAGGGATGTCGGGGTTTCTTGGCCCAGCTCTTTTTATACTCGTAGGAGTCACGGCCGGGTTCACTATAGCTGGGGCGGTCGGCGGTCTATCTCTGTGGCTGGGCAATGGCGTTTTCCTTCGTAGCCTGATTAGTTTCGCGGCGGGCGGTTCCGTCGGAGGCGCCCTTCTGGTTGTTCTATTAGGCGTAATCGAACTGACCGGCCCCCTGCGCATCGGATTACTCCGCAATATTGTAGTTCTCGTCCTGGGGCTAGCCTGCCTCGTTCTTTCGTACGCACTGGGTGGCGCGCCGCTCGGTACTGCCTTGGCCAAACAACCGTTCAATCGTGACGTGGAGCAGATCACGCGGCTCAAGCTATAACCACAAAGGGCATTCAATAAGATATCAGCCTAAAGAAAGAACTCCCTCTATTGAACTGGCGGCGGCGCCACCGGCGCAGCGGCGAAGGTCTTCCCCTCAATCGTGGTGAGCCGGCCGCCGGCCAGGCTCGACACAATGGCCCGATGGGTTGCAGGGTTCACGACGATGGCATAAGGTCCATCTCCGACCTCTACTGTCGCGACTACGGAATTGTCGGCGCCATTGATGACCGTTACGGTGTTACCTCGGGCGCTCGCAACGTAGATATGGTGAGTTCCGGGGTCGACGGCGATGGCTTGAGGATGTCCTCCCACTCGCACCGTAGCCATCACGGCGTCATTCGTTCCATCGAGCACCGTTACACTGCCGCCCGCGTAGTTCGCCACGTAGACTCGGTTGGCTGCGGGATCCACCGCAAAGGCGCAAGGGATTTCGCCCGCTGTGACAGCAGTGACGCGGCCCGAATTCCCGTCGATGACAGTGACGTCGGAGCCTCCCGTGTTTCCCAGATAAATCCGGTTCGCGGCCGGATTGACGCCAATGCCCCAGGAGTGAGTGCGGGCGGCAATTCGGGTGGGTTGATCGGTGGCCCCATCCAGGACTGCCACGTCGCCGCTTTCATAGCTGAGCAAATAGAGCTTATTCGTTCCCGGATTGACGGCGATAGCGTCTGCCTGAATGCCTGCCGGCAGGTTGCGGGTGGCGTTCGTCGCACCCTCAATCACCGTCATGGTGTTGCTGAAAGTCCTGGAGATGTAGACCTTGTTGCTCGCAGGATTGGCAGCCACCACGTAAGGCAGGGCTCCCACCTTCACGGTGGCGGTCACTTGGTTCGTGCTCCCGTCGATGACGCTGACAGTACCACTGCCGTTGTTTGCGACGTAAATCTGATTGGTCTGCGGATTCACGGCAATGGCCCCCGGTTCTGCTCCAACCTTCACGGCTAGGGCAGTGGGGCCATCGATCACCGTCACCGTGCCGAGGGCGGTATTCACGGCGTAAACCTTGCCCGTCCGTGGATTCACGACGACCGCATGCGGGCTGATCTCAGTGCCGGAGAGTGCCGCCGGCGTCGCCGGCCACGATCTCCCGCCCAACCAAAGGGCCGCGTTCTCAATCAACTGGTTCTGGGTGGGGCTCGAAAAAATCCTGTCGCCGTGGCCCATGTTCATGTAGACCATCCGATACTTCGTGTTGGTCCAAACAACCGGGATGTCCCCTTCCGTCAGCACATCTTTCAGGCCCAAGGGATAATTCGAAGGGTCCAGCGTCAGCAGGACTTGCACGGCTTTGTTCAATCGGGGATTGGGCTTCCACCCGTACCACTCATTGGCGGGGGATTCAAAGGTCTCGGGCAGATTCATGGTGACGGGGTGCGTTGGCTCGTCCACCGCCAGTTTGGCCGGCAGCGGCGGCCAACTGTTGTTGTAGAAAATCGCGCCACCCAGAAAACCTACGAACCACGGCCAGCCCGTCTCCTTGTCATTGTAGCCCGCGGCATGAAAACCCATCCAGGCGCCGCCCGCTTCCATGTATTGTTCAAAAGCCCGCCGCTGGCCGGGATTTGAGGGTGAGGCATTGAGCCAAATCACCAACTGGTAGTCGCGCAAGGCCGCATTCGACAGCTTGCTCCAATCGGCGGTCGAATCAAAACTGAAGTTGTCTTTCGTGGCTAGGACGGCGAAGAACTTCAGGGCTCCCTCGGCGAACTGCACGTGGTCTGGTTCTTCCGCCGTCGAATAGAAAGCCAGCGCGCGAAAGTGCGGCGGCTGTGCTGAGGCCGCAACGCCACGCGCCAAGGCCGCGAACATGATGAAGAAAACGAGAGAATAGCTTTTCATTGGCGGGCCGCCCAAAAGATGGCATTGCGGAAAATCGTGGTGAAAGCAGAGTTCTGGAATAGCTCCGGATGGTGCCCCATGAAGATGTAAATGTTCCGGCTCCGGTGGTGGAGGTTGGTCCAAACGACGGGGTGATCACCCATCTTGATGTGCGTATCCGGCGTGTAGGTGGATTCGTCCACACGGGCCAGCACGTGCACGTTGGGGCGTGGAGACTTGTCGTAGGTGTACCATTCCTCATTTTCCACGATAAACGATTCGGGCACGCCGTTCATGACCGGATGTCGAGGATCCTCGACATAAACCTTCGCGGTGGCGAACTTGGCGATGTAGTCGGTGAAGCGAATTCCGCCCATGAATTGCGAAAACCAAGGCCACATTGGAAATCCGTCAAATTCGCCAAGCAAGGTGGCATGATGGAATCCGATCCATCCGCCGCCCGCGGCGATATACTTGATGAACGCCGCCTCGGCCCTGGGGGTCCAGCCGTAAGGTGGATAGTTCAGTTGGATGAACGCCTGGTATTGCGACAAGAACCGGTCGTCAATTCGCTCCGTGTCCTGGATGTAATCCACGGAGAAGTTCTCTGCGGCCGCCAGTTTGCCCAGCCACAGTTTCGCGGCATCCACAAAGGGCTTGTGAATTCCGCCCGCCTCTGCAATGGCGATGACCTTGAACCTGGGACCGGCAGTCTGGGCCACGGTTGCAGTTGAGCAGATCAACACAGACGGTAACAACCACGAAAGCATAAGAACCAGTTGGACGCACGCGCGGCGCGGCTTTGAACATGACATGAGAAGTCCTCAGAATCCGCCTAGGGCCGGGGCGGTGGGGCTGATTGCCGCGTGCCACACCCGCCCTACATGAACTTTATCGGGAAGCATTATAATCCGTTCGGAGCCGCTCCAGAGACCAGCGTGAGCTGACGGGAACCAACCCTCGGGCGAACTCGTAGATCGCTTTGAGGGAAGAACGACTTCGAACGAGTCTGCCCAAGGGGGGAGAATGCGCCAGCCGGCCTTATACCTGACATTGACAACGCTGCTTGGGGCTTCTATCGCTATCGCAGAGCAGCCTTTCGTGAAGCAGCCCGGCGGCAGCCGGATTGCCCCTTCCCAGATCGAGGCTACGGCCATACAGTTGATGCGGGCAGCGCATGTAACCGGATGTGGGATTGGCATCTTCCACGGGGGCAGAATCGCGTACCTCAAAGCCTACGGGCTGCGCGATGCCGAAAAGGGTTTGCCACTGACGCTGGACTCCGTGATGACGTCGGCGTCCCTGAGCAAAGCGGCGTTTGCGACCGTGGTTCTGCGCTTAGTGCAAGAAGGAGTGCTCGACCTCAATAAGCCGATCTATCAATACCTCCCGAAACCGCTTCCCGAATACCCGACATACGCGGACCTGGCAGGAGACGATCGGTATAAAAAACTCACCCTGCGCATCCTGCTGAGCCACACGAGCGGCTTCCCCAACTGGCGCGCCTTTGAAGACGACCGGAAGCTCAAGATTCACTTCGAACCCGGCACGCGGTATGCGTACTCGGGAGAGGGAATCGACCTTGCGCAGTTAGTCGTTGAAACGGTGACCGCGAAATCACTCACAGTGTTGATGGAGGAGCAGCTCTTCCGGCCGGTGGGCATGACCCGCACCAGCATGGTGTGGGAACCGCGGTTCGAGGACGATTTTGCGAATGGGTATGACGAGTACGGGCGCTCGCTGGGGCCGGAGAAGCGCTCCAGCCCGGTTGCCGCAGGGTCGATGCAGACGACGCTTCGGGATTATGCCCTCTTCCTGAGTGCACTGATGCGTGGAAAGATTCTGAACACGCGAACTTTCGGGAAGATGCACAACGCCCAAATCAGCATCCACTCGGCGCATCAGTTTCCGTCGCTGGCAAGTGAGACAACGAGCGCCAACGACGGGATCCGCCTTCGCTACGGCTTAGGCTGGGGCCTTTACTCCTCTCCTTACGGGAAGGCATGCTTCAAGGAAGGTCATGACGAGGGTTGGAGGCATCTGGCGCTCTTTTTCCTGAACGGCAGCGGCATTCTGATCATGACCAACAGCTCCAACGGGGAAGGAATCTTCAAGCCGCTGATGGATGCTATCCTGGGCCCAACCTTGTTTCCTTTCGATTGGGAGAACTACACGCCTTATAACTTGCTTCCCCCACTGCCCAGGCTGAAGGAGCACAAGAAAGTTGTGCTCACTCCATCCCAACTGAACAGGGTTGTGGGCCGGTACGCGCTGCCGCCGGACGTGGTTCTTTCGGTGACGGTTGAGAATGGCCGCTTGTTCGTCCAGGAGAACGAGGAACCCAAACAAGAGCTTCTGGCGGAGAGCCCCAACGACTTTTACTCGGCCAGTTCCAGCGACGAGTGTACCTTTAAGCCCCCCGGCGAAAGCCCCGCCCAAGTAATGGTCCTGCATCTCGAGGGCAAGGACGTGGAGCTCAAGCGCCTCCCGTGAATGACCAACCCCCTCACCCGTCCCGATCAGATCGGGACACCCTCTCCCCCAAGGGGGCGAGGGCATAAACTCGGGTTGTTTCCCCCCTCGTCCCCGAGGGAGCGGGCGTAAACTCGGGTTGTTTCCCCCCTCGGCCCCGAGGGAGCGAGCGGAAACTCGGGTTGTTTCTCCCCTCGCCCCCTTGGGGGAGAGGGGTCGGGGGGTGAGGGGGTGATGTCACTTAATTCTGCAATCCGCAGTAAGTTCACTCCGCGCGCAGAGCTTCTACGGGGTCCACTGCGGCCGCGCGCCGGGATGGCAAGTAGCTCGCGAGCACCGCCGTGGCGATAAGTCCGAGCGCCGCTCCGGCGTAGGTGATCGGGTCAACCGCGCTCACCTTGAACAGGAACGACGACATCAGGCGCATCAAGCCGAAGGCTGCGCCCAGTCCGCACGCGACGCCCACGCCCGTCAGCAACAATCCGTGGCTTACGAACATGGCGGTAAGCTGTTGCTGCTGCGCGCCCAGCGCCGTGCGAATGCCGATCTCCCGCGTCCGCTGCGAAACTGAATAAGCGATCACTCCATAGAGGCCCACGATGCCGAGCATCAGCGCCATCGCTCCCGCGACCCCCAACATCACCAGCGTGAACGACGTCCGCGCCATCGACTTCTCATAGAAGTATTCAAGCGTCCGGAGTTCCGCCAGCGGAAGGTTAGGATTCACTGACCACACTGCTTGCCGTAGTTCTTTTGCAAAGCTCTCCGACCCGACGCGCGGGCTGCGGATGGCGAAAGCCAGGTCGCGGTGCAGCATGGGCGATTGATCAAAGAAATGCTTCATCAGGATAGGCCAGTGCACGGAGGTCGGCGCGTCCTGATTCAAGCCATCGTCGCGGACGTCCCCCACCACACCAACGATCTCAAACCAGTCATCTTTGGGGCCTGTGCGGATGCGCTTGCCCAGCGCGTTTGCCGGGCTGCCCCAATAATCACGGGCCATGTTCTCGGAAACCAGGACCACCGGCCTCATGTTGTAGATATCCGCCCAGGTGAGATCGCGGCCGGCAATGAACGGGACACCAACGGTCGAGAAGTAACCCGGCGAGACGAACCGGAAGTGCCGCAGCGGCGCCAGCGTGTCCTCAGAGTAAATGCGGTCCTGCGCGTAAACCGGATTGTAACTGTCATCCCCGTCCATAGGAATGCCGGTGCCAAGACCCACAGATGAAACGCCGGGAATCGCCGCGATCTTCCTGGCAATCTCCTCCTGCATGCGGACGACTTGCTCCGGAACCTTGACTTCCGCTTCGGGGATGGAAAGCCAGAACGTTTGGACTTCGTTAGGGTGATGGAATCCGGGCTGGACGTGAGTCAAAGCGCGAAATGTGCGAATCATCAGGCCGGAAGAGATCAGCAAAACCAGCGCCAGCGCTACCTGTACAACTACCAGCGTACTGCGGGCGCGATGCCGCTCGCGGCTCTCGCTCAGCGTTCGTCCGCCCTCCCGCAGGCCTGTTCCCAGCCCCACGCCCGCGTATTTGAACACCGGAACGGAACCGAACAAGAGGCTCGCAACCACTGCCACACCCAGAGTGAACAACAGCACCCGCGTATCGATGCCGATCTCCGCCAGACGCGGCAGACCGGCCGGCGCCATTGCGATGAGCACCCGCAATGCGCCGTAAGCAAGACCCAACCCGAGCGCGCTGCCGGCCAGGCTGAGAGTGAAACTCTCGAACAGTAGCTCGGACGCGATGCGTCCCCGAGTGGCGCCCAGAGCGGCGCGAATGGCCAGTTCCTGCTGGCGCCCTTCGGCCCTCACCAGGAGAAGGTTGGCCACGTTGGCGCACGCGATGAGCAGTACCAGCGCAATGCTTCCCATCAGAACCCACAGAAGCTTATCCGCATCCCCGATAACATCATGCTTCAAGGGCCGCACGTACGGTCCGATCCGCGCTTCCTCAAACACTTTGGGGCTGAAGCCTGGCGGCGCCGGAAAGGTGCTGTTGACGATCAGGAGCATGCGCGCCACATCGGCATTGGCCTGCTCGATGGTTGCGCCCGGTCTGAGCCTGGCCACCGCAGGGTAGCTGAAATTCCCCACGAACGCCTTGGCGCGATCGAGCTTCAAGGGCATGAACAGGGCAGGCTCTCCGCGGTCCAAAAAGCGGAAGCCCTCCGGCATCACGCCAATCACCTCGGAGGCCTTCCCGTCCACCCTGATGCTACGGCCCAGCATCGAGCGGTCGCCTCCGAACTTCCGTTGCCAGTATCCGTACGACAACAGCACTGTCTCGGGACTGCCCATCAACTCGTCCGATTCATTGAACGGCCGCCCCAGCGCCGGGGGCACGCCCAAAGCGGGAAGCACGCCATACGTGACCAGCAGCGAGTCCACCTTCTCCGGATCACCTTTACCGGTGACGGTCGAGGAATTGCCTGTGTACGCGCCGAAGGTCTGGAAGGTCCGGTTTTGCTCGCGAAAGATAAAGTAGTAGGCGGGACCGAGGGGCACGTCTTTGATTTTGAGCCCGGGGGCAGTAAGCCATACCCCGGCCAGATCTCCGGGGTGAGGATAGGGCAGAGGCTTCAGGAGAACGCTCTCGAGAACGCTGAAAACCGCGGTATTGGCTCCGACGCCCACAGCGATTGTGGCCAGCGTGATCAGTGTGAACATCGGGGTACGCCGCAGCCTGCGTAGAACCTGCTTGAAGTGATCGACCGTTGATTTCATGAAACCACCTCCCGCGAACGTGACCGCTTACAACTCCATACGCGAGTCCGCCGCGAGAAGTTCCGGATCCTGCCGACCTTCCCATTTGCCCGGACACGGTTGCTCCCCGCAGGGGTTGGGCCGCGGAAGGATGGAGCGGTTTCCTGGGCGGCATTCGGTCGCTCTGCGTTTGCCTGGCAGTCTCAGGGAATTCAATGCGTCCCGGGAGGTTTTCAAACAGCTTCCGCGGTGAGTTCGATCTTGGGAAGGTTGGATCTGCATCGCCACCCTTCGACGCGCGGCGTGGAACCCTTCGATTTTGACCAAATGAGTTCCTTGTTCACCTCGGAGTTCACTCCGGCTCCAAAATGAGGGACTGGAAATACATCAAGTCGTGGTCAGAAACTGTGGCGGGCCGCACGTTGACGATATATACCCCCGCTTTGGGGACCGTCACCTCACCGAGGTTGAACTTCTTATATTCGAACCCATCACCTGTCGCCTCGACAGCGGCAGTCAGGGATTGCGAGCCCACTGTCACCACGTACGTATTCCGCGCCCACTCCTCTCTCGCGGCATAACGGATGCTGACCCTGTAGCTCCCCGGCAGGCTCACCAGCACGTGCCAGGTGATCGAATCCGCCGGGCCGGTCCATTTGGAGATATGGAATCCTCCATCACGGTTGAACCGCTTCACCGCCTTTCCTGCGGTCACGGCCTGCAGATAATCCAGTTCGAACGGTGAATCGCTATCCTGAACAATAAGAGGCGGGTCTGCCACCGGCTGGCCCGAAATCTCCATCACGACCACGGTGTCGTTCTCATCCAAGCTCCGGGCCGGCAGACCTACGGTTATGGCGCCATTTTCACGGCCTACGGAAAGCCTGAGGGACGGGTCGACAAGGGGATAGGCGGCCGCAACCTCGTTATGTAAACCGGATATTCGAAGAGTAGCATCCGCGGGCCAACTGAAGACGTGCAGGTAGATCATCTGCCCCTTAACTGTACACCGCCCCCACGGGAAGTCTTCGAGGGGGCAGGCGCTTGTCCCGTAAATGCTTTCCCCGTTCTTCTGCATCCAAGCGCCCACATTCTCCAGGACGGCTACACTCGGGGGCGGTATGGTTCCATCCGCCATGGGTCCGATGTTGAGCAGATAGTTGCCGCCCTTGCTCACGATCTCGACGAGCCGCTGGATGACGTTGGCGGGCGTCTTCCATTGTTGGTCGAATTTGCTGAATCCCCAAGTCGTATTCAAAGTTTGAGGTGTTTCCCAGTCCTCCTGCAGTCCTCCCACCGGCATGCCGTTGTCGCCCATCTCCTGATAATCACCCATTAAGTCCTGGGCGTAATTGCCCACCCGCCCGTTCACCAGGCAATGCGGCTGTAAGGTTCGGACCAGGTTCACGAAGTCCTCAGCCTGCTGCGGGGTGTAAAGGCCGCGATCGAACCATACCAGCCCCAAGGGGCCGTAGTTGGTCAGCAGTTCACGAAGCTGGGGCTTGGACTTTTGCTCCAGGTAACGAGCGAAGTTCTTCTTGGATCGATCGTAGTCCCAGTTATTGCCGTAGCCGTCCGGGTGGTCCCAATCTTCGCGGTGCGAGTAATAGACACAAAAACGGATCCCGGCTCTCTGGCATGCTTGGGAGAGTTCCTCGAGCGGGTCTCGCTTGAAGGGGGTCCAGTCCACGATGTTGTACTCGCTCACCCGGGAGTGGTACATGGCAAAGCCATCATGATGTTTAGCCGTGACCACCAGGTATTTCATCCCCGCTGACTTGGCTAAGCCCACCCACTGATCGGCGTTGAAGTTGACGGGATTCATCCGCCGCGCCATTTCGCGATATTCCTGGACCGGGATGTTGAACCGCTCCATGATCCATTCCGCTTCCGTGCCGATGGGTATACGCTGTCCTTCCCACTCCCCGGCCAGAAGGGAATACGGACCCCAGTGGATGAACATCCCGAACTTGTCGTGGCGAAACCACGCCATCCGTTCCTCATGGGAAATAGAAGCGCCGGGCGCCTTATCCTGACCACTCGACGTCGATCCCCAAAAACTGCAGATGATCAATGCTGCCAGAGTACCCGAGTGTGGAAATCGCTGCTTCATCAGCCGCTGTCCTTTCGCTCCGGGGGAAATGCCCATAATCATACAACGGCGCCTTAGCGAGGCCGGGGGATTCTCAGGGGCGACTTGTGCTTATGTTGCAGCGGTGGCCTGGGCTTTCAACTGCCCAGCCCGAATGGCTTTCAACAGGCTGGCGTGATCGCGTTCGGCCTGGTCGGCATAGGCGGTGGCGAACTTCGCAAGGGAAGAATCGAACAGGTCATTCTTGCCCAGATATCCGCCCACCAGGGCGGCGTCCCCGGTCCGCGCGTGTGCCCGCGCCAGTGTCCATCCGCAGATCTCGACGTACTCGAGCCAATCGCATTTGGCCATGTTCTCGAGATCGATTTTCATTTTCATGTCGCGGAGCTGGCGGAAATAATAACTGTGGCCTTCCTCGTCGCGCGTCCACCCGAGAAATACATCGCTAGCCGATTGCAGCATGCGTTGCCCGGTCACGACCCGCTCACCGTGATTGGAATAACGGCTCTTGCCCGCGTACGGCTCGAGCACCGAGGGGAGCGCTTCCTTGAATTGCAGCAGCAGGGGATCGTGCTCGTCCGCCATCAGCAAAGCCACAGCACAGCGGGTTCCTACGCTGCCCACTCCCACCACCTTGCGTGCAACATCGAGAATGTGATAGCGATCCAGAATCACGCGCCGCTCCGCCGGTAGCGTCTCGCGATACTGATGGAACATCTTGATCACGCGTTTGCGTATAACGTCGCTCTGGCGTGGATGGAAGACGAGTGGCGGATGATCCACGATGCGCGGGCGCCCGTTGATGAGTTTCGCAATGCGCGGGAAAATGTGCTCCGCGGTCTGCATATACGCTTTCTCCTCCACTTGCTCCCAGCGTTTTCTCGCCGCCGCCGTTCGGGCTTCTTCGACGAACACCTCGGCGTCCATGTGGGAATACCAGACCTCCAGCAGGCGCATCTGTGCATACTCGCGCATGTGCTCGCGATACGACTGCGCCATCGTCAGCACGGCGTCTTCGCAACTCCCCGCGCCCAAGCCGAGTTCACGCGATGCCAGGACGATACTCGCCGCCAGTCGCTTGATGTCCCATTCCCAAGGGGCCTGAAGAGTTTCGTCGAAATCGTTGATGTCAAACAGGAGTCGGCGCTCCGGGCTGGCAAAACCGCCAAAGTTCGATGCGTGGCAATCGCCGCACGCCTGCACTCGAATTCCAGTCACCGGGGTCTTTGACAGGTCCCACGCCATCACCGCCGCCGAACCGCGGAAAAATGCGAAAGGAGATTGCCGCATCCGGCCGTACCGGATCGGCAGGAGCTCGGGGAGGCGCCCGCGGTCAGACTCCCGTAGCGTCTCGATGGGATTGGGGCGGTTGGCAGCAGCGGCCCACACGCCATGGGAACTCCGCGGAACTCGTTGCCGCATTTCTTTTCCCGCGCTCATACGCTGCGCAGGACTCCGGCCAAGGACACGCGCGTCCCGGCGTCGAATGCTGTGAGTCATTCCTGTTTGTGTGTTCATCGTTTACACCGACACTGCTGAAAGTCACCACCGTAGTGGGCTATAAGGTGCAGTGCACCACAGACGCATCGCAGTGTCAACTGTACCACTAAGGGTGGGTTTTTTCGCGGCGCGCGAAGAATCTGCATTTGGTTGCGGCTCTGCCGCGCTGTAACACCGGGACCCTGATCCGCCCATAACGGCGGGCGACACGTCCTTCAACCGCAAAAGGCGGTATAATCGTCTTCACTATGAGCTATTTCAATCTGCTTCCATGGTGGGGGTGGATCCTCTGCGGGGTCGGTAGCTTTTTTGTGGCAAGATTCATCGGCCGGATTGCCGACGACCACGGCAGCACTGCGGCAGACATCGGCCGGCTGCTCGTGGGCTTCGCGGCCGTCGCCTGCATCGTGATCGGAGTTCTGCTTTTTATTTATTAGCCCGCCGGTGCCTGCAGCAGTGACGAGTGGCGAGTAGAACCCTGGCCGACCGGGAGAGTACATTTGTCCCTTTTAAACCAGCCGGCATTGCTAGCACGCTCCGTGACCACTCCGCGAGCGCCCAAGGCTCCTACGATGGCCCGCCAACGCGTCGGAATGGGCCCAGGATGCGTCGAGAGAAATCAACTGGACTCAGGATGGCCAGGTCAAATGAAAATGCGTTCCCGTGGCACGCGGTGACGAAGGATTTGAAAAAGCCGTCAAGAAGCGTGTCTTGCGATCAATTTGCCTACGTTGCCTCTAATTGCCGGATCTCCAGCGACGCAAGGCGATGGCCACCAAAGCGCCGCCCGCGAGGCTGGCCGGGAAGAACCAGCGAGCATCGGGAACGTCGATCAGGGTCCGGACCACGATCACAGAAACCCAGAGCAGGCCCAACCAACCTTCCACGGGAATTCGGTCAATTCGGATTCCAGGATGTATTCTCATCGCCAGTCCCTCCAGAGCGGTTTGCGGAGAACCGGCCGGTCTACGCCGTGACCGGCCCCTTACTTTCGTCCCCGTAGAGTATTGACACCGCCAAATTGTCACTAGTTCCAGAAAAAGCGACGGCTGATCATTGCACGATCATCGCCACCTTGATGCTATCCAGCAGGGGGAAGTTTTTGTCGAGATAGGGTTTTCCTTCGTTGGTAACCCTGCTCTGGTCGGGACCGTTGCCCCCCGGCGCGCCCTCGCCATACCCACTATAGAACTGCTGGACGACATCCATGCCTTCCACGACCTTGCCGAACGGCGCGAAGCCCATACTGTCGAGGTTCCGGTTATCACCGAGGTTAATGAAGAGTTGGGTGGTGCGGGTGTTGCGTCCGGCGGTAGCGAAGGTCAGGTAGCCTGTCAGGTTGCTCTCTTTTACAGGATCGTCCTTGATGTTGGCGTTGGCCCACACGCGCGAAACTTCAGGCCTGGGGTTGAGCCCAAACTGCGCCACGAATCCCGGCAGCACGCGGAAGAAAGCTGCGCCGTCGAAGAAATGGTTCTTCACCAAGTTGTAAAAGCGGTCGGCGCCCAGCGGCGCCCAGTCGCGCGTGACCTCCACGACAAAGTCTCCCTTGGTGGTGGTGAACTTCGCTCGGAAGGTGGCAGGAGCTTGTTCCTTCATTGCGGAGGGAACCATCAGAGAGAGGCGCGGCGCGGGGTGCTGTGGGGCAGCCCCCTGCGCCCAAGCCTGTGGACAGGCAGTTCCCATGGCAAGTAACAATGCGAAAAATGTGATTAACAGGTTTTTCATTTTCGATCTCCCCAAGTTTGCGATCATTCCCGCGAAAGCGGGAATCCCTAGTATTTCGGCGCCTTGCAAAGTGGATTCCCGCTTTCGCGGGAACGACGCGGTATTTTGTGCTGCGTTGTCAGGGCAACCCTTGTGGTTGCCACGGGCGGCCGCAAGGGCCACCCCTACGTCTCTTTATTCTAGTTCCGCCAGCGCGTTTCGTGGCTCACGCGCTCGACCTGTCGCATGACCCGAAGGAGGTTGCCTCCCAGAATCTTCTTCAAGTCCTGCTCGCTATATCCGCGCCGGGCCAGTTCGCGCACCAAGTCAGGAAGCTTCGAGACATCCTCCATGCCAATGGGGGCCGAATCAATGCCGTCGAAATCCGAGCCCAGGCCGACGTGGTCGACCCCGCCCACCTGCACCGCGTGGTCAATGTGATCGGCGATCGCGGTGTAACTCGGCGCCGGCAGGTCCTTCAACACGGATTGCTGGATCTTCACCTCTTCGAGATAGGGCAGCCGCTTTCCTTGGCCCGCGTAGCGCGCTCGCGCCGCGGCAAGTTGCGCATCCAACTGCTTTTCGACTTTCTTGTAAGCATCGGCGTAGGCCTGGCTCAGGAAACCCGAATAGAAATTGATATCCATCACGCCGCCGTTTTTGGCCAGAGCCCGAATCATATCATCAGTCATATTGCGGGGAACGTTGCAAAGGGCACGGCAGGAGGAGTGCGAGGCGATGACCGGGGCTTTCGAGACGGCCAGCGCATCGTAGAAGGTCTTGTCGGACACGTGCGAGATGTCCACCATCATTCCCAGGCGGTTCATGTGCGCCACCACTTGCTTCCCAAATTCCGTCAGCCCATTCCACTTGGGCTGGTCGCCGGAGGAATCAGCCCAGCCGGTATTGGCGGTGTGGGTGAGCGTCATGTAACGCACGCCCAGGCGAGAGTAAATATCCAGGACGTGCAGGTCGTCCTCAATGATGTGGCCGCCCTCCACTCCCATCAAGATGGCGAATTTGCCTTGCAGATGAAGGCGCACGATTTCGTCCGCGGTCGTGGCCATTCCCAGCACGTCGGAATGACGCGCCACCTGCTCGTTCACAACGTCAATCAGGTCGAGGGCGCGGTGAATCAGGTCTTGCTTCGGCCAGGTGACATCCACCCAGATGGAGAAGAACTCCGCGCCCAGATGCCCCTGCCGCATCTTCGGGATACTGACCATGTAAGGGCTGTTGACCTGAGCGAGATCGTAGCCCTCATCCAACACCATCTGGGGCGTGTCCGCGTGCGTGTCAATGATGATGGCCTGCTGGAGGACCCTTTCCGCCGTCTTCTCCGCATCGGCCGGTGGGCGCTGGGCTGAAAACACCGAGGCCGCTGCCAGGCTGCAAGCCAGTATGACTTTGAAGATCTGCCGCGAGTTGAGCATAATGGAGGCCTTTGCCGTTCCAGAGCTTCCGATTATCAGAAGTTGCTATAGCTTTTGTCAAACCCATTCTGGTCGGTGTTATAATCATTCACTCTCTTTTCAGGCAGGCGGAATCTATGGCGAATACTCTTCCACGTCTGATCGTTCGTGACGCGTTTGGGAACCAGCGCGAAGTTGAAATCGTCCGCTCACCCTTCACCTTGGGCCGGCAGAGCGACAGCGACCTGGTGTTGCTGGACAGCAGAATCTCGCGCCGTCACGCTCGAATTGTCCAGACGGAGAAAGGATACGTGATCGAGGATTTGGGGAGCCGCCACGGCACGGCGGTAAACAATGAAAAGATCACGTCCTGCCTGCTGAAATCCGGCGACGGCATCAACTTGGGCGTGGCGGACTCCTACACGCTTTCGTTCGTGGAAGACCAGGCGGTGCTGCCCGAACTGCTGGAAAAGCTGGAGAAAGCCACCGCCGGGCCGGCTCCCCAACTCCAACACCTCGGATTGCTCCTCCGCATGGCCCAGATGATGCATCGGGCTCCTGCGCTCGAGGAAGTCCTTATGGCGCTGGTGGACTCCGCCTTGCAGTTGACCAACGCGGAACGCGGATTGTTGTTCCTCCTCGAAGCGGATAAGACGCTGCACCTGAGACTGGCGCTCGGCGCCGGTGGCGTTTACCTAGGACGCGAGGTCAGCGACTATTCGCGTACGGTGGTGGAGCGAGTCGCGGCCTCGGGCCAGGAAGAGGTCATCCTGGAAGACCAGATGACCGGCCGCACGGCCCAGGAAACCAGGATCGTCCGCGCCGAAGTGCGCGGCATCGTCTGCGTGCCTTTACAGAAACTTCCGGTTTCCGAGGCTCGGGGCGAGACCATGCAGATAGCGGCGCCGGAACTACTCGGCGTTCTTTACCTCGATACACGCTCGCACCCCACCGCCGTCACGGGGCTCGACCGGCAGGTGCTTCAAACGCTCGCCGTGGAAGGCGCCACGGTCATCGAGAACGCTCGCCTGCTGCGTATTGCCCAGGATCAGGAGCGCATCCAGCACGAGATGTTCCTGGCCCGCAACATCCAGCAGGGGCTTTTGCCGCGCCGCTTTCCGGAGAGCGACTACTTCCAGGTACACGCCACAACTACCCCCATGGAGCAGGTGGGCGGCGACTACTATGACATGGTCTACCTGCCCGACGAGCGGTTCGGCTTCATTGTCGCGGACGTCTCCGGCAAGGGCCTCCCCGCGGCCATGCTGGCGACCAATCTACAAGGAGCCTTCGCGGGCGTTGCGGCGGGCGATCCGGATCTCCCTCTCCTCTTCCGGCGCGTCAACGAGTTCCTTTGCGAGCGTACCCCTCCGGAAATGTTCGCCACTATTCTCTATGGCGTCCTGGACCGTCTGGGAAGATTTCAGTTTGTCAATGCCGGGCACGTTCCACCCCTGCTCATCCGCGCCGACGGCAGTGTGGAAACTTTGACTTCCTCGAACTTCCCCGTGGGATTGTTTCCAAGCGCCACGTTTGACGTCAGCAGCGCTCAATTGAACTGCGGCGACGTCTTGTTGATCTGCTCGGATGGCGTTACCGAAGCTCACGCCGCAAATGAGGAACTGTTCGGAGAAGCCAGAGTGCAGAATGCGCTCCAGGGTTGTACCGGCCTCGCGCCAGACGAAATTTGCCATCGAGTGGTCAGTGCGGTGCACGATTTTGTCGGGGATTACCCCCAAACCGATGACATCACACTCACGGTGGTCCGCTTTGGGCCACAACCCCAACCTGGAAACTAGAAGCTGGAAATCGGAATTTAGCCCCAAAGGGGCGAAATAACGATAGGGGTAGGGAGACGCGATTGGATTCGGTCCCCCTCCCTCCGAACCGGACAGGCGGATTTCCCGCATCCGGCTCTCCGGTCGGTGGTTTTACCTCCGAGAGGATTGACAGACCAAGCTATG
>Ga0187888_1001797_pt1 | contig 19666 bp, 10 predicted proteins | sample June2016WEW_7_40_FD_132987 | JGI IMG/M metagenome (GOLD analysis project Ga0187888, IMG submission 132987) | Peatland microbial communities from SPRUCE experiment site at the Marcell Experimental Forest, Minnesota, USA - June2016WEW_7_40 | ecosystem: Environmental > Terrestrial > Soil > Wetlands... | reverse complement strand
GGCCAATGGTGGTTTGATTACACCAACCACATCATCTACTTCCACGACAACCCGGAAGGGCACGTCGTCGAGACCAGCGTTGTCGAGACCGCATTTGGCGGATCCGCCAACAACGTCACTATCAAATACCTGACTGTGGAAGAGTTCGCCAGCCTGTTTCCGTACGGAACAATCAGCGTGGTCGAGAATAGCCCACAGACCCAAGGGGCAAACTGGACCGTACAAAACTGCGAATCACGGCTGAATCACAATTATGGGGTGCGAGTCAACTATGGCATGCAGGTCCTCAACAACTACCTTCACGATAACGGCCAGAACGGGATCAACGGCGGCATAGGAATAACTTCGGATCCTTCGAGTGAATCCATTAACTCGGCCATTTTGATCCAGGGCAACATCATCAACCATAATGACTACGCTCGCTTCAGTCCGGATTTTGGATCGGGAGGGATTAAGATCGGCGCCACGTCTGGCATAACCGTTCGCGGCAACACCATCCAGTACAACGAGGGCGCAGGCCTTCATTTCGATGACTACAGCCAAAACGAGTTTGTCGACGGCAACACGATTACCGACAACACGGATGGGGCCGGGATCTCTCAGGAGATCGGTTATGGAACCTCGACCTTCCGCAACAATATCGCGCTGCGGAACGGCGCCCAGGTGAACGACGCCTACTGGAATAACCAGATCGAGTCGAGTTCCAGCACAGGGGTACAGGCATACTGCAATGTAATGGAGATTTCTCCGGGGCCTGGTATCAACGGCTGGGACGTAATTGCTGCCGATCGCGGGGACAGCAAATATCCCCCTTACCAATACCTCGTAAGCACTGGCAACTCACTCCATCACAATACGGTGATCTGGGAGCCGGGGGCGACCGGAGGGCTAGGATTCTTCCAGGACGACGCGGCCAATCAACCGAATTTCTTCGCCGACAATCCGCCGTCAGACTACAACACGTATCACTTGCCCGCCACTGCCGACCATTTCGCCTACAAGAGCGGGACCCAATTGACCTTTGCCGAATACCAAGCTGATGGCGCTGATATACATGGCACCGCCGATACCAACAACACGAGCGGTTTTCCGACGGTCGCGATTACGTCGCCCGCAGACCAGTCATCGGTTGGCGACACCGTGACCGTGACAGCCACTGCGTCGGACTCGAGCGGAATCAGCAAGGTGGAGTTCTATGTAGACTGGGCCTTGCAGACGACCGTTGTGAGTTCGCCCTACAGCTTCAACTGGACGAACGGGACGAGCGGATCGCACACCGTAGCCGCCATGGCCTACAGCAACGCAGGCATCCGCAATTGCTATGCGGTCACCCTAAATGAACAGTAACCCCAGATGGCAGGGGGGTCGTTGCCGAAAATGGGGCATGTACCTCTGAGACCTAACACCTTCGGTCAGGGAGTGGGTATAACCGAACTGGGTAAACCTAGGGCCCTTATAGAGCCCAGGCTTTCCCGAGTTTCTATTCCCCCAAAGAGGTGCAGTGATGTTCGCTCAATCCCGCGCGAGCAAGACCGTTCTCAGATTGGTATTCATAGTCTCATGCAGCGCAGTTATTGCTCATTCCGCAACCGTTGATGTTCATCCTGGACAGGATATCCCCACCATCGTCGAGCAGAACCCCGCTGGAACTACTTTTATCATCTATCCCGGCCTGTATCGGCTGACGGAATCGATCACTCCCAAGAATGGTGACAGCTTTATCGGCCAAACCGCTTGCGCTCCGCCCACGACGTCGTGCCCGGCGATTATCAGCGGTTCCATACACATCGGATATTTGGCGAAATTTAATGGAACCAACTACGAGGTGACGAACCAACCCCAGCAAGCCAAAATAGCTGTCCCCGTCGGGACGGAAGTCATCTGCGATCCCGCCTGGCCAGGTTGCATTTACCCCGAGGACCTGTTCTTCGACAAGGTGCCTTACCAGCATCTCTACTCGTCCACCCTGCCCACCATTGGACGGGGCCAATGGTGGTTTGATTACACCAGCCACACCATCTACTTCCACGACAACCCGGCAGGGCACGTCGTCGAGACCAGCGTTGTCCAGACCGCATTTGGCGGACCCGCCAACAACGTCACTATCCAATACCTGACTGTGGAAGAGTTCGCCAGCCTGTATCCATACGGAACAATCGGCACGTTCGTGAATGACCCCCAGACCCAAGGGGTAAACTGGACCGTACAAAACTGCGAGGTATTGCTAAACCATGGCGAAGGGGTGCGAGTCGCGTATGGCACCCACATCCTTGACAACTACCTTCACGATAACGGGGAGGACGGGATCGGCGGTGGCCTGGGAGTAATTACGGATCCTTCGACTCAATCCATGAACGCGGGCATTTTGATCCAAGGCAACATCATCAACCATAATGACTTCGCTCACTTTAATCCGGATTTTGGAGCAGGAGGCATTAAGATCGGCTCCACGTCTGGCATAACCGTTCGCGGCAACACCATCCAGTACAACGAGGGCGCAGGCCTTCATTTCGATGACTACAGCGGAGACGAGTTTGTCGACGGCAACACGATTACCGACAACGTGGATGCGGGCGGGATCTCTCAGGAGATGGGCGTCGGAACCTCGACGTATCGCAACAATATCGTGCTGCGGAACGGCAACCAGGTGAACGATGCCTACTGGAATAACCAGATCGAGTCGATGGAAAGTACCGGAGTGCAGGCATACTGCAATGTAATGGAGATTCCTCCCGGGTCTGGTACCAATGGCTGGGACATACAAGCTGCCGATCGCGGGTACAACCCATATCCGCCTCTCGAATACCTCGCAAGCACGGGCAACTCATTCCATCACAATACGGTGATCTGGGAACCGGGGGCGACCGGTGGGACCGGGTTCCATCAGGACGACTCGGTCAATGAACCGAATTTCTTCGCCGACAATACACCGCCAGACTACAACACGTATCACTTGCCCAGCACCCCTAATCATTTCGCCTACAAAGAAGGCCAATTGCTCTTCGCCGAATACCAAGCTAATGGCGCTGATATACATGGCACCGCCGATACCAACAACACGAGCGGGTTTCCGACGGTTGCGATTAAGTCGCCTGCGGACCAGTCGTCGTTCACCACTTCCGTTACGGTTCACGCCACTGCATCCGACAACAGCGGAATCAACCGGGTGGAGTTCTACGTCGACTGGAAGCTGCAGACGACAGTTCCAGGTCCGCCCTACAACTTCGATTGGACCAACGGGACGACCGGAACCCATACCGTGGCGGCACTGGCTTATAGCAATGCGGGAATCCGCAATTGCTATGCGGTTACGTTAACCAAGCAGTGACGGCGCTGCTAATTGACCTCGGCTGAGGATGGTGGGCGGGGACTTTTGTCGTTCATTTTCGGCCGTCGGTGGCTTCGACCAGCCCGACGGCCCTTCTTGTAAACAAGACTTGCTGCATCAAACTGCACGGCACAGCAGGCTCGCCACAGTGAAATCAGTTTGGGCGCCGACCAACGATTGACGGCTATCCCGGTCACAGTTCTAAGGGGAAACTTTCACATGCTAACCGGTTGACTCGCGGTGTCAGTCGTCATCCGGATCGGTCTCGGCTGTGTGGTCTTTGAGAAAGTCTTCAGCAGCCAGAGGTGCCTTGACCGCCTTAAACGCCTGCGGCGTTTGGTTGAAGTCGAAGCAATCGGAAAGATCATCGGCATAGGCATCAGCGTAGCCCAGCGAGGGCAGGTTGTAGACGTGCTCAATGAAATTCAGGATGCTTCCGAAGTCGTGGTTTACGTGAGAAATGTACCCCTGTTGGGCATAGGGCGAGACCACGATGAGTGGCACGCGGAAGCCGTAGACGTATCCTGACCCCCAACTGACGCCGTCATCAATGACCTGAGGCGCAACATGGTCGTACCAGCCGCCCCAGTCGTCCCATGTAATAAAAATGGCCGTATTCGACCAATAGGAACTGGCACCGATGGCATTCACGATCGAAGCAACCCACGACGGCCCGGATCCATTGTTCATGGCAGCGTGATCCGATGCCAGGCCGCTCGGCATCACCCAACTCACACTGGCGAGCTGTCCGTTGGCGATATCAGTCAGAACCGCTTTGGTGTTGATTACCACGTGGCTGGTCCAATCCGCCGCGACGCAGGCAGTGGCGTTTGGTGGGGTCGGGTTGGGTCCGCACATGTGCTCAATTGCGTTTGGCGCGGTCCAGAGTCCTCCCGCGCTGGGGGTGTAATAGCGCCAGCTGACGCCGGCAGCCTCCAGCAAATCGGTAAGCGTGGGGTGCTCAAAGCATGGGAATATCGATTCCGGGAGCGTTTGGCCATTGGGACCGATCAGCGTGGTGTAGGCGCCAGGGGGAGCCAGACAACCGTCTTGGGTGCCGGCGGCAGCCCCCGCGATATTCCCGCTGGCAAAGGAATTGCTGGTGGCTGTAGGGGCTGAAGTCCCGGAAATGATGAATTGATGGGCCGTGAAACTGGGCCCCTGGTTGGTTTGAAACATGCGATCGGCGAAGGTATATTGTTCGGCTAGCTGAAAATAGGGGGCTACATCGGACGGCAGCACATATTTGAACTGCGGATTGGGAGGGGGGCAGGATGTGACGCCGAAGCAGTTCACCACGATCTTGTCGGCGCCGTCCATTTTGCCGCCGTCGTACATGGCGAGGAATGCCTTATGGGAATGATCCAAATCGTAGACTTGGGGACTGGAACCATTTGAACCGAGGTCCATTGGAGCAAGCTCAATAGTCTGCCCCGCCGAATTGAGCCCACTGCTGGCAATGTCGGCGCCGTTTGCGATCAGCACTGGATCCTGAAACATGTTATCGGTCGAGCGGTTCTCCTGAAAGATGATCACCACGTGTTGAATGTTTCCCCAAGTTTGCTCGGCCGCGCCGGATCCACTGAGCGCGACCTGGCTTGGGCTGCCGGGCGCGCTGTCGGAGATCGATAGAGTGCCGGTTTGCGGACCAGCGGCTGTGGGAGCAAACGTCACCCCGATGTTGCATTGTGCCCCCGTGCCAAGGGTGGAACCGCATGTGCTGCTGGCTACGGCGAATTCTCCGCTCGCGGAAATCGATGAAATAGACAGGGTGCTCTTGAGATTATTGGTCAGCGTGACCGTTGAAGCGGCGCTAGTTGTCCCCACTGGCTGAGTGGGGAAGGTCAGGCTGGCGGGTACGATGGTGGTCGCAATAAAACCCACGCCTGTGAGCGCGACGGTTTGGGGGCTGTTGGAAGCGCTGTCGGACACCGTCAAGGTGGCGGTGCGGGTTCCCGCAGCCGAAGGCCAGAATCTGACATTGATGTTACAGGAGGCCCCAGCGGCCACCGGCTCCTTCATCTCGCACAAAAAGGCGAATGTAAAGTCCCCCGGAGCATTCCCACCCGAGATGGCAATGCTGCTCATGGTCAGGGGCACCGTTTGCTTGTTCGTGAGCGTTACCACTTTGGAAGAGCTGCTGCCTTTAATGGGTGTACTGCCAAAAACTATCGTGGCAGGAGTCAGGGTCACTGTGCCCTGGGCAAACGACGGCCTGACTTTGACGAGCAGCGACAGCAACAGTAGGGCTCCAACCAAGAATGTGCTGGTTCTATGTCTTATGGACCGTGAACTCGAATGACAGGGTTGAGCGGAAAAGTGCGAAACAGGGGCAAGTGGGTTCATCTGAGTGGTCCTCTGAATGAAAGATCAGGATCTGGCGCGCCCTCGGGTTGTTGTACGTCCCAGGCGACTTTCCTTACGGGATAGGCGAGCGTAACTTACTCCATTGCCTAAATTTTGTCAATGAAGCCGATCACAGAGGGCGATGATTTTTCCAGACGACTGGCGCAGGGGCTAGGAATTGTGATGTTCGTTGACTACGGTCTCTGGGTTAGATACGTCGACGGCTCAAGAAACGAAATCCTCCGGCCCAAGCCGAAGGATTTTCTTGCAAGAGGCTTGTGTTGGTCTTTCCAACGCGAGGCGAAATACTGAGGATCGCACAGCGCCTACCGCACCCGTAGCCAGCATCTCAACCGCACAGCGAGAGCGTCGACACCCTCGCTGACCGGCTACGCGGCGAACCCAGGTATCTCGCTCGTCAGCTTGTTGCCGGATCATGGATTCAGTTTGAAAGCCACCGTGCTGGCGCAAAAGCCACCGGCCGGAGATGCCGTATACCAGCTCGGCTGGTAAGTGCCAGCGCTGGTGGAATTGCTGGTAATGTGCGCCCACCCGTTTCCGTCTGTCGTGAAATCGTCTGTAAACGCGTTACCGCTGCTCATGCTGGTTAAATTCGTACTGACAGCAAACATGTCGGCCACGATAAAATCCCCGGCCTGTGTGGTCGTGACCGCTGGTCCAGTAGTATTGTTGAGCGTGATTTTCCCAGATAGTGTGCCGGCCGCATCCGGGACCCCGGTGGAAAGCCCTGCCACCTCCCACTCCGTGATCTCCTCATGAGTCGGGGATGTGCCAAACGCAGGGGTTATAACCGTAGCCCCAGCTTTGGAATTCACGGCGTACCAAATTTCCGAGTTCAGGCCGCCATTAACTGCTCGCGCGCCCGCGGAGACATAAGTATTGCCAGCATTATCAGAAACGCTGGTAACCGATGTCTTCGGGTTGAACAAAATGGCAACGGCAATCAAATTCCCGGAGCCAGTTGCCGGAATCGTGAGGCTGCTGGCGGGATTCCCGGAAACGGACGCTTTGTTGACTAAGGCCCAATTCGTCGAAAAGGTGGCGGTCTCGGTCAGATTATTATTTACGACTACGTTGCAAGGATTACCGCCAGTGCAGGATCCGCTCCACGACGTAAAATTCCAGCCGCTCGGCGCGGTGGCATTCAGCGTGACCGCGGTGCCGGTGGTGTAAACCGCGCTGCAAGTGCCGCTGCCATTGGTGCAGTTAATCTCGCCATCGCTGCTGGTCACGGTTCCTTGTCCCACCTCGTTCACGGTCAACGTATAGCTCTGTGTGCCTGTGCAGGAAGGGAAGCTAAAGGAGGCAATTCTGGTAGCCCAACGGTTGTTACCTCCCGCTGGCTGATATTCATTCGTGTACCAGAAGGTACAGTCATCGGTTGGATCAATCGCCATACTGCTGTAGTCTCCCCAGCGGACAGAATTGGTTTGCGAGGCAGTGGCAACGCCGGCCGAGGACAAAATATCAACTTCGCTATCCATCGTACCCAAAGCGTCCGTGGGCACCCGACCTGTATAGCGGATGGACGGACTCATCGAGCTGCTCGAGACGTTGTAGCCCAGAGCAATGTCACCGACCTTATCCATGGCAATGCTGCCCATCCAGCGGTAGTTGGAATCTGGGGCGTAAGTTCCTTGCTGGTAAACTCCAAATGCGGACCCGGACCCCGTGTTCCGCAACTCGTACCAGTCGATACCGGTCTGGTTGCTGCTTGTGCCCACCTGGACCGTGTGGTTGGCGACCAGATCCTCATAGGTTCCGAAGTTTCGGTAGGCGAGCCGGTACATCAGGAAGGAGCCGAAGGCGCCGAGCATTTCCGTGGTTCCTGCCTGCGGGACACAGTTGTCTTGGGGAGTAAATAGTATGGTGCTGGTGTCGCCGCAAGGCTCTGTGAACGCCGTCACCGGGATATTCGCCGTATTGGTGAACGTGGAATTGGCGGGTGTCGTCCAATTCACGTGGAACTCCCAGAGGCCGAGAGATTGAAAGTTAGCGTCCAAAGTGAGAAAGTACTCCGGCTCGCCGCTGGTGGGTGGCGTGATCCCGTCCACATCCGCAGGCAGCAACACGCCGTTGGTCGCGCCGTAGTCCGGGAAACACTGCATGGTGGCAGCAGCTCCGCTCAGCATCGCGCTGCGTTTTACCGCACAGGCCTCGGGACCCTGATAAATGAGATAGTTGGCTTGATCGAAAGCAATGTAGTACGCATCGGGCCACACCCCTAACTTGGGATAATCTGGCATTGGCCTGCACTTGCATCCTGTAGTGTTCGCAGGTATCTCAAACACGTATTCATTCCATGAGCCAGTTGCATCCGAGGTGGTTGAAACCGCAATGCAAAAGTAAGGCGGATTTGTGTAAAGAGGCCTCATCATCACCCAGACGTTTGCCAGCTTGTCGTATTGGGCGATTTCATCAAGATCTTGAGTGTTGGAGCAGGGCGGTCCCAGGGCGGTCCACAAGGTGTCCCCGTCGGCCGGGCCATAAATCAAGCTGCCGGTGGACTTATTGAATACTGCGAAGGACTCGTTCACGAACTGCACGTATTGCGTTGCTCCAGCCGCTCCGTTGGCGACGGGGATGTTCGCTTGCTCGGTGTAACCAGGGAACCCATTCCCAATGCCGAGAATATCGAGTCCCGAATTGGTGGAGATGGCAGAACGAGCGTCTGCGCCAAGGGATAGCTGAAGCGTCGAATCTTGCAGAGAGCTTGCGGATTGAGGCTCACGAATTGACGCGTCCGCGTCGCCGGAAAAAGCACTCGCGTGCGCCCGCGGCGGTATGGGCGCAATCTGGCTTAATGGAGGCGATACAACGTGCTTTATGGCCGACACAACGACGGCACGCGATTGGTCCTGCGCCCAACTGAAATGTGCTCCGGAAAGGAACAGTAGAACAGCTAGTGCCCAGCAGGCTGCAACCTCAATTCGTTTGCTTGTCATGTGCATGGCCCCAAATCTCAAATGTGATTTTCTTGCTCAGACTAAACGAATAACGGTATGGATTGCGGAGTGAGGTAATCAGAGGAGGTTATCTTCGCAAGCCATTTTCAATACCGCCGGGCAACCAGGCAATCCAAATTGTCGCTTGCATTGCCGGCGGAGCCCGACAATGCCCGGGTGGTTAGGATACCAGCAAAACCCGCTTCCCGCAAGCATTTTGGAGAGATTCCAATACCGCAAACGTCACCCGGGAGGTTGCCGCCAATGAGTCAATGCCGATGGGTGACCCGCTGCCGGATGCAAAACCGTCCAGCAGGGCCTTCATCTCCGCAGCATGCCCTTTGTCGCCAGAGAAGGACTTGGTTGATTTCTCACGTCCAACCGCGCATTCGAGCTTCTTGAAGTTCCACATGCGGGCTGTTTTCTGATCGCCGAACACTTCCAGGTATTCTTTGTCCACGGCGCTAGCACCGTTGGCCAGGTAGTGAATCGTGCCGGCAGAACCATCCGCAAAGGTGATCGTAACGAGAATATTGTCGCTGTTATAGCGGCGCGCGCTGTCGGTGGGGGCGACGGCATGAACACTGGTAGGCTGCGAGCCACAAAGGAATTGCATCACGTCAACGAAGTGGCCGCCTTCGCCAATGAAGCGTCCTCCTTGCTCGGGCTGCTGCATCCACTGCGTGGACTGCATGAAGCCAGCATTGACGCGATAGTGCATGACCAGAGGCTCGGTTCGTTCAGAGAACAATTTCCGGATGGCACGCACCGGCTCGGAAAAGCGCCGGTTATACCCCACCATCAGCAGCGGAGACGCTCCAGCCTGGCCCGCTTCGCGGTATGCAGCCAGAACTGACTCGAGTTCCTCATAGTTGAGCGCCAAAGGCTTTTCGACAAAGACGCTCTTGCCGGCGCGCAGGGCCTCCGCCACATAACGGGCATGCGAGTCGTGACGCGAAGTGACGAAAATGAGGTTTACATCCTTGTCACGAATGATCTCGCTCGCATCGGTGGCACAGAATTCGAACTGGTATTTCTTGGCGATGTTCTTGGCGTTGACGGGCTTGCCAGTGGCGAGGCCGCGCAGGCGCGAAGCCAGTTTTATTATCGGCGGCAACAGCGTGGATTGCGTGAAGTTGCCCGCCCCGATGAAGCCCAGGACCGGTTTCCGTTCTGGCCCCGCGGGCACTGCACTGCGCAACTCAATACGACGGTTGAGCGCAATCGGTGCGCTCGGTTCGGGGTACTGGATGAGGACACCGAGATAGGGCTCGGGCACTTTTCCAGTAATGATGTCATATGCCCGGAGACTCTGTTCGACCGGGATACGGTGCGTAATTAACGCCTCAACGTTAAGCTTCCGCTGGGCCATCATGTCGAGCACTGCTTCCATATTGCGGTTTTCAGTCCAGCGAACAAATCCGAGGGGATAGTCCTGCCCGCGCTCTTCGTAATTGGCGTCGTAGCGGCCAGGACCATAGGAGCAGGAGGTGAGGAAGTTGACCTCCTTTTCGTAGAAAGGAGAACGGGGGATGTTCATCCCGACCGCACCGAGAGCGACCACCGTACCCCGCTTGCGAACGCACTGCATGGCCAATTCCACCGGCTGGCTCGAAGTGGTGGCAGCGGCGATGACGACAGCATCGGCGCCATAGCCGCGGGTGAAACTCTGCACTTCGAAGACGGCGTCGTCGTTGCTAATAATGCAGCGATCGCATCCCAAGGTGAGGGCCAAATCGAAGTTCTTCGGAGCGACATCCATACCCATGACGCGGCAGCCGCTCGCCTTCAGCAACTGGGCGGTGATCAGCCCGATCAGCCCCAGGCCGATAACGACAACCTGCTCGCCCACGCGAACATCGGCCTGACGCACGCCTTGCATGGCGATGGCACAAACGGTAGTGAAAGCGGCTTCATCGAAACCGACTTCGTCTGGCACCTTGACGACCAGATTCCGTGGAACCGAAATGATCTCGGCGTGTGCCGCGTAGCCGACACCGGCGCAGGCGAGGCGCTCTCCCACTTTAATATCGTCCACGGCGGATTCGATCACGACGCCTGCGGAGCTATACCCCAGATCCTTGAAGTTATCCAGCCGAGCCTGAACCTTTTTGTAAGTGGCCAGCAGGCCTTCACGATGAACGTTGTCGAGTACCTGACGGACCAGGTCCGGCCGCAGGCGAGCCTTCTGCACCATGGACGCCTGAGCGGTTTCCACCGACGTCCGTTCGGTTCCGGCACTGATCAGCGAGAATACGTTGCGGACGAGCACGCTGCCTGGCCGAAGTTTCGGGGCAGGCAGTTCGTCTACGCTGATTTCACCTGTCTTCTGATATTGGATGACTTGAAGCAATCGTACGTCCTTTCACGTGCGTTGTGAGAGCTAATTACAGCACCTTAGTGTGTCAATTGCCAGCTGTTGCAACTGGAATTTCAACCTTGGAATCTGCATCGCTCTTGCTCGGCTGAGACAAGTATTCACGCAGCGCTTTCATAACAATCAATGCGCTCTGCGCGCCAGCTACCGACATTCGCACGCATCCGTTGCCGCGGGAATAACGGCTGCCGTCGCGAACCAAAATATTCCTCTGCGACAGGTAATGCACGATGTCTGCAGCTTTGTCATGTTCGAAGGCGATAAAATTCGCCCGCGAGCGCTGATAGTCGAGTTTGAATTCTTCGAAGAGCGCGTAGAACTGCTCCTTCACCAGATTAATTTCCTCAACATATTCCCGAACCGACTGCAGGTCCCGCATGGACGCCAGAGCTGCTGTTTTGGCAAACATGGTCACGCTCTTAGAGATGTTGAGCCGGTTCAGCACGCGAACAATCTCCAACGGTGCTAACACGTATCCTAAACGCAGACCCGCCATGCCGAACGCCTTTGAGAAAGTGCGACTGACAAGGCAATGCGAATACTTCGTCACCAGCTTTGCAGCCGTGACTCCGCAGAATTCAAAGTATGCTTCGTCGACAATCAAGAGTACAGAGAGACGGCTGCACTCCGCGGCTAGGTCCTCGAGTACGGGTAATTCGAGGGCGTAACCGAGTGGGTTGTTCGGGTTCGTTAGATAGACCACGCGCGGAGAGTGTTTCGCAACCATGCTGATGAATTCATCGCGCGGAAAAGGTGCGTCGCCGCGGTAATCAAATCGGAGAATCTCCGCCCCTCGTTGTTCCGTCATGGCGCGGAAGTGATCGTAGTTGGGACTAACCACCAAGACCTTGTCCCCAAGGTGGGTAAAGGTGTTGGCAACCAACTCCAATCCAAGATCGGAACCATGGCTGAGAATGATGTGCTCGGTAGGAACGCCGGCGTACTCGGAGATGGCCTTCAGGAGTTGGCTCGAATCGGGGTCCGGGTACCAGCAGGCGTAATGATCGTTGTCCATCAGGTTGCGGAGTGCCTCGCGAACTCTGGGTGAAGGGACGCGCTCGGCCTCGTTCCAGTCTAATTTCGCGATCTCCTGCCCTTTGCGTTCAAGAGCCCATGCGAATTTCAGAGACTGCAATGAGGTGGCGTACTCCTGCTTCTCTTCGACCGATCGAGTTCCTGGCCGGCGAACAACGACCAAAGTCTTTCCATCCGAGTTCGTCAGGAAGCGGTCGGTCACCTCCAGATCGAGTTCTATATTCCGGCCAAAGCGCGCGTGCAACTCCTCGCGCAGAAGCCGCAACAACCCTTGCACGTTAGTAGCGTCCTGACGCAACAGGAGTTTTACGACGATCTCGCTGCGTCCGTATTGGACAATCTGGAATTTGAGGACTTCGGGATGTGCCCGGAAAACACTGTAGAAATTTGCGGACGGAAGCCGCCGGCCGTCGGGCATGAGGATGCACTCGTCCTTGCGCCCGACAATCGAGTGAATCAGCGGCATGTTACGCCCGCACGAACAAGCCTGTGGTGTTTCGTACAGGCGCACGATGTCGCCCGTGTCATAGCGAATAAAAGGCATCACGGGGTTATGGAACCCAGTTGTTACCAGGCGAAACTCGTTGGGCGCCAAGTCATCGGAGGGCAAAAACTCGGGGTACCCGTATTCCCAGTTGATGTGCATGCCATTGTGCCGTTCGCACTCGGTGATAATCACCGCCGGTTCGGTCATACCGTACCAATTAAACAGCTTCTTGCCGAACGTACGCTCGACACGATCCCTTTCGGTCGGGAGCAAGGTTTCGGAGGCGGTGAAAATTCCTTGCAAGAAATCGAACTTGTCTCGATAAGGATAGGCAAACTCAGCGAAAACGGTAATCGACGAAGGATAAGCCTTGATGAACTTTGGCCGGAACTTAAGCAGACGATCAACGTACTCACTGCAATTTGCCGGGCTCAGATGGTAAGCAGACAAGTACATTGTGTTTTTCAGTTTTTCATACCGCCAAAGAGGTTCGGAGGTTTGAGTAGGAACATAGGTTCGCAGCGCGGCCATGCGCGCGCCAAATGTGTAGCCAGCCCACGACCAGTGACGGAAAAGGCAGGCATTGTCAAACGCCATGAAATACTCATTGAGCCGCATGGGCAAAGGCTCGCCCGTGGATCCACTCGTATGGGTCAGAACGCTTCCCTTTTCAAAACGGTGGTCGATAATGTCATTGATATTCTTGCGAACGTCGGACTTGGTGAGCAGTGGCAGCCGGGCCAGATCCTCCGGAGAGCGAAAATCCTTGCGCGGGTCGAAGCCTGCTTGCCGGAATTCTTCCCGATAAAATGGAGTTCCCTCGTAAGCGCGAACCAGAGTTTGGCGCAAGTTCTGCATGACATACTTTTGACGGCGTTCCTCCGGCCAAAATTGTGATTGGCTAAGAAGATTCCGATAAATCCAATATCCATGCAACCGCGATACGTTCTTTACTAGGCCCTTATTCGCTGACATACTTCGTCTCCAGTTTTGGCGTTTTCCAACGCGATTTCGAGTTTCGATAGACGCGGTATAACTTCTGCGCCGCGGGTACAAGTGGCCGCGGTACGCGCACGTACGGTTTTATCCGGTAATAGAAGGGCGCATACTGACGGCCTTTTCCGTTGCCATTCTGATGTATGCCGAGGACCTCATATCGGCCCCGGCCTTCGAGAAACTGCTCCAGACTGCCACTCACATCGCCGGCGTAAGGAATGACGTTCACGCATTCGCCTAAATCGCATTCGTAGTGAGCATCGCTGCCTCCGATGGCAACCGGTCCCGCGCCGCACAACACGCGCGCCTTCTGGTTTTCCTCCAGCGAGCATTTGGGGTTAAAGATCTCGAATCCCGAAACTTTTCCCAGGGGACGCGCAACCTCACGCAGCGCGCCATCGCGGTGCCGAAAGGGATGCGGAATGGTACAGAGACCGCCCTGCTCCCGAATTTCCCGCACAACGTCTTCGAAAGTGTCCGAGACAATGGCTTCTTTCAGGAAAAGGCCGATTACGTGGCTGCCATCCGCCAGGGTCCGCTCTTCGCCGACGGCGATCTGGAAATCCGTATTGCGTGCCTGGCTTCGTTTCTGAAACTCGATCGCACCTTCGATGGTGTCATGATCCGTGATGCATACGACATCGAGCCTTCCCTGGGCGGCGCGCAGCAGCCCGTCGAACTCGATGTGCCCGTCATACGAATAAACCGTATGACAATGCAACTCGACCCGTAATTGAGTTATCGCTGCCATGGGTTGTTTGCTCTGAATAAGGTGATCACGCGCGCGGTTGATCTGTGCTTGCGCACTCGTGAGTACTCGGACCGACGACCGATCTCAATCCCCGGTGAAATAACTGCTCGTAGACCGCGATCAGCCGCCGTTCCGAGTTCTCCCACGCCAGTGCTTCGCGGAAACGCGCGCGGCCAAATTCCGACATGGCCTGCCTCCGTTCCGGATCCAGCAGTAACTCCCGGATCGCACGCCCCAGCCCAGCGTCGTCGTTTCCTACGTAAACAGCCGCCGATTCGGCGGAACGACGATGCTCCATCAGATCAAACGCCACGATAGGCCGTCCGAACGCCATGTACTCGATAATTTTGTTCATGGTGCACAGATTGTTAAACTCCGTGATGGGGTCCGGGTCGACGCATACGTCGGCGGTGGAAAGATAGTCCCACAACTGCTCATCGGGAATGCGGCCTGTGAAATGCACCACCGGGCCCAGACCCATCTGCTCGGCCAATACCTTCATGCGCGGCTGGTCCGTTCCGCCGCCGACAAACGCGAATAACGTGTCGTTGGGAGCCATGGAGCGGTAGGTCTGGATTGCGCGCAGCAAGTGATCCACTCCATCCTGCTCGCCCATGACACCCAGGTACATCACAAGGTACTGGCGGCCACGTTTCAGTTCGGGGTTCGGCGAGTGAATATCGGCCCATCCGCGTCGAGGACCGCTCCGCACGACGGCGACTTTTGCGTCGGCAATGCCACCGCGCTGCAGCTCAATCGCCCGGTGAGACTCGTTGACGGCGATCACCGTGTGCGCCGACCTGAGCGTCATCCGTTCCAACCTCACCAAAACACGGTAGAGCATGCTGGTGCGAGGGTGCCCCTTGGCGACAAATAGTTCCGGGCATAGATCGTGATGGTCAAAAACGAACTTTACTCCCAGCGGCCGAAACAGCAATGCCAGCGCGAAAAATGTATCCGGCGGATTGCAGGCATGGATGGCGTGAAACGGGCGATGCGCATACGCCTTCAGCGCCAGCCAGAGCGTAGCCAGCCAGCAATACACGAACTCAAAGAAATAATTGGCTGCGCCCTTGTGCGCTTCATAAATCAGCGGGTAACGATAGATATCCACATCTTCCAGACGCTCGTAACTGGCGGTGTAGGACCCGCTTTTCGGGCAAATGACGGCGACGCCGAAGTCGTGGCGGCGCAAGCTGGTCGCTTCCATCCAGACGCGCCGGTCAAAGGGCACCGGCAGGTTCTGCACGATGATCAGGATGTTGCGGTTCGTTCTCATATTTCGAGCACCAGTTCGCGTTCCAATGTGCCCGCCTGCGTCCCTCGCTGGCGGGTGGTCAACTCAATGACTGACGCTTGCGTGGTCTCGAGCAGCGCGGCAACACCGTCGAAATGGTGGCCGATGATAAGCAACTCGGCATCCCTTAACTCATCGAGCGAGGGCACCAGCAGCCGCGAGAGGTGTGGGATGACGCCGTTGATGTATTCCTTGTTTGCGCCCGTCAATCGCGCCTCGATGACATTGAGGTCATAGATGCTCAACTCGTAGCCCTTGCCCAGCAAGCGCTCGGCTAATTCGACAAACGGGCTTTCCCGCAGGTCGTCGGTGTTTGACTTGAAGCTGAGGCCGATCATGCCGACGCGCCGCTTCCCTGTCGCCCGGACCTTCTGGAAGGCCCGTTCGATGACTTCCTGGTTACTCGACAATACCGCCGTGATGAGCGGCAAATGCAGGTCGAGTGTTTTGCCTTCGTAAAGAATCGCGCGCACGTCCTTCGGCAGGCATGACCCGCCAAAGGCGAAACCCGGCATCAGATACCGCCGCGAGATGTTGAGTTTGGTATCGCTGCAGAAGACGTTCATCACGGCTTCGGCATCCACCTGCGCCTGCTGGCAGACGGCACCAATTTCGTTGGCGAAGGCAACTTTCAAGGCGTGGAAGGCGTTGCTGGCATATTTCACCATCAGCGTCTCTCTGGGCTTGAGCACAAAGATGGGCGCCGCTTGATCGGCATAGAGCGAGCGCAGCGCCGTTTCGCCCGCCGCGCTCTCGGTCCCCAGAACGGTAAACGCCGGCTCCTCGAAATCGCGGATCGCAGTGCCTTCGCGCAGGAATTCCGGATTAGCGCACAACTCCACCAATCCAGGGGCAAGCGATTCGAATATTTTGCGGCAGTCGTCGAAGATGGAGGGCAACACGCTGCTGCGGATCACCACGATCTGCTTCTTGCCGAGCCTCGAAAGGGCGGTCGCGATCTGGCTGCAGGCGCGGAACAGATGCGCGGGATCGATCTGCCCATTTGCGCGGCTGGGAGTAGCTACCGCCACGAAGCACAACTCAGTTTCACGCAATGCCTGCTCGACATCTGTCGTCGCGCACAAGTATCCAGTTTTTCGTCCAAGTGCGATCTTATCGGCCAAGCCGTTTTCCACAATGGGAGAGTGGCCTTCGTTGATGATGCGTACTTTCTCGGGGTTAATATCCACTCCCCAAACGCGATGCCCCGCGTCTGCCAGGCAGGCGGCTGATACCGCGCCCACGTAACCCAAACCCACGATGCTGATATTCATGAGTTGATCCTCAAATGCGTGCGAATTGTGGTTGATCCATTGATTTCCGTACGAATGCGTAAAGTAGGGGTGGGCTGTTTTTGGTTAAACCGGCGCGAGCGCCAGCCGAGCCGAGGATTTTCAGATCCGCAGATGATCTCCCAGCGACCCTGGCGATCTGGCGAAGAGAAAACAATGTGTCGCCTTCGCCAATCCACTTGGGCCTCGCTATCGTTGACGCTTCGAACTGCGGCGTCTTCATGCATGTGAAAGAACAAGTCGACCTCGTGATGGCTGGCGCACTGAAATGAATCTTCGATGGAGACATCGCCGCGGTTACGGTCGAAACAGACGTTGCGGCGATGGATGACCGGGTCTTCCAAACGCGTGTAGCCGTCGTGTTCAGCCTCAATCGTCACCTGATCAGAGTTGCTTTCAAAGCGCAGCAGGTGCGCATTAGCCTTTGCCCTCCACAGAAAACGACCCGCCATTTCCGACTGGCTCCGACCATCCACGCATGCAGTGTTGTGTGCCGCCGTGCTGCGAAAGAAACTCCGCCACTCAGGATGGGAGTGGTAGGCATAGGTCCCGGCATCAACCAGGAAGTATTCATCGCCGATCGACAGCCAAAGTGACAAAGCATCGGCATGGCCATGCGCCGCTATGCTCGTGAACCCGAGGGGACCAAAGTCCATCAGGAGACGCATGCTTTCGTCATCGCTGCGCACCGAGACTAGCCCGGCGTCGGGAAACAGAGCGCGGGGCGGGACTGGCGGCCGCGCGGCGTGATTGAGATTTGCAACTAAATCTGGGACGAGCGCTCGCGTCGCCGCCGTGGCCGTCTTGCTGAAACGTAGCCATTGCGGCTCGGCAAACAGCAACCCCGCCAGTTGCATGACCACTTCCAGCGCGCTCTCACCCTCCGACAACACAAACCCGCGCGCATCGTCAGAATCCCCGTACCACGGCAAATCTCCGCTCGACGTGGCGACTGCATCGAGAAATCCGGCCATCCCTCGCAACCGTTGTGCGTATCCTTCGCTGAATGAACGGCCGGTGTTGCGACCGATGATGAAGGCAAGGAGGAACAACTCCATCGCGAAGAGGTGGTACGACATCGCCTGCTCGCGATCCACACCGTCCTCTCCAACTTGCAGGCGAATTTCGCGCTCCAGCAAGTTCTGTGCAAGCTTGCGCCAATCGCTGCACTCCCGCCAGAAGTCGAAGCAGGACGCTCCCACAAATAGTCCGACCAGTTCGCCGATCAGGTGGTTATTGGCCGATGAATACAGGCTCAGGTTGCGGGAGATGCGCGCCATGTGCTGGTAGATCGAGGCAAGCCAGCGCTGGCGGAATTCCCCATCGCCGGCGACCGACTCGGCAATTCGCGGATATAACAGAGCCCATGAGATCATCCGCTCGGCCAGTTCCAGGCTGCTGGTCCAGTGCACGCCGCAAAGATACGGGTTCGCCTGCAACCAGGAAGAGAGTGTCCGAACGATGTAGTCCGCGTTTTGTTCTGCATTCGCAGCAAATGCCAATGCAGAGAGATGTTGGTGCCGGCTGGGCTCCCAAACATACTTGATATCGCTCACCACCGTGGTATCGCGAATGTTCAGTGTACCGGCAAAGCTGCGCTCAACCTGGCGTCCATAGCGGTAATCCCGATGCCAATCGAACTCGAATCCCACCGGAAATTCAAGGTCGAACACGTGAATGCTCTCCATCGGCACTCCGCTGCGGTGCAGTTGTACGGGGTACGACGCGGGGTCGAGCCGCGTCCAGCGCGGGGCCGGCACTGCCGGTTGCTTCTTCCATTCTGCCCAGTCCAGCGGCAGGGTGGCGGCGGAGCGCGCCCGCCACACGATTTCCGCCGGTTGCATCGAGGCAAGCCGGGATAAGTACCAGCGCACTTTCACGAGACCGCTGTCGTCCCCGTTTGACGCTGGGTCCTTACCCAAAGCCTGAGGGACGGCAGTACTCGCTTCACTCGCGGCACTCGTTTGCCGTTCTGCAAGAACGGGTTCAATTGGCATAATTCACGGTTTTGCAACTGGGGGAGAGCTTTACCACTCACATTTCGGCAGTGCTCACTCTTGGTAGGCGAGAACATTGGCCTGTTGTAACGAAGCATCCGACAGAACGTGGCTGTATATATCCATCAGCATCGGGTAGTTGCGTTCGGGGGTGTACTTGGCCTCGTATTCCGCGCGGGCGGACCGGCCCATCGCTTCCATTTCATTGGGATGCGTCCATGCCCATTCCATCTTGGCCGCCAGGTCATCGGCATCGCCGTAGCGAAAATGCAGCCCGGTTTCCTGATCACGCACTATTTCCTCGGCAACCCCAACCCGGGAAGCGACTACCGGCACGCCGCATGAGAACGCTTCGACAGCAACGTAGCCAAACGTCTCGTAGTAGCCTTCCGACGGCCAAATCAAGAATCGCGCGCCGCTCATGAGTTGGTTCAGCCCCGCCCGATCGAGTCGCGGCAGAATTTCTATCGCTCCGCCTGATTTCCGCGCGACCTCCTGCACTTCTGGCAAGAGCGGGCCTTCCCCTCGAATCTTGACCGGGACATTTCTCAGCTTCGCGCAGGCACGCAACAGAGTGGAGACGCCTTTCTCGGGGGAGAGCCGACCAACGAAAACGGCATAGCCGCCGTCGCGGTGAACCACACCGGGGTCCTCCACAAAATGCGGCTTCAACATGATCTTCTTCGGCGGAAAACCTGCCTCGATGAATTTGCGACGGTAAAACTGAGTTGAAACCACATAAACAGAAATCATCTCCTCCCACGTCTTCAGCTGCCAGTGCACTGCCAACATGG
>Ga0187888_1001793_pt1 | contig 19708 bp, 20 predicted proteins | sample June2016WEW_7_40_FD_132987 | JGI IMG/M metagenome (GOLD analysis project Ga0187888, IMG submission 132987) | Peatland microbial communities from SPRUCE experiment site at the Marcell Experimental Forest, Minnesota, USA - June2016WEW_7_40 | ecosystem: Environmental > Terrestrial > Soil > Wetlands... | reverse complement strand
CTTCCGGGGATTCCACGGGGGTATAGGCGAGAATGTAGTACTCGTTCTGCTCCGTGCCGATCCTTTCCATCCCGCCGAGCAGGTCATTGGTATTGGCGATTACGAATCCGCCGGTGCCGTCCGCCAGCATATAGAGGACTTCCTGATTGGCCGTCGCCGAAAAGGGAACCGGCGGGACAATCTGCCGCGGCAGGTTGAATGGATTGGTGCGATAGGACTGGCCGGGAACGGTAGTGCTTCCGCCACCCGTTCCGCTCCCGCTCCCCGTGGTGTTGCCCGTGGTGCGGCCGCCTGGGGTGTTGCCGCTGGTGGTAGTGGAGCGGCCTGGGGAGTTCCCGCCCGGAATGGCGACGCCAGACGACCCTCCCCGTGTGGTGGACCCGCCGCCTGGAGAAACGCCGGTACTTCCGCCTCCCTTTGCCCCGCCACCGCCAATCTGCGGTTCCCATTCCGGGGATGATGCAACAAAAGAAGCCGCCTGCAAAAAGCCGAAGCCGAGCCGCACGCCGGCGGGGCGAGGCTCGACGAGAGCGCCGTGCGGCCCGGCGGCGTCAAACCCGCCCACGGCGAGACCGCGAACGTCAATGGGATAGATCGCGACATTAGCTTTGTTGCAGGAGTCAATGGCAGCCGTCACCTCCGACCGGATCTCGGAATTCAGCGGAAAGCCGGCGGTGAACAGGATGAGGGTCTTGCGGCCGGGAACATCCGCTAGGTTCTTAGCCAGACTTCGCAAGGCCAGCACTACGCTGCGCGCGCCGTAATCGGCCGCGCCTCCGCCCAAGCGGGGCATGCCGATGGAGGCAACCTCGACATTGGGTGAAACCGCCGATGATTTCACGCCGCTCACCACCTGCTTCAAGCGTTCGGCGTCGGCCGTGAAGTTCTGGGCAATCTGCACGGCGCCGCCGAAGTTGACGATGGCCATCAGCCGGTTTGGGCCGGCGTTGTTATCGATAAACTTGGCCGCCGCCTGACGGGCTCGAATCTGGTCCCCGGGATTCATGGTGGAGTTGTCGAAGAAAAGGACCAGGTAGCGCTTTTGAGAGCCGGATGGGGAGGCCGTGTCCGCCTCGAAGGAAAAACTCTTGATGGATTGTTCCTTGTTGTCTTCCCAGACACGAAAATCCTTCAAGACAAGATCATGAACGTAGGCGCCCTTCTTGTCGGTTACGACCGTGTCCACCAGGACCAGCCGCGTTTCCGTCCGGATGACAGTCTGAGAGCCGGCCGGAGCGCCTGCCTGCTGAGCCTGCGCCGCAGCGCCGGCAAAAAACAAAACTCCCGCTAACAGCGACGTGCCCTGAAACCGCACCTTACACCTCCATTCACGGAATCTCGACAGCGCCGTTGCCGGCTGCCATCAGTAAGCCATATCCCCTATTGTATGCCGCGCGCGCGGGCCAGCCATCCCTTTTTCCACAGCAGGAAATACACAATCGCGAGGGCCACGTAGGTACAGCACCAGAACCAGGGCGTCCACCAGGGGATCCCATTGAAGCGAATGTCCGAGACCGGCCAAAGAAACCGGGTGGCATAGTATCGGAAGCTGTGCGTGAAAATATCGATCAGGATATGGGACAGCCATCCCAACAACTCGAGCACGACACGGCGTGCCAGTAGCGACGTCACCGCGAAGACCAGAAGAAACACGATCAAACTGTGACCGACCGGGTAAAGCGGCACTCCGAAGCCCACACGCGGCAAATGCCCGCCCCGCATGGATCGGACATCCGCCCCACCCGTCAGAAGCAGCCATAAGCCAATGGCCACGGGTGGTCCGAATGCGAGCACATCCGGAAACATGGCCCACCAGACTGTCCATCCCACCCGAATTCGGACATGAGCCGATTTCCGGGCAGCCGTGGCTCCCGCAGCCGCCCACAATCCATGGGCAATAATATCCATGATCGATTCTCCAGCCCGTAAATAACCGTAAACTTGCGCCGCGCCGTGTGCTATATTCTATACAAATCCATCGCAGAATGGATAGAAGGACAGTTCCTAACGGGGAACGGGGAATTTGTCGTAATGTGCGGAATTGCGGGATTCACACGGCTTAGCCGGGTGGTGGACGGGGGTGTCGCCCACCGCATCACCGAAACGTTATACCATCGCGGCCCGGATCAGCAAGGGGTTTTCGAGGGCAGCGAAGCAACTTTGTGCGCCGTCCGATTGAAGATCATCGATCTCACCGGCGGCGATCAACCTCTCCTCAGCGACGATGGGGATACCGCCGTCGCGTTCAACGGCGAGATCTACAACCATCTGGAGATTCGCGCGGAACTCGAGGAACTGGGGCACCGGTTCCATTCGCACTGCGACACCGAGACGGTGCTGCGGGCGTTCCTCGAGTGGGACACGGAATGTTTCTCGCGCATGCGGGGAATGTTCGCGGTGGCGCTGTGGACGGAATCGCGCAAACGCCTGGTGCTGGCTCGCGACCGGATGGGGATCAAGCCGCTGTACTATTACCGGCGCGGCGACGATGTTTACTTCGGATCGGAGCTGAAGGCGATTCTGGAGCATGCCGACGTGCCCCGGCAACTCGACCTGGAGGCGCTGGACTCGTACCTTTCGGTGAATTACGTGCCGGGTCCGGGCACTCTGATCGAAGGAATTCGCAAAGTCCCGCCGGGGCACCTTCTGGAATGGCGTCACGGGAAACTATGGATCGCGCCGTGGTGGAAGATACCCGCCAACGAGAAGCGGCAGTGGTCGCTGGAAGGCGCGAAAGAAGAGCTGGATTGGCTGCTGCGCGATTCCATTCGCGAGCACCTGGTCTCGGACGTTCCACTGGGAGTGTGGGCCTCCGGCGGCATAGATTCCTCCACCATCCTGCACTACGCGGCTACCGGCAGCGCGGACCGGCTGAAGACTTTTTCGATTTCGTTCTCCGGCCGCAGCTTCGACGAGAGCCGGTACTTCCGGGAGATCGCGCGGATTTACGGCACGGACCATTACGAGTTCGATCTGAACCCGGACGTCGAACTGCAGAGCGCCATTGAGGATTTCGCCTATTACTCGGACGAGCCGAGCGCGGACGCGGGGGCGTTGCCGGTATGGTATCTGGCGCGCATGAGCCGGCGCCACGTGACGGTGGCGCTCTCGGGTGAAGGCGCGGACGAATTGTTCGGCGGATACGTCACCTACCAGGCCGACCGCCTGACACGGCCCTTCCGGCTGGTGCCGGGCGCGCTGCGGCGGCTGATGCTGAGGACATTCGAGCGGTGCCTGCCGGTCTCCGACGAGAAGATCGGTCTTGAGTACAAGCTCAAGCGCTGGATGGAGGGAAGCTGGCTCGACCCCGACGAGGCGCACTTCTTCTGGAACGGAGCGTTCTCCACCGAGCAGCGGAGACAGATCCAGCCCGGCGGAAACGGGAACGGGCTGCGGAGGTTGGTGGAGCGGTTGGGGATTGAATCCCGCGGCGTGGTGGACCGCTATCTGCTGGTGGACCAGGCCTATTATCTACCCGACGATATTCTCTACAAGACGGACCGCATGAGCATGGCTCATTCGCTGGAAGTTCGTCCGCCATTCCTGGACCACCGGATCGTGGAGTTCGCCGCTCGCTTGCCCCAGAATATGAAGATCCGGGGCTTCACGCAGAAATTCATTCTAAAGGAGTTGATGCGCAGGAGGCTGCCGGAAGCGGTGCTCAAGCGAAAGAAGACCGGTTTCGACATTCCGGCCCACGAATGGTTCCGCGGGGTGTTGCGCGGGTTGTTGATGGATACGCTGACTCCGCAAGCCATCGCATCCACGGGGATCTTCGACGCGCGCGCGATTCAATCTCTGATCCGCGATCACATGGAGAGGCGCATCAATGCGGGTTTTCACTTGTGGGGCCTGCTGACGCTATTCCTGTGGATGAAGAGATGGAAGGTCGAGGTGGTTCCGCCCCTGGAAGCGCCTCACCCGGCGCCGGCGCCAGTGCTCGCCATCCGATAGCGTCGCCAAGGCGGCGCGTCTGGTATGATCATACTGAGGGTATGAAATGCCCAGCATCGAACGTGTGACCGTCACCTTACCCAACGATCTTGTCAGAGACATTGACCGGCGCGAGAAGAACCGCAGCAAATTCGTCGCGGAGGCCGTTCGCCGCGAACTTGATCGTCGCCGGCGGGCGGAGCTTCAGCGATCGCTACAGAATCCTCACCCCGAAAGCGTGGAGCTTGCCGAGCAGGGACTTGAGGAATGGACGCGCGGCTTGCCCGCGGAAGATGCCGAGGCACTCGTCGACAGCACGGCTGGTAAGCCGGTTCGGTGGGTCCCCGGCGCGGGTTGGGTGGAGGGGCCAGAATGAGGCTCGGCCGCGGCGCAGTTGTCGTGGTGGAGCTCGACCCCACAGTCGGGCACGAACAGCAGGGCGTGAGGCCCTGCGTCGTGGTGAGCGATCCGGAGGTGATCGGCGACCAGCGCTTTCCGCTAGTGTGCGTGGTGCCGGTGACTGGAACTGCAGGCGAGGGCCTTCTCTATCCGCCCCTCTCGCCCGGCCAGAGCGGCCTCGCTAAAAGGTCCTTCGCGCTGATCGACCATCTGCGGTCGGTTGACAAGCGGCGGGTTCGGCGCGTGTTCGGTGAGCTTGCGCAGGAAGAGATGGCCGCCATCGATGAGGGACTGGCGGTCTTTCTCGGCCTTGGAGACCGGCTTTGTGGCGCGGACGCGCCACCCGTCCAGTGACCTCGGCACGCGATCATGTGGAGAGACGCATCCATGCCCGTTTCCACTGATTCGAGTGCTCGCTATCAGGTGATCGTCGCGCTGGTCGCGGCCGTGATTTTCGTGGGGTGCATCGTGAGTCCGCCATCCCTGATGGACGACGTGGACTCGGTGCAAGCGCAGATCGCCCGCAACATGCTGCAATCCGGCGACTGGGTGACGGCGCGCCTCGATGGCGTTGCGTACCTGGAAAAATCTCCGCTCAAATACTGGATGATCGCGGTGTCGTTTCTGATCTTCGGGGTGCACGATTGGGCGGCGCGGATTCCCATTGCGCTCTCGACGATCCTGCTGTGCTGGGCGACGGCGTGCTTCGGCGCGTGGGGCGCGTCGCCTGGGCTCGCGCGCCGCACGGGCTTGTGCTCGGGTACGGTGCTGGCCACCAGCGTGGGGCTGTTTCTCTTCACGCGCATTTTGATCCCGGACGTGATTCTCACGCTGGCCATCACGCTGGCGCTATGGAGCCTCTTGCGCGCGCTGGAGGAGGACGAGCCGCATCCGGCGCGCTGGGCCATGCTGATGTGGGCCTCGATGGGAACCGGCCTGCTGCTGAAAGGGCTGATCGCGGCGTGCTTCCCAGTAGCCGCCGGGCTGCTGTACCTGGGTTTCACCAGGCAGTTGTTCCTTCGCAGGACCTGGGCGCGGCTGCGGCCGTTCTCCGGCATCCTGCTGTTCCTGGCGATTGCCGCGCCCTGGCACGTGCTGGCTACGCTGCGCAACCCTCCGTATTTCGATTTCACCATGCATAGCGAGAGGGGATCCTACCATGGGTTCTTCTGGTTCTACTTCATCAACGAGCAGGTTCTGAGGTTTCTGAACCTGCGCTATCCGCGCGATTACAACACCGTGCCGCGGGCCTGGTTCTGGCTGTTTCACCTGCTGTGGCTGTTCCCGTGGAGCGTATATTTCCCGGCGGCGCTGAGACTGAATTACCGCCAGGGGGACCGGGCGTCGAGGGTGCGGCTGATGGCCCTGTGCTGGAGCGGATTCATTCTGGTGTTCTTCACGTTTTCCACCACGCAGGAGTATTACTCGATGCCGTGCTATCCGGCGCTGGCGCTTCTGCTGGGATCGGCAATCGCCGGCCAGGACCCGTGGCTGCGATACGGCACCAAGGCGATTGCGGTGATAGCCACGCTGGCGGTGGCGGCCATCGCAGCCATCTTATGGATGGTTCGCGGGCTGCCCACGCCCGGCGATATTGCGGGGGCACTGAGCCAGAACCCGGAGGTCTATACCCTGTCGCTGGGCCACATGACGGACCTGACGCTGCGGGCGTTTGCTTATTTGTGGCTCCCTCTGGCGGTGGCGGGGGTGGCGTTGGTGGTGGGCGCGGCGGGAGCCTGGCGACCGGCCGGCCGGAGGCTCGTGCCACTGGCTGCGCTGGCGGCCATGATGGTGCTGTTCTTCCATGCGGCACGGTTGGCGATGGTGGTGTTCGATCCTTACATGTCGTCGCGGCCGCTGGCCGAGGCGCTGCTCCAGGCGCCGCCGGGGAAGCTGATTGTGGACGACCAGTATTACACCTTTTCTTCGGTTTTCTTCTACACCAACCGCCGCGCGCTGTTGCTGAATGGGCGGGTCAATAATCTGGTGTATGGGTCTTACGCGCCGGATGCGCCGAAAGATGTTTTCATCGACGATCGAGACTTCGCGCAGCGCTGGCCCGGCCCGGAGCGGTATTACCTGGTGGCGGAAGGGCCGCAGGTGTCGCGGTTCGAGAAGTTAGTGGGTAAAACCGCCTTGCGCGTGGTGACTGCGAGCGGCGGCAAATTCCTCTTCACAAATAAATAAAAATTTTCTTTCCCCTGTTTTCAATCACTTGGACATCTGAAACCGGCTGAATGAGAGATCCGGGGTGCTACGCTCGAATTGGGAAGAGGGGTGCGCGGCTTCGCGGATTCGCGAAGCCGTTTTCTTTTGAGGGGCACGCATGGAAACCGCAGAGCAGCAAGAACAGAAGGCTCCCAGAACCTTGAGGATCCGCATTTCGGATCTTTTGGACAAAGCCATCGCGGGGATCGAAGACCGGTTCAAGTCCACAGATTTCAAGCCGACCATGGGAGACTACCTCAAACTTCTGCAGATGGAAATCGAACTCGAGCAGGAAGAAGTCAGGGAGATCAAGGTCACATGGGTCGAACCGCCAGTGATACCAGACTCCGCGAAATAACTTATGACCCGCTGCCTTCGCAAAAGAAGTTTCACTACTCGGAGGCCCGATTCAAGGGCTTCTCGGGGCCCATCGGCAGCGGGAAGAGCCAGGCGCTCTGCCAGGAAGCCATCCGTCTCAGCTATCTGAACCAGGGGCGCCTGGGACTAATGGGCGCGCCGACCTTTCCGATGTTGCGGGATGCGACGCAGGCGGCACTGTTCGAGATTCTGGATGGAAACAAGATTCCGTTCGATCACAACAAGGCGGAAAACACGCTGATCATGCGCGACACGCGATCCAAGATCCTGTTCCGGCCCATGGACGAATTCGAGCGGTTGCGCGGCACCAACCTGGCATGGTTCGGCCTCGACGAGCTGACCTATACCCAGGAAGAAGCGTGGTTGCGCCTGGAAGGGCGTTTGCGAGACCCCAAGGCCAAGCGTCTTTGCGGCTTTGCGGCGTGGACGCCCAAAGGCCACGACTGGGTGTACCGGAAGTTTCTGGGGAACCCGGTCAAGGGGTACGAAGCGATCGTCGCCCCGCCGCTCGAGAACCGGCACCTTCTCCAATACACTCCGGATTACTACGAGCGACTCAAAGACAGCTACGACGAGCGCTTCTATCAACAGGAGGTATTGGGCCTGTACCTGAATCTGGACGGCGCGCTGGTATATGCCTCTTTCGCGCGCAACGAAAACCTTGCGGACTTGAGTTTCGATCCTGGTTTTCCGCTGCTTTGGGCGCTGGACTTCAATGTGGATCCGATGAGCTCGCTGGTGGTGCAATTGGTGCGCGGCAGGGTGCTGGTGCTGGATGAAATCGTGATCCGGCACGCCACCACTGGCGAGGCTTGCGAGGAGTTCTTGAAACGGTTTCCAATAGAACCCGCCGGCATCGTGGTCTACGGAGACGCTTCGGGGAACCAGCAACACACCACCGGAGCTACGGACTACGACATGATCCGCGAGTACCTCCAGATCCACTCCAGCATGACGGTGAAGTACAAGGTGCCGAAAAGTAATCCGGGCGTGCGGGAACGCATCAATCTGACCAACTCCAGGCTGCGATCGGCCGCCGGCGAGATCGGGCTGCTGGTGGACTTCAAGTGCAAGGAACTGATCATGGATTTCGAGCAGGTCTCTTTCAAGGCCGGCACCTGCCAGATCGACAAGGACCGGGACCGGCTGAGAACGCACCTGTCCGACGCACTGGGGTATCTGCTCTGGCAGGAATGCAGACCGGTCAGAATAATCGGGGAGCAACGGGGGCGGATTCTTCCATGAACAACATCAACCGGGAACATCCCGAGTACATCGCGCGCAAGGCGATGTGGAAGCAGTACAAGGACCTCTACGCGGGCGGCGAACGATTGCGCGCGGACGCCATGGAATACCTGGTGCGCCGGCACAAAGAGCCGAGCGAGGTCTACCAGGAACGGCTGAGCCGCGTGTTCTACCAAAACTACATCGGGTCGATTGTCGACTGGTATGCGGCGACGCTGATGCGGCGCGAGCCGGTCCTGTTGATGGAAGGAGGCGACACAGCCGCCAAGAGCTTCTACACGGCGCTGGCGGACGATTGCGATTTGCGGGGAACCAGCCTGAGCGAATTTTTCCGCCAACGATTCATCCAGACCATGGTATGCGGCAGCAGCTTCATCGTGGTGGACTTTCCGCGGCTTGGCCCGGCGGGATCCCCCGCTCCCTTGACGCGAGCGGAAGAGGACGCTTCGGGACGATCGCGAGCGTACCTGGTGGACTACGGGCCGGAAGAGGTCATCAACTGGAACTACGACCCATCGGGCGGACTGGAGTGGGCGGTGATCCGCACCTCCTGCCTGCAACAATCCAAGGTCACGGATGCGAAATGGGAGCGGGAGACTCGGTGGATCTACTACGACCGCGAGAACTTCCAGATGTATCGGAAGGCGGGCGATTCGAGCCCCATCGAGCTGATGGATGAGGGGCGGCACGGGCTGGCGTCGCTGCGGCGGGTGCCCATGTTCCAGATGAAGGTATCGGAGGGGCTATGGCTGCTGAATAAAGCCGCGCTTCTGCAACTGGAACACTTCAACAAGTCCAACGCGCTTTCGTGGGCGCTTACCATGGGCCTGTTCGCCAGCCCGGTGGTCTATTCGGACCGGGAATTCAACCAGATTGTGGGCGAGTCGTATTACATCCAGCTTGGGCCGGATGACAAATTCGGATGGACGGAGCCGGAGGGAAAGGTCTACCAGATCGCGGCCGACAACCTGGTCCAGTTGAAGGACGAAATCTACCGCGTCTGCTACCTGATGATCCAGGCCGGAGAAGCGAGCGGCGGAAGCCAGCAGTCCGCGCTGAGCAAGCAGTTGGACTTCAACACCACGCAGGAGGTGCTGAGGGGGTACGGCGATGCCGTGAAAGAGACCATGAAGCAGGTGTTGTGGGCCATCGCGGCGGCGCGGCAGGACGGGATTTCGATCGGCGTCTCGGGGCTGGACGAATTCGACATCGACGATCTGAGCACGGAGCTGGACGACGCCAAAAAACTGCTGGATCTGGGGATCGGCTCGGAGACGCTGACCAAGCAGCTCTTCAAGAAGCTGGCCTTCAAGTACCTGAACGATGCGCGCCAGGAAGTCAAGAACCAGGTGGCGGACGAGATCGATCGGATGAAATACGTAGAGGAAGTTTCTTAGGAGGCATATGGAAGGCATCGACGTTCAAGCGATCGTGCGGCAGGCGATCGAGGAGTTCGCGACCAACGAGCAGTCCAAAACCGAGCCGGCTTACAAGGCGGAACTGCAGGAGGAGCGCAAGCGCCGGGAGCAACTGGAGCGCCGGCTGAACGAGTTGGTGGCGGAGAACAAGCGCAGCCGCCAGATTGCCGCGGAAGCGGAGCGAAGCTCGGCCGTGAGAGCCGAACTGCAGCGGCTGGGCGTGGCGAAGATCGACCTTGCGTTCAAGGCGGTGCAGGACGGGATCGTGCGGACCGAGGACGGGCGGCTGGTGGCCCGGACCGACGCCGGCGAGACGCCGTTGAAAGAATACCTGGCGGCGTTCGTGAATGAGAATCCGGAGTTTCTGCCGGCTCGCATTGCCGGAGGAACGGGGATGACCGCGACCTTCAAGGCGCCGCCGGCGGGCAGAGAAACGGTGAGCATCGAACAGATCCGCCCGGGCATGAGCGCGGAACAGATGCAGCGGGTACGAGAGGAAATCGTGCGCGTGGCGTCGCAGACCCTTCGGGGCCTGTAGTAACAAACCGGCCGAAACACAGGCGGCCGGCAAGAACAATCAAGTCAAGGAGAACGAATGGCAGCTATTACCTCAACTAACGTCGCAAACGCGATTGTCAAGCTGGTGGCGGCGGACGCATTGCCGGCGCTGGTCGGGAACCTCATCATGGGGAACCTGGTGAATCGCGATTACGAGCCGGTGCTGGCGAATGCCGGCGACACAGTAAACGTACCGATTCCGCCGACGATGGTGGCGAACAACATCCTCGAAGGCAACTCGGTGCAGACGCAAAACCCCAGTCTGGGAAACGCGCAGATTGTGCTCAATACGCACGTGGAAGCGACTTTCCAGATTCCAGACGTGACCAAGGTGCCGGCGGTTCCGGACCTGCTGAAGATTTACATGCAGCCGTCGGTGGCCGCCATCGCCCAGAGAATCGAGACCGACCTTCTGAGCCTGTACGCCGGTTTCACGACCAACACGGCGGTGGGAACGCCGGCGACGCCGATCACGGAAGCCGTGATCGACGCGGCGGAGACATCGCTGTTCCTGGCGATGGTCCCGCCCAACGAGCAGAAGTACTTTGTGGTGAACGCGGCGACGTATTCAGCCTGGCGGCAGATTCCGCTCTTCAACGAATTCCAGAATGCGGGCGAGGCGGGCCTTCTGGCGCTCATCGATGGCACCATCGGGAAGTTCAAAGACTTCTACGTGTTCCGCTCGCAGTTCGTACCGCAGACGGGCACCACCACGGTGACCACCCACAACATGGCGTTCACCAGGAGCGCCATCGGCCTGGTGATCCGGCGGCTGCCGCAACCGCTGCCCGGAACCGGCGCCATCGCGGAATACGCGGAGTTGGGCAACTTCGGAATGCGCGTGGTGATGAGCTACCAGCCGAACACGCTGGCGCAGCAGTTCACGGTGGACGCGCTGTACGGGTGTGGCGTGCTGCGCAACAGCGCGGGCGTGCAGGTCTACACTTAGCCGAGACGGGTCTGGCGCATGGGGGCGAGCGGGGTACCCTCTGGGTCCCTCGCCCCTATTCTATTCAGGAGGAATCGATGGATCTAAGGCAGTATTACCAGAAAATTCGCGACAAGGAATCGGCGATTACGGAATCGTTTCCAATCGTGGTGAGCAATGAGACGCCGGATGGCGGCAAGGCAGGGATTCTGACGGAAGTGACACCCGGAATCGCCGCCAAGATGGTGGTGGATGGCGTGGCGCGCCTGGCTACCCCCCAGGAAGAGAAGACGTTCCGGGCGGCGCAGGTGGAGGCCAAGCGAGTGGCCGACCAAGCCGCGGCGACGGCCAAGGTGCAGTTCACGGTGGTGCCGACCTCGGAACTGAACAAGCTGAGGGCTACCCCGGTATCCTCCAAGGACTAGGCGAACGACCATGGCTCTGTTCACAGACGGTCCGGCATCGAGCATGGAAGACCTGACGGCGCAGGACTCGCAGCTTCTCGACGTGGCCAGCGTCGAGGGAATCGACGTGACGCAGAAAATGGCTCTGGCTCAGGACGAACTCGCCCTGGAGCTGAACGCGCTGCTGACCAGGCTGAGCTCCTCGGAGCAGTTGTTCCGGCTGGCGGCCGATTCGAACCTGGGCAGCGTGGTGGTGACACCGGCGCTGAAACTGTGGCACACCTTTCGCAGTCTGGAAATGGTCTACAGCGACGCGTACAACAGCCAGTTGAACGACCGCTACGCCGGCAAGCGCGACCAGTTTCACTTGAGCGCGAAGTGGGCGTACGACATGCTGGTGGCGGCCGGTATCGGGGTGGCGTCGGTCCCGGTGCCGCGGGCGGCCATTCCGACGGTGACGGCCGCGGCGCCCCCGGCGCCGGGCACCCCGCTGCCGGACGGAACTTACTACGTGACCGTGGCCTGGGTGAACGCCGGGGGCGAAGAGGGGGTTTGCGCCATTCCGGCAACCGTCGCGACCACCTCCAGCTCACTGCTGGTCCAGCCGGCGAGCCGAGGGGGCGCTCCGCCAAGAAACGCGGCGGCGTGGAACGTGTATGTGGGCACCGGTCCCGATTCGATGGCGCTGCAAAACGGATCTCCCATCGCCATCGGACAGACGTGGCTGCAGCCGGCAACCCTGGCGGCGGGGCGGCCGCCGGGAACGGGGCAGCGGCCCAGTTATCTGAAGCCGGTGCCGCGGGCGATCCAGAGGGGCTAATGGCAGCGACAATCGGAAGCACAACCACGGCCCAGGTGATGCAACTCATCACCGGCGCCAGCGGCGTGAATTCGAGCCTGGCCGCGCTCGCGCTTACGGACCAGGCGCTGGCCGGTCCGCTGGACCTGACGCAGATACGCGCACAGAACGTGGCGGCGGACCTGGCCGAACGCGCCACCACGGTGACGTACCCAAACCTGAACGTGTACTGCGAGAAGGTGACGAACCAATTGACGGAGAAGTTCCGGACATTCTCCGGCACGGCTCAGATGACCATCGAGGTTCGACATTCCCAGGACCGGCTGGACGGGCTGCAGGACAGCCTGCAACTCTACACGGACGCCGTGACGCAGGTACTGGCCGCGAACCGCGGCGATTGGGGCAATGGGATGTTTTACGCGGGCGGGTACGAAGCGTCCTTCGGAGCCGTCAAGCAGGGCGGGAAGAATTTCATCCAGGTGGCGAAGGTCACCTTCGGGATTGGAGTGAGTGTGAGCTAGTATGGCATATATTTCCTCTAACGCAAACCGGTTCTACACGGCGCTGGAAGCGAGCTACGGCCAGGTCGGAGCGATCGCATCCGGCAACCGGATTCCGGCTCTGAAGCTGACGGTCCAACAGAAACTCACGACGGCGCAGCGGAAGGACAAGACGGGGAGCCGGACGTTTCCCGGCCAGCCGCCGGGCGGCCGGCTACAGACGAATTTCGAGCTACAGACATACATGACGAGCTGGCAGCAAACGGCGGGAAACCCGGGATATGGCCCGCTGTTTCAGGCGGCACTAGGGGGCGCGCCGTTGCAGTTCGCCGGCGGGACTGCGGCGTCCAGCACGGCTGGCGGAAGGCTGGGGTTCGGAGCGCCGCACGGGCTCGCCGCGGGGCAAGCGATCTCATGCGCGGGGGAGATCCGGTTCGTGGCCGCGATCGTGGACGCGAGCAACGTGCAACTGAACGCGCCGTTTACCATCCTGCCCGCGACCGGCGCGGCCATAGGCGCCGCGGTCACCTACGTGCCCGCGACGGAGCTGCCGAGCGCCAGCATCTTCGACTACTGGGACCCGGCGACGGCGGTGCAGAGGCTGCTGTGCGGGGCGGCCGTCGACCAGATGGAAATCCAGGTGAACGGCGATTACCACCAGTTCCAATTCAGCGGCCTGGCGCAGGATGTGCTGGACAGCAGCAGCTTTTCCTCCGCCAGCGTGGGACAGCTTGCGAGCTTTCCAGCGGAGCCGGCGCTGGGCGCGTTCGACTATTCGATTGTGCCGGGGAACATGGGCGAGGCGTGGCTGGGAACTTCGCCGTCGCAGTTCCTCACCATCACCAGCGCATCCATCGTTCTCAAGAACCAACTGGACACGCGGTCCAAGGAGTTCGGATCGAACCTGCCGCGCGCCATTTCCCCGGGCCCGCGGTCGGTGACGGCGGCGCTGGAGCTGGTCAGCCAGGACGACGCCGCCACCATAGGTCTTTATCAGGCCGCCCGGCAGCAATCGCCGATCGGCGTCATGTTTCAGTTGGGCCAAACCGCGGGACAGGTGATGGCCGTGTACTTGCAAAACGTGATTCCCGAGGTGCCGGAGTTCGATGACGGCCAGAACCGGTTGCAGTGGAAATTCCGGCAATCGCGCGCGCAGGGCACGGTGGACAACGAAATCGCGGTGGCGTTCGGATAATCATGACCTACGAAAGCGTAAGGACGGTGGAGTCGGAAGTCGCGCGCGGGGTGACATTCACGCTGGCGAAGATCTCGTTCGGACGCCGGGTGGAGCTGATGCGCCGGGTGCGGGAACTGGCCCGGCGAATGGAGTTCCTGGAGGCCGGCCAGACGCCGAGCGACAGGATGGACGCGGCGCTGCTCCAGACGGAGATCGACCGGCTGTTCCTGACGTGGGGACTGCGGGCTGTATCGGGGCTGGAGCTCGACGGGTCGGATGCCACACCCGAACTGCTGGCGGAAGCCGGGCCGGAGAACCTGTTCCGGGAAGCGCTGGCGGCGGTGCGGGCGGAGACGGGACTGACCGAGGCGGAACGAAAAAACTGATTGTCGCCTTCCACTTTCAGTTCTCCAACCAGGCCGGTTGGAAGTGCGACGTTTGCCGGAGGTCCGGCCTGGAGAAAAAGCGCCGGTGCGGATGGTTGGGGATGGGCGAGGACGCCGGCGGGCCGCTGGTCTGGGCGAGACGGGGTGTGTCGCTCAGAACCTGCCCGAAGCCGTACATCACGGCTGAGAGCGAGACGCTGGTGGAGGAGTTCTTCGTGCGGCGGCGCCTCGGAGGGATGGATCTTGCGAAACTGAGCGCTCGGCTAGTGGAAGCGTTCGTGATTCTCGAAAAGGCACTTACCGGAAAGACGATCGATGGCCAGCACAACACAAGATAAGCTCTACGAAACTTTTGCCGCGGTATCTGGGCAACAGGATTCGAAACCGGGCGAGGCGCTTGACAGCGGCGAGGATATTGCGGCCTCCCTGAGCGACACGGTAAACCAGATCGGCCAACTCCAGGGAAGCAACGAAGCGCCACCGGCGGAGAGCGGCGGCGGCAGCTCTTCCAGCGCGAGCACGGCCGGCAGCGGCGGCAGCACGGCAGAGTCGGTCGCGTCGACGGTTCTGGAGAGCGGGCTTGGCATGGTCCCCTTGATTGTCGGGTTGCTGGGGTTGTTCGAAGGCGGGGGAACGCCGGCGCCAACGCTGGAGAAATATGCGATGCCGAGCAAGCAGTATTTCGAGGGCTCGGACACTGGCGGCGACATGAGCGACGCCGATTACGACCAGATGGGAATGCCGAGGACGTACAGCGCAACGCCGGATGGAATTAGCGCGCCGACCAGCGGGGCGGCGGCTCCCAGCACCATCGGCAGCGGCAGCAGCGCGGCCGGCGGCGCGGGGGCGGCTCAGATCACCGTGAACGTACAAGCCATGGACTCGCAATCGTTTCTGGACCACAGCAACGATATCGCCCAAGCGGTTCGCGCCGCGATGTTGAATTCCAATTCCATCAACGACGTGGTGAATAGCCTCTGACATGTCCACCTTTCCCAACCTGAAGACCAATGCGGTGGCGCAGTATCCGGCGACCAGGAGCTTCCGGTACCAAAACCAGGCGCTACGGTTTCTGGAGGGAGTGGAACAACGCTACCGCGACTCCGCCGGGCCGCTGCACCGCTGGGAAATCCGCCTGGCCGCGCTGGACGAGAGTGAAATGGCGGCGCTGGAGCAATTCTTTTTCGACAACCAGGGCTGCTTCGGAAACTTCGCCTTCACCGATCCATGGGACGGAACTCAATACGCCAATTGCAGCCTGGCGAGCGACCAACTGGGCCTGACCGCGCTGGCGGAAATGCAAGGCAAAACCTCGCTGACCGTGATCGAGAACCGGGGATAACACATGCTGGTATACCCACAACTCGCCACCGGAGCATTGAGCCAGTTTCCGGTTCAAAAGCGGCGCTCGTTGCGGACGGTTGTGAATACTTCTTTGGACGGGAGGGCGATCAAGCTGGCCGATCCGGGAGCGGAAACCACCGAGTGGCAGTTGGCGTACGCGGGTTTGACCGATGACGAAGTTGCCGCCTTAGAGCAGTTCTTCGCGGCCTCCGAGGGAACGCTCAATAGTTTTACATTCCTGGACCCAACCGGCAACCTTTTCGCCTGGAGCGACCAGTTGAGCAATGCGGCATGGACCGCGGGACCGTTCCTTTCTCTGACAGGCGGAATCGCGGACCCCGCGGGCGGGATGAACGCATGGCGCCTCGCCAATTCCGGCGCCGGCGCTCAGAACATCTCCCAGACATTGTCCGCTCCGGCGGGGTACTTGTATTGTTTCAGCTTATTCGCGCGGTCGCTCGCAGGCACCCCGGTGACCGTGCTGCACGGAACCAATTGCATCAATCAAATCCTGGGAACGGACTGGAGCCGGATCATCGTGGCAGCCAGCGGCGACCCGTCGGCGGAATCGATCGCCTTTGGCGTGGAGGTGCCGGCCGGAGAGTCCGCGGATGTATTCGGCATGCAAGTGGAGCCGCAGGCCGGCGCTTCGCTGTACAAAGCGACCACCATTGGCGGCGTTTATCAGAACGCGCGATTCCGCGATGACGTTCTCTCTATAACCACAACCGGAGTGAACTGCCACTCCGCCACGGTCAACATTCTCTATGCAAACAATATCTGATCTGAAGGAACAGGCGGTCACGGATACGCCGCTTCTGATCTTCGACTGCGTGCTCTCGAACGGCCAGACGGAACAGTGGAGCACGCACCAGGTGACGGTGGGCGGATCGACGTACCAGGCGCGAGTTCTTCAGCACAGCGCCTTCGACATTCAGACCGCGTCCGACCAGGGCATAGACTGAAGCCCGCGAATCTCGGTCTTGCTGGCCAACGCCGACTCGCACTTTTCGGAAATCGAGCGCGCGACGGGATGGAAGGGCGCCCAACTGACCGTAGGATTCCTCTTTTACGATTTGCGAAACAACGTTCCGCTGACGGCGACGGCGGTGGTGTTTCAGGGAATCTGCAACCCGCCGGACCAGATCAAGCAGTCGACGTTCCGCCTTACGGCCATCAACCGGATGAACCTGCAGCGGCTGATGCTTCCGGAGATTCGCATCCAACGGAGATGCCCGTGGCAGTTTCCGGCGACGCCGGACCAGATGACGGAAGCCATTGACGGCGGCGCGAACGGCCAGTATTCGCTGTATTACCGTTGCGGCTATTCCGCCGGGCTCCCTGGGGGAACGGGCAGTCTGAATGGCGACGTGCCGTTCACGTCCTGCGGGTACACGCGGACGGACTGCCAGGCGCGAGGAATGTTCACGCGGTTCGGCGGGCTCGAGTACCTTCCTCCGGCGATCGCGGTGCGCGCTTACGGAAAAGACTGGACGACCTCGGCCGTCTCGGACAACCAGGCGGAATACAACGATTACGTTCCCATGGTGTACGGCACGGCCTGGTGGGAGCCGCTGGTGGTTTTTGCGCGCAACGACGGCAATCTCACTCGGATGGAGGCGCTGCTGGGAATCGGCCAGATGACGGGCGTGCTGACGGTGCTGGTGAACGATGTCCAGATACCACTGGGAGTTAACGGCACCGACATGACCGGCACGGGCTGGTACAACGTGGAGACGCTGGGGACGCGCGACGGCGCGTTCGACTACAACTTTCTAGACGCCAATGGGAATCCGGCCGGCGACCCTTACGGCAGCATGGCTTACCTTTCCGTGGTGGTCCCCAACCAGTTGAACAACGGGACTTCGCTGCCCACGGTGACGGTGCTGGCGCAGGGTCTGCAGGTGCCGGTCTATGCGGCGGACGGGACGTATACCAGCACCCAATTCTCAAGCAACCCCGCCTGGATTTTGCTGGATGTTCTGCGGCGGAGCGGATGGACCGCGGCGGAAATCGATATCGCCAGTTTCGCGGCTACCGCGGCCTATTGCGATGAGCTGATCAACTCGACGGATCTGAACGGCAACCCGATCACGCTGCCACGGTTTGGGTGCAACCTGGTCTTAAAAGACCGGCGCAGCGGTGGAGACGTTGTCCGCGGCGTCCGCAATGCCGCGCGGCTTTACCTTACCTATGGGCCGGGAGGGGTGCTGCAGTTGCAGGTGGAGAACACGATAGCGCTGCAACAGCCTACCCAGCCGGCCTGGTCGAACAGCACGGAGCCGCTGAACGGAGGCTGGCCGAGTTACGAATTTGACGACGGCAGCAGCAGCTTTTCCGGAATCCTGAGACTGCCGAACGGCGAGCCGAGCGTGACCTTGACGTCACGCAGCATCGCGGATACGCCGAACCGCATTTCGGTGGAGTTTCAGGACGCGCTCAACGGTTACCAGCAGGACAGCTATGAGCTGGTGGACCCGGACGACGTGGCCCTGGCCGGACAGGAGGTTTCCTCGACACTCGCGGCGCTGGGAATTCCGAATTACGACCAGGCGGGCCGAATTCTGCAATTCAATCTCGACAAGTCGGTTCAAGGGAACACTTACATCGCATTCGAAACCAGCATAAGAGCCTTCGGGATCCGGCCGGGAGACTTGATTACACTTACATACCTGAAGGAGGGCTTGACTCGCCAGCCACTGCGGGTTCTGAAGATTTCGCCGGCCACCAACTACCGGACTTCCACCATCACGGCGCAATTCCACGACGACGCGTGGTACTCCGACACCAACGGCCAGGTGACTTCGCCCACCGGAACCGTGACGCAGGGGAACGCCGGCACGGGCGTGCCGAGGCCATTAATAGGCACGGTGCTGGACGATAACGGAGACGTTCAATTCGGCGTTGTGGAATCGACGGCCACGAGCAGCGATGGCACGGTGGAAACACTCGTATCGGTCAGTTTCGTTCCACCGGCAGGCGCGGGAGTCAGCTCGCCGGGCGCTGGTCCGGGGGTACCGTTGTTGAGCCTGGTACCCACGGTGGGAACGGGCGGGACGCTCGCGGGCGGGCAGAACCTGTACTATGCGGTCTCCGGCGAGGACAGCACTGGCGACGAGAGTGGACTGTCATTTATCGTCATGGCGTCGATCTCGAGTGCGGGGAGCAGCGTGACGCTGTCGGGATTGAGTTTCGCGCCGGGAACGAGCGTGTTTGACGTTTATCGGGGATCGACGCCGGCGGGACTTTTTCGAATCGCTTCGCGGCAGGCGCTGGCCGCCCAGTTCACGGATACGGGTTTCGCAGATCAACTGATTGCTCCTCCCGATTCCAATTTCGACCACGCCAACTTCTACTGGCGGATGGAGCTGCAACCGGAAAGCGGCGTGACGCTGCAATCATCAACGACGGTGGGAAACGGATCGTTGCAGATGACCGCGAACCGTTACCAAAACATGATTGTGCGGATCACGCGAGGCACGGGCGCTGGGCAGGAGCGCACCATCGCGGCCAACGACACGACCAGCCTGACGATCGCGCCCGCTTGGATCGTGGTGCCGGATGCCACGAGTTTCTTCGTAGTGGCGGAGACCGGCTGGCAGTTCGGCGCTCTAACCACGAGCAGCCCGGTGCAGTTTGAGGTTCCGAACTGGTCGGGAGAGGTGGTTCATCTCACCGGGCGCGCGGCCAACGTGAACAATGTGGAATGCGCGCCGGAGCTATCCACGGTTACGCGGTGGCAGATCGGCGGCGGCGGGACCAGCGACAGCGATGTTCCCCCGATGCCATTTTTCGGGTTGGGGCCGGGCCAGGGCGGCGGAACGGTGGAACTGAGCGGGGTTTCTTTCACTGGCCTGACCAACACGCGGACCATTTCGGCGGCTACGCTGACGCTGTACTACTGGGATGAATTGCAGGGCACGCCCGCGATCACGCTGGCCAGCGCCGTGGGAACCGGCGATACTCTACTGACCCTGAGCGCGGCCGGATCGGCGCAGCCCGGAAGCTACATCCAGATTGACCTGGAAGTG
>Ga0187888_1001792_pt1 | contig 19713 bp, 17 predicted proteins | sample June2016WEW_7_40_FD_132987 | JGI IMG/M metagenome (GOLD analysis project Ga0187888, IMG submission 132987) | Peatland microbial communities from SPRUCE experiment site at the Marcell Experimental Forest, Minnesota, USA - June2016WEW_7_40 | ecosystem: Environmental > Terrestrial > Soil > Wetlands... | reverse complement strand
GGGCATCTACGATGCCGTGAACGTGGGCGCCGCAGGCACGCTTGTCGTTCGCAAACCTGGGTTGCGCGCAAAGTTCCTTGCCGAATTGCGCCGGAAGCTACCGTTTGAAGCAACAATCGCTTTCTGCGACGGCAGTGATCTGATTCGACTAGAGATGGACAATCCGTTTGGATCTGAGCCACCGCCCGCAGATGTTGTTCAATTTGTAAGCATCCTGTCGGAGGCTGGACGACGCAGAGTTTCTCTTCCGATTGCTCTTCCCGAAGGTGGGGAGTGGCTGGTGCGAATCATTGGCTCGAAGAATCGTCTCGTGTATGGGGTGTACCGCCGCCACATGAAAACGATTGCCTATCTCGGCCAGATCGACAGGCTCTTTGGGGCGCCGGCGACAACGCGCAGTTGGAACACAATACTCTCAGTGCTACGGATTCTGAAATCCCACGAGCCCGGCAAGTAGACCGCCTGAGTTGGGAACGTGGATAGGCAATGATAGACGCCGTAGCGGCGAGTTTGCGGGTCGCGCAATTAGGTGAAGAGGTGCCGCGCAGGGACCGCCCGCCACTTCGCGGCTACTCAGGGGAGCTGTCGTCTTCGCGCCATTCCCAATGTCCTTTAGGGGTCGCATCATTTTGCCCAGGGCTCCTCCTTTCGCCGCGCCCGAAATACGCCTGCGGGGTTGTTCCGAGTGCGGCACGGAATACTTCATTGAATGCGCTCACGCTGCTATAACCGACCGCGATTGCCACATCGGTTATAGACATTCCTTGCGCGAGCATTTCGAGAGAGGCGAACAGTCGTGCGTGTTGCCGCCAACGGCCGAACGGCATGCACATTTCGCGGGAAAAAGCGCGCATGAACGTGCGCCGGGCCATGCCCGCGTCCTTAGCCCATTCATCTATGGTACGGCCCCAATCGCCACTTCTCCGTTGGCAGGGACGCCTCCAGGCGGCTACCGTAGAAAATAGAGAGAGTCGAGCAGCCGGGCAAAGCGCGCGTAGCGAGCTGCGATCCCGGAGCGAATCGGATGAGAGAGGGAGAAAAAATGATGAATGCCGCTGTTCTGCATACGATCGGGAAGCCACCTCGGTTCGAACCGTTCCCCGATCCCGATCCTGGCGAGGGTGAGGTGATCGTACATGTCCGCGCCGCGGCGCTGAAGCCTGTGGACAAGCAGTTGGCCAGAGGCTCGCACTATGCCAGCCCGCGCCAACTGCCGGTCGTGTGCGGCGCGGACGGCGTAGGACACTTGGACGATGGCACGCGAGTGTTCTTCGGCGGGCCACGGCGGCCGTACGGCGCAATGGCTGAGCACACCGTCGTGCGGCGAGCGCAGTGCTTTCCGGTCCCCGACGACCTGGATGACGAGATCGCCGCCGCGATTCCCAACCCCGGCGTGTCCGCCTGGCTTTCGCTCAAGCACCGCGCTAGACTCGCTCCGGGCGAAACCGTCCTGATTCTTGGCGCGACGGGGGTCACCGGTAAGTTGGCCGTGCGGATAGCCAAAATTCTGGGCGCTGGACGCGTCGTGGCCGCGGGACGAAACGAAGAAGTGTTGAATAAGCTGCACCAGCTTGGCGCGGATGAAACAATACGGCTCAACCAGCCAGACCAAGACTTGATCGAAGCCTTCCGCCGCGCGGCCGGCGAGAAGGGTTTCGATGTGATTGTCGACTACCTGTGGGGTGCACCAACGGAAGCCCTGCTCGCGGCCATCGCGCGCGCGGAATTTGCGGTTGCCGGATCGGAGACCCGTCTCGTTGAAGTGGGCGAGAGTGCGGGACCAACCATCACGCTTCCCGCAGCGGTGCTGCGGAGCGCAGCGCTGAGCATCCTGGGGACGGCTGGCATCCCCCCTCGGGAGGTTCTGACCGCTGTCCTTCAACAGGTGATGAACCATGCAGCGCAGGGCCTGCTGAGGGTTGACAGCGAGCGGGTCGCTCTCAGGGACATTGAGGGCGCATGGGAACGCGACATGCACGGTCGCCGGCTGGTCGTGATCCCGTAGCCCGCGTTTTGTGAGACGTGGCGTCGCCAGCCCAGCTTCGGAAGAACACGTGCTGCTCCGGCCGCCATTCCTCGATTGAACCGTTCTGAACTCAACCGCTCCACACGGGCCGCACGGCTCTGCGCCCTCGATTTTTCCTTGACTTTTCTCTTTTTATTCGCCCACAATAGAAACACAGGATGGGCGATGGCACTTACCAAACGGCAAAAGCAGGTGCTGGATTTTCTGGCGCAGTTCGTCGATGAGAACGGGTACTGCCCCAGCTACGAAGAAATCGCGCAGGGCCTCGAACTGGCCTCTCTGGCAACCGTGCATAAGCATATCTCCGTGCTGGAGAACAAAGGCTACCTGAAGCGGGGCTATAACCAGAGCCGGTCGCTCGAGTTATCTCCGAAGTATGCGCAGGAGCGGCGCCGCCAGCGCACCGCGGCTGCGGAAATTCCGTTATTGGGCAGGATTGCGGCCGGTTCTCCCGTGGAAGCGATCGAGCAAAAAGAAGTGCTCCAGTTCGCCGATTACACCGGCAATCCCAACGTCTACGCCCTGGAAGTGCGCGGCACGTCGATGATCGACGATCACATCTGCGATGGCGACATGATCCTGCTGGAGCGCACCAACCAGGCGCGCGACGGAGAGATCGTCGTCGCGCTGGTAGCCGGCACCGACGCAACCTTGAAGAGGTTTTACCGGCAAGACGAGAACACAGTGAGGTTACAGCCCGCCAACGCGGCGTTGAAACCGATTCTGGTTCCGGTGGAAGACGTGCAAATTCAGGGCCGGCTCTTGGCCGTGCTCAGAAGGTACTAAAACAGGGCGGCGCCTAGCGGCCGCGCAATGTCAGTTCCGCCCGCAGCCAGTCTTCTTCTTCGCTTCCGCCCTGGCGCCCTCGCGCTTCCCAATACAGGTAGGCCAGTTTGGCAATCTCTTCACGCGACGGTCCGACTGCGATGCCCGTAGATTCGGCGGTCCTTGTTTCCGTGCTTACCTGCTCGGCGGCGGCGTGCTTCTTACTGCTCGCAACGGGCCTTCGGCGCGCGCGTGCGGGGGCAGCGGCTGCGGCTGCGGAAACATGTTCTTTTTCAACGGCACTTTTCTTCGGCATGCGACTCGTCTTTCTCCCTGTTCCCGATTGAGATGGATAGTTCAATTGTATCGGAGTTAGAGGCAATTTCCTAATCAAAACTTTCTATTTGTCCTACTACCGATCTGTTTCTTCTAGCAGAGTAGGGCATCCAATTCCGCCCGCAGCCGCCGATGAAGGCCGATAACGTCATTGGTTTCATCTGGTGTTTATCTGTGTTCATCCGTGGCCAATCTCTTCCCCCGGTCCGCGGCCGACCCCAGGGCTGGCCTCTTCCGCCTCACCGCCGCCATGTGAGTTACAACACCCTCAAATTACGGACTCTGCGGTCTTGAGATCGGATATAGTGAAGTTGTAACAGTCAGGAAGACTGGATGCGCCTGAGCGCTCTAATTTGCGTGGCGTTTGCGCTGGCAGCGCAAGCGCTGGCCGCTCCGCCGAAGGTGATCGCGGTGGATGTGGACGGCATCGTGCATCCGGTCACAACCGAGGTAGTTGGCAGCGCCATCGCCCAAGCGCGAGCGGAGCACGCGGCCGCGCTTCTGATTCGTCTGAACACTCCCGGCGGGCTGATGGACGCCATGCGCGAAACCATCGAAGAGATGCTGGCGTGCCCCGTGCCGGTGATCGCTTACGTGGCGCCCAGCGGAGGACGCGCCGCATCGGCCGGGTTCTTTCTGCTGGAAGCCGGTGAAGTCGCCGCCATGGCGCCAGGCACCAATACCGGAGCGGCGCACCCGGTGGCCTACGGCGGAGAAATGGATGCCGTCATGAAGGCCAAGGTGGAGAACGATGCCGCGGCCTATCTCCGTTCCATCGTTTCCAAACGCGGGCGCAACAGCCAACTGGCCGAAACCGCCGTCCGCGAAAGCCATTCCTTCACCGAGCGCGAGGCGCTCGACCAGCATCTGATCGATCTGGTCGCCCCCAACGACAACGCCCTCATGACGGCGCTCGAAGGCCGCACCGTGACTCGATTCGACGGCACTACCCAGACCCTTCACCTGGCCGGCGCCGAAATCGAAGACTACCAGCCAAGTTTGCGCCAGAAAGTAATCGCCGCCATCGCCGACCCCAATATCGCCCTGGTTCTGCTGGTGATCGGCGCACTTTTGATTTATGTGGAATTCACTTCGCCTGGCCTGGTGGCGCCGGGCGCAATTGGCGCCATTCTGCTTCTGCTGGGGCTCTCCGCCTTGACGGTCCTGCCGATCAACTGGCTCGGGGCGGCGCTATTGTTGCTGTCGATCACTCTATTTGTGTTGGAAGCGAAGTTCGCCGCCCACGGCGTGCTGGCCGTGTCGGGAGCGTTCTCGATGGTATTGGGCGCGGTGATGTTGGTGGATAGCCCGCTGCCGGAGATGCGGGTACACCTTTCGACGGCGCTGGCGCTGGCGCTGCCATTCTCGGCCATCACCGTGCTGCTCCTGTCTCTGGCGATTCGCGCCCGGCGCAACAAGGCGCAGACCGGCGCCGAAGGCATGGTGGGCGAAATCGGGTCCGCCATGACCGCTCTCGCGCCGGCAGGCAAAATCTTTGTGCACGGGGAATACTGGGATGCGGTGTCGTCCAGCCCCGTGGCGGCAGGCGCGCAAGTGCGTGTCACCGCCATTGCCGGATTGCAACTGAAGGTGGAACCGATGGCCTAGTAGCCTATGCCCTGTGTTCTACTACTGCTCCATAACATTCGTCTTGACCCCCCGGGCGGCCTTCCCGGCGCGCCATTTGTGGCCCGCCCCCATGTCGAGCAGGCCTTTTGGCCTGCAGACGGCTTCCCGTCAAGAGCTACGACCCCCAAGGAGATTTCATGCCGGATTTCTTGACCATAGCTATTGTGATCGTGGTTCTCTATCTGCTCAGCGCGATTAAGATCCTCCGCGAGTACGAACGCGGAGTCATCTTCCGGCTGGGGCGGTTGTTGCCGCAACCCAAGGGACCGGGCGTGATTCTGGTGTTCGCGCCCATCGATAAAATGGTGCGCATTTCGCTGCGCGTCGATACCCTCGAAGTGCCGGCGCAGGATGTCGTCACCCGCGACAACGTCACCGTCAAGGTGAACGCGGTCGTGTATTTCCGCGTGATCGATCCGCGCCTGGCGGTGGTGGAAGTATCCAACTTCCTTTACGCCACTTCGCAATTGGCGCAAACCACGCTGCGCAGCGTGCTTGGCGAAGGGGAACTGGACGAGTTGTTGAGCCAGCGCGAAAAGCTCAATCTACGCCTGCAGTCCATCCTCGATCAGCACACCTCGCCGTGGGGCGTGAAGGTAACCATGGTGGAAGTGAAACAGGTGGACCTGCCGGACCAAATGATCCGCGCCATCGCGAAGCAGGCCGAAGCCGAGCGCGATAAGCGGGCCAAGATCATTCATGCCGACGGCGAGTATACGGCCTCGGAAAAGCTGGCCATGGCGGCGGAGGTGATCCAGAGGCAGCCGGCGGCCATCCAACTCCGATATTTGCAGACTTTGGTCGATATCGGCGCGGCAAACAATACAACCATTGTCTTCCCGTTGCCGCTGGATATAATTACTTCTTTGGAACGTGCGCTAGACCGGGTCGGCAAGCCGGCTCCGGCGCCCCCGGCAGGCTCTTAACGGATGAAAAACAACGAAACCGGCGAATTCGAATTAGTGGTGGGCAACCGCCAGTTGCTCAGCGGATTCTTCATCGTGGTTTTGCTGTTCGCGGCAGCCTTCGCCATGGGTTACATGGTAGGGCAGAATTCGCCGCGATCGGGCAAGACGGCGGCTGAGTCGGGCGGATCTCCGGTGATGGGTCGTCCGCAACCCACCGCCACGGCACAACCGGCCGCGCCGGCGCAGGACCAGGCAGCCGCGGCGCAACCGGCGGCCGAACCGCCTCCCGCGCCCCTCGATCACGATCCGGCGCAACCGGCGCAGCCTGCCAACGAGGCGGCGGCGCCAGCCACCGTGCCTGCGGCGCCGGCCCCCGCACCGGCGACCCCGGCGCGCCAGGCCCCCGCGGAATTGCAGCCGGGCACCTGCTGGCAGGTAATGTCGGTGGGCCAATCGGATGCCGAAACCGTGGTGCGCGCCCTCAAGGATAAGGGCTTTCCGGCATTCACCACGCCCGGACCGAATAATCTCACCCGCGTGCTGGTAGGACCTTACGACACCACCCAAGCCATGGCCCACGCCAAGACGGAGCTCGAAAGCGCCGGCTTCCATCCGATTCGGAAATAGCGTGAGCGCTCCCCTCGTCGAAATCAACGCCGGCGTCGACGCTCCGCATCCCCGCCTGCCCGAGTGGGCGCGCAAGAGTCCGACGCATTTCGAGTCGCTCAACCGTTTAAAGGGTTCGTTGCGCCAAAAAGGCCTGCACACGGTGTGCGAATCGGCGCGCTGCCCCAACATTCACGAGTGCTTTCACCGCGGCGCCGCCACCTTCATGATTCTGGGCGAACGCTGCACCCGCGCATGCGGCTTTTGCTCGGTGCCCAAGCTACGCCGCGGCGACGACCGCCGTTTGGACGCCGCCGAACCCGCCCAGGTAGCCCGCATGGCGGCCGAGATGCGCCTGCGCTACGTGGTGATCACCAGCGTCAATCGCGACGACCTCGCCGACGGCGGCTCCCTCCACTTCGCCGCCACCGTGCGCGAGGTTCGCCGCGCCCTGCCCGATGCGCGGGTCGAAGTGCTGACACCGGATTTTTGCGGCGATCCGGATGCCGTGGCGCGCGTGCTCGATGCCGGCCCCCACGTCTTCAACCACAATATGGAAACCGTGGCGCGCCTCTACCCCCGCGTGCGCCCGCAGGCCGATTACCGCCAGTCGCTGGCCGTGCTCGATTTCGCTCGCCGTCACCGGCCGGACGTGCTGACCAAGTCCGGCTTCATGGTGGGCCTGGGAGAGAGCCAAACGGAAGTCCGGACGCTATTGACCGATCTGCGCTCGAGCGGCGCCGATGTGGCCACCATCGGCCAGTATTTGCAACCCACCCGCCACAATCTGCCGGTAGTGGAATATGTGAGCCCGGAGCGTTTCGAAGCCTATCGCGCGCATGGACTCGGGTTGGGTTTCAAGATGGTATTCAGCGGCCCGCTGGTGCGGAGCTCGTATATGGCGGACGAGGTGAGTGCGGCCGCTCTGGAAGCTTTCAGCGATCGGCGGTCAGCTTTCAGCTACCCCAAGCTGGCTGATCGCTGATCGCTGAAAGCTTCTATGCTGAACTGGATACTGGCTCTCCTATCGGCGCTTCTCTCCATTCTGGTTTTCCCCAAATTTCATTACGTCTGGCTGGCCCCGGTGGCGCTCACTCCCCTGCTCCTGGCTGCCGCGCGGGAAGCCAGCCCCAGGCGGCGCTTTGCGCTAGGTTGGGTGTGCGGCGTGGTGTACTGGGCCGGCGTCTGCTACTGGATCCAGTTCGTGCTGTCGGTTCACGGCGGTATGCCGCCAACCGAAGGCTGGGCGCTGCTGGCCCTGTTCGCCTTCGCCAAAGGCATTCACATGGGCGTGTTCGCGCTCGTGGCCGGTGTCCTGATGCGGCGTTGGTGGGCGATCCCAACCGTTGCCGCGCTTTGGGTTGCCATCGAAGCCACCCACGGCAGCCTGGGATTCGCGTGGCTGGCGCTGGGCAACGCCGGAATCGACATGGGCCTGCCGTTGCGCCTGGCGCCCATCACCGGCGTTTGGGGCATCTCGTTCCTGTTCGCCATGATGGGCACGGCGCTGGCCCTGGCCGCCATGGGCCGCCCGCGCATCGAGCTGCTCTGGCTGCTGGCGGTGCTGTTCGCTCTGGTGCTGCCGCCGCTGCCGGACCAGGTGCGCGGGCGGGAGACCGCGCTGCTGGTCCAGCCGAACCTTTCCGAAAGCGAGGAGTGGACCCCGGAATCGTTTACCGGCATGCTCGACGAGCTGGGAGGGTTGACCTCGCGCGGTGTGCTCACCGAGCAGCAAAACCCGCCTTCCATCGTCGTGTGGCCGGAAGTGCCCGCGCCGCTCTACTACGACGAAGATCCCCGCTTTCGCGGCTTTGCCAATCAGCTCGCCCAAACCGCCCAGGCCTATTTTCTGGCAGGCGTAGTGGGCCGCACCATGGATGGCGCGCCCACCAATTCGGCCGAGCTGGTCTCGCCCGCTGGTACCGCGGTGAGCCGTTACGACAAGGTCCACCTGGTGCCGTTCGGCGAGTTCGTGCCATGGCCGTTCGGCTGGTTGACGCGCAAGATTTCGACCGAAGCCGGGGATTTCGCGGCCGGAACCCGCGTGGTGGTCTCGCCCGTGGGCGCGCACAAGATCGGCGCCTTCATCTGTTACGAATCGGTCTTTCCGGGCTTCGTGCGCGAATTTGTGGCCAAGGGCGCCGAAGTGCTGTTCAATATTTCCAACGACGGTTGGTTCGGCCGCAGCGCCGCCCGTATGCAGCACCTGGATATCCTGCGCATGCGCGCGGCCGAAAACGGCCGCTGGATCCTGCGCGCCACCAACGACGGCATCACCGCGACCATCGATTCCGCCGGCCGCGTGCGCGGCGCCTTGCCCTCCTACGTCCAAGCCACCTCCTATAGCGGCTTCCGCTACATATCGGAAGAGACCTTCTACACCCGCCACGGCAATTGGTTCGCGTGGCTGTGCGGTTTGATCGCAGTGGCGGGACTTGTCCCCTCGTGCATCAGCCGTCTTCGCCTGCAAACCAGCCGCTAGGCCGGGCCGCGCAAATCCCCTGCACGCAATTCCAACCCTCTCCGTCAACCCTGCCAGGAGGCTCGCCACATGAAGCTGGTCATCCTTGTTTGGCTCGCTCTTGCGTGCTCCGCGGCCCACGCTCAAACCGCCGCCCCAATCCCCGAATTCGAGGTTGCCTCCGTCAAGCCATCTCCGCCGGACGCTTGGAAATCCGTCAAGACCGGCTGCACCGGTGGGCCCGGGACTTCCGATCCTGGGCTGCTCACCTGCCGGAATCTCACGCTGCTCAATTACCTGATGGTTGCTTACGATATACGCCGCCGCGAGTATTCGGGCCCGGACTGGATCGAAACGGCGCAGTTCGATATCGACGCGAAGCTCCCGCCCGGAACCGACATGGCGCAATGCCGGTTGATGATTCAGAGTCTGTTGAAAGACCGCTTCCGGCTGGCGGCGCATCGGGAAGAGAGATCCATGGCGGTCTACGAGTTGGCGGTGCCAAAGGGCGGCATGAAGCTGAAGTCGCCAGCCGCCGGCTCCGAAGCCAAGGGAGGGCCTATCTCGTTGAAGCCCCAACCGCACGAAGGCTGGCACCTGCAGATGGCCAATCAGACCATGCGGGTGTTCGTTGACATGTTGACGCCGCACCTGCGTCTTCCTATCGTCGATGCCACCGGGCTGACGGGGCGATATGATTTCGACCTGACGTGGACCGACCTGCCAAGTTCCCCCGAGCGACCGCCATCATCTGACGCCCCACTCGACGCCCCCGCGCCCAGCCTCCTGGTTGCGGTCGAAGACCAGCTTGGCCTCAGGCTGGTGCAGAAGAATGGCCCGGTCACTATGTTGGTGATCGATCACATCGAAAAAACGCCGACCGAGAATTGACGGAATCGACGGGCTCCGGTGACCGCTCCAGGTGACTTCACGGATCGCAGCGCGGAAGTGCACGGGTCAGAGCCGCGACCGTAAAGGAGCGGTCGCCGGCGGAGAACACTCAGCCTCCAGCCAGCCCCGTCCCCCGCTCGACGGTCGCCGGCAGGCCAGCAGTGGGCGTGTTACACTTTGAGCAGATGAGTAATGCAATCACCGTTCGGCTGCCGGAGGATCTGGCGAAGTGGCTGGAGGTAACCGCACGCAAAACGGGCTTGCCAAAGGGCCGCATTGTTCGAGATGAACTTGAGAAAGCCCGAAGCTCCGCCAATCGCCCGTTCCTTCGCCTTGCCGGTGCGATTGCCGGGTCAGCCGGCCTCTCGATGCGCAAAGGCTTTTCCCGTAAATGAAGGCGATCGCAGACACTGGTTTTCTGGTCGCGTTCGGGAACCGGAAAGATTTCCATCATGAGTGGGCGGTCGGGATTGCCGAACGCGTAACCGAACCGCTATTGACTTGTGAAGCAGTGCTGGCCGAAACGGCGTTTCACCTCGGTAGCAGCGGTCTGGTACTGGCGCTGCTGCGCGAGGGCCTGGTGCGGTCCGCATTGGTATTGAGCGAGCATATTTCGCGGTTGGGGGAATTGGCGGAACGCTATGCGGATCGCAAGCCGGATCTGGCGGACCTTTGCCTAATTCGCCTGAGCGAACTGCATCCGCAGTGCCCGGTAATCACAACGGATCTGAGCGACTTCCGAGTCTACCGCCGCGGCCGCCGTGAGGCGATCCCCTTGATCCACCCTCCCGAGCGGTAACCTCAAACACTTGATGTTGGTACGCCAGAGGCGTAGGATTACTTCGTGTTCGTACTTATCGGACTAAATACTCAGTTTCGCAATTATGGCTACATGTTCAGCAACCGCGAATACGTTGGTGAACTTATGAAGAGGCGTGCTAAGAAACTGACAGGACGTGCGCTCGCCCGCATGGAGGCCAAGCGCGATATCTGGCAGGAGGTTCTGGAGAGTGCGCACGAAATCAAAGCTGGCCGCGGCAAGCGGACTTCGGTTGAGCCTCGTTCGCCCATCGCGCGAGCGCGCCTGAACGCTGGACTGACTCAAGCGCAGTTCGCCGCGATGCTCGGGGTCTCGCCGCGCACGCTGGAGCAATGGGAGCAAGGACGCCGTACGCCGAGCGGAGCGGCAAAGACGCTGATTCGGGTGGCAGTCCTGCATCCCGAAATCCTCCGTGAAATTGCGGCGTAACGACTGAGCGATATAGCCAACGGGAACCAGCCAATCAATGGGCTGGACGGCGTTGCCGTCAGGGTTAAGAAGCCGGGACAATAATCCCCGCGCCGGTTTCTCGGCCGGGGGAACGCACGGCCCAGAAGCTAATGGGCAGCCTCCAGGAACTCTTCAACCGTCAAGCCGGCCTTTGCGATTAGGGTTCGCAGGGTGCCACGGGCGACTTGCGGGTGATCGGGAACCGAGAGTGTCGCGAGAGCGCCCGGCTTGGTCAGCACGATATGGCTGCCTCGCTGGGTGCGACCTGCCAACCCAAGCGTTCGAACACGCGAACAACTTCGCGCGGTCGAAACAGCGGAAGGGCCGGCATCAGACCGTCACTTCGACCTCGCGTGTGGTCACAGTCAAGGGCATGCCGAGATCGGCCCGCACCGCCAAACATTCCCGGATCGCATCGGCGATGTTCACCTCAGCCTCGGCTTCTGTCCGCCCTTGACTGACGCAGCCCGGAATCGAGGGGCACTCGACGATGTACATCCCGTCCTCGTCTTGATAGATGCTGACCACAAACTTCATGCCACTTCCTATCTTAGCCCGGCTACCGCTTCTCCCTCGCGTTGATCAGCTCTTCGATGTTGACCAGTTCGGTGGGGTAGTCGCCGGTATAACAGGCGTAGCAATATTCGTGGCGGTCGTCGGCGACGGCTTTGCGCAGCGACGCAATGGAAAGATAGCCCAGGCTGTCGGCCTCCGCGAAGCGGCGAATTTCCTCGATGTTGTGCGCGGAGGCGATCAGCTCGCCGCGGTTGGGCGTATCCACGCCGTAGAAGCACGGCGAAATGGTGGGCGGGCAGGAGATGCGCAGATGCACTTCGCGGGCGCCGGCCTGGCGGACCATGCGCACGATCTTACGGCTGGTGGTGCCGCGCACGATGGAATCGTCCACCAGCACCACGCGCTTCGCCTGCAGCAGATGCCGCACCGGGTTGAGCTTGAGCTTGACTCCGAAATCGCGAATGGCCTGGGAAGGCTCGATGAAGGTGCGGCCGATGTAATGGTTGCGGATGAGCGCCTGGCGATAGGGCAAACCGCTTTCGGACGCGTAGCCGATGGCTGCCGCCACGCCGGAATCCGGCACGGGCACGACGATATCGGCATCGGCGGGGCATTCCCGCGCGAGCAGCCGCCCGAGTTGCTCGCGCGATTCGGCCACGGCGCGGCCGAACACCATGGAATCGGGCCGGGCGAAATACACGTGTTCGAAGACGCATTGCGCGCGCGGCTGCGCCGGCGCCCAATGTTCGCGGGTCAGGCCTTCCGGACCGACGCTCACCATTTCCCCCGGCTCCACGTCGTGCAGATACACCGCGCCGATCAGATCGAAGGCGCAGGTTTCCGAAGCGAACACGTAGCAGCTCCGGCCGCCGGAAACTTCCATCTCGCCCACCGCCAGGGGCCGGAAGCCATGCGGGTCGCGGGCCACAATCACGCGGTTTTCGGCCAGAAAGACCAGCGAAAACGCGCCTTCGAGCTGCAGCAGCGCATCGCGTAGGGCCGCCGTCATGGTGCGCTCGGAAGAGTGCGCCATCAGGTGCAGAATCACTTCGGTATCGCTGGAGGCCTGGAAAATGGACCCGCGCCGGCCCAGCTCGCCGCGCAGCTCGGCCGCGTTGGTGATGTTGCCGTTGTGCGCCACCGCGATGCGGCCTTTGTTGCACACCACCGAAAACGGCTGCGCGTTGAGCAGCACGGTGTCGCCGGCGGTGGAATAACGGGTGTGTCCGATGGCGGCTTCGCCCGGCAGCGATTTCAGCACCGGGCTGGTGAAGATATCGGCCACGTGCCCCATCGCCTTGTGGGAAAAAATCTGCCCGTTGTGGGCCGTGCAGATGCCGGCGCTCTCCTGCCCGCGATGCTGCAGCGCGTACAGCCCCAGATAGGCCAGCTTGGAAGCTTCCGGGTGGCCGAAGATGGCCACTACGCCGCATTCCTCGTGAAATTTATCCAGCATGGCGATCCCTCCGGCGAGGCTGGCAAGATGGTATCCTGCCGCCGATTGTGAGTCGGTGTTTGGCGAAGGGCGGGTTGCCAACCCGCCGCAGATTACCAATCTGCCCCACAGGACAGCGGAGCCGCAACCAAGGGCGCGGACTGTCTTCGCGTTCGCGGGGAGCGCGACGGGTTGTGCGAGAGAAGCGCCGGGACGAGTCCCGGCGTGGCAGACTGAGAGTCCGCTCCACGAAGAAGTCGTCGCGGCGGCAAAAGAGTCTGAGAGGCTGTAATACAAGGTTTCGGTCGGATTGGGCTTTCGGGCCTGTCATTTCGATTTGTAATCGGTCCCACCCGCGTGCGCCGCCTGAAGGTCGGCCAGATCCCAGCAGCCTAGGGTAATGCCGCGCTGCCGGATTTCCAGCTTCGATTCGATGGTAACGCCCACCACCGGCGCGGGAACGCCATGCGCCAGGGCAATGGCCGCGACGGCCGCCGGCTGCGACGTGGAAACCAGAATCCGCGACGGCCCTTCGTGAAACGCCAGGATCTCCGGGCGCAAATCGGAATCGAGATCCACCTGCGCGCCAATGCCCGCCGTGCCCAGACAGCATTCGGCCAGCGCCACCGCCAGGCCGCCGTCGCTCACATCGTGCGCCGATTCGGCCAGCCCCGCCGCCGCGATTTCTCGCACCGCCGCCTGCACCCGTTTTTCCAATTCCATATCGAGGGCCGGCGGCAGCCCCCACAGATCGCGGGCGATTTCCTTTACGTATTGCGAGCTGCCAAAGCGCACTTCGTCGCACCCGCCCAGTCCGCCCACGAGCACCACGTTGCGTCCGGCATGACGGAACGCGATTGCCACCGGCGCCACGGTCGGCATCAGTCCCACGATGCCCAGCACAGGCGTGGGATAAATTCCTTCGCCCAGCGTTTCGTTATAGAGGCTGACGTTGCCGCCGGTGATCGGCGTATCGAAGAATTGGCAGGCTTCGGCGATTCCTTCGATGGCCTCCACCAACTGCGCCATGATTTCGGGCCGTTCCGGATTGCCGAAATTCAGGCAATTGGTGGCGGCCACCGGGAGCGCACCCACGGTGGATAGATTGCGGCAACATTCGGCCACCGCCAGCCGCGCGCCCTCGCGCGGGGATAGATACGTGTAGCGGCCGTTGCCATCGAGCGAGATCGCGAGCGACGTGCCGGTCTCTTTGATGCGCACGATGGCGGCATCGGCGCGTTCCGGCCCGGCAATGGTATTGGTGCGCACCTGGTAGTCGTACTGCTGCCAGATCCATCGTTTGGAGCAGAGGTCGGGCGCGGCCAGCAGCGCGGGCAGAGATTTCTGCACGCTGGGTTCGGCGGGCAGCGCTACACGGCGCGCGGCGTGCAGTCGTGGGGGCGGGGCCGTATGCGGCCGGTCGTAGAGCGGCGCTTCGTCGGCCAGCTCGCGGTTGGGAATTTCCGCGACGGTGGCCCCGTGCTCGGTCACACGCAGCTTGCCGTCGCCGGTGACCGCGCCGATCTCGACCGCCTCCAGGCCCCACTTGCGGAACACGCGGTAGACTTCGTCCTCACGTCCGCGCTCGGCCACCAGCAGCATCCGCTCCTGGCTTTCCGAAAGCATGATTTCGTACGGCGTCATGCCGGTCTCGCGCTGCGGCACGCGGTCCAGCTCGATTTCGATGCCCACCCCGCCGCGGCTGCCCATCTCGCAAGTGGAACAGGTCAACCCGGCCGCGCCCATGTCCTGAATGCCCACGATGGCGCCGGTCTGCATGGCTTCGAGACAAGCTTCGAGCAGCAGTTTTTCCAAAAACGGATCGCCCACCTGCACGCTGGGGCGTTTCTGCTTGGATTCCTCGGTGAACTCGGCGCTGGCCATCGACGCCCCGTGGATGCCGTCGCGGCCGGTGCGCGCCCCGACGTAAATCACCGGATTGCCGACGCCGGCCGCCTTGGCGTAGAACACGTCCTCTTTCCGGCACACGCCCAGCGCGAACACGTTCACCAGCGGATTGCCGTCGTAGCAGGGCTCGAAGATGCACTCGCCGCCGACGGTAGGGACGCCGAAACAATTCCCGTAATGCGCGATGCCGGCCACCACGCCGCCCAGGATTCGGCGGTTGCGCGCTCCGGTGGAGGGCGAATCGAGCCGCCCGAAACGCAGCGAATCGAGCACCGCAATGGGGCGCGCGCCCATGGTAAAGATGTCGCGCAGGATGCCGCCTACGCCGGTGGCCGCGCCCTGAAACGGCTCGATGAAGCTGGGGTGATTGTGCGATTCGATCTTGAACGCGATGACGTAACCCGAGCCGATATCGACGATGCCGGCGTTCTCGCCCGGCCCCTGAACCACCAGCTTGCCGCGCGTCGGCAGCTTCTTCAGGTGCAGGCGCGAGCTCTTATAGGAGCAATGCTCGCTCCACATCACGCTGAAGATGCCGAGCTCTGTGTAGCTGGGCTCACGCCCCAGAATGGCGACGATTTTTTCGTACTCGGAGGGTGTGAGCTGGTGCTGGACGATCAGATCGGCGTCGATCAAGCGGCCACCGCCCGTCCGGCGCGCAGAATGGACTGAAAGACGGCAAGGCCGTCGGAAGACCCCATCAGCGGCTCGGTGGCGCGCTCCGGGTGCGGCATCATCCCCATCACGTTGCGCTCGCGGTTCAGCACGCCGGCGATATCGCGCAGCGAGCCGTTGGGGTTGTCGACGTAGCGAAAGGCGATGCGGTCTTCGGCTTCGAGCTCGTCAAGGGCGCGATCGTCGGCGTAGTAGCAGCCTTCGCCGTGGGCGATCGGCATGCGCAGATGCCGGCCGCGCTCGGCCGCGCAGGTGAACGGCGAATTCGAAGTTTCGACGCGCAGGGTCACTTCCCGGCAGATGAATTTCAGCCCGCGATTGCGGATCAGCGCGCCCGGCAAAAGGCCGGCTTCCACCAGAATCTGGAAGCCGTTGCAGACCCCCAGCACGAGCCCGCCTTCGACGGCGAACTTCTTGACCGCGTTCATCACCGGCGAAAACTTGGCGATGGCGCCGCAGCGCAGATAATCGCCGTAAGCAAAACCGCCCGGCAGAATGACCGCGTCCAGATTGCCGAGCGACGCCTCATCGTGCCAGACATATTGAACCGGCTGGGCAAGGTTATGACCCACGGCATAATACGCGTCGTGGTCGCAGTTGCTGCCGGGAAAGACAATGACGCCGAATCTCATGATCGCAAACGGGGGGAAGGCTTCTTTCAGTGTAGCAGAGCCGAGCGGGGCGATGGCCGATTGAGGCCGAAGGGGGTGCTTAACCGATTTGTGGAAATCCGTCCCCGACAACCGCTCCCTTACCGTCGCGGATCGGTAGGCGAATGCAAACACGCGGCATTCGTAACCGAGCCGCGACCGCCAGGGAGCGGTTGTCGCGCCTAGACTGCCAAATCCCCAGATGGCTAAGCACCCGGCCGAAGGTCGAGCTTCCATCGCGCTTATTGGTAGCATGCTAGCGTGCGGCAACTCGGGGGAATCCTTGTGAGTGGTTGGGAGGATTGAGATAATGCCAGACGATGAGTATCGGCTACGCGAACAGTCCACGGGCACTTACCGCCTACGCCGTGACTGTTCCCGGCCACGGGCGGCGACGTGGTGGCACTGGCGGCGATCTTGGCCATGCGAACCTGAGGACGGTAATGCGGTACGTACATCTTTCGCGGGAACATCGAAGGACACAGATGCGGCGGTTTGTTGAGGCGGAAGAAATCCGGGTCAAATGCCAGCGCTGAAATCGGCAAATCCGAGTCAAACCAGCGCAAACCGACCTCCGCCAGGAAACCACACGATTCAATAGGTTTATGTTGATTTTGTTGGAGGCGCGGGTCGGAATCGAACCGACGAATAAAGGTTTTGCAGACCTTTGCCTTACCACTTGGCTACCGCGCCCGGCCTCTTGAGCCTTATTGCAACATACCGTGGCCTGGCGTCTAAAGTCAAATTCCGGGCGTCCTAGACGGACTAACTAGCTCAGCTTGTGCGGCGGACCTCCTGGTCTGCGGTCGCCAGCCGGCCTCGAAATTGCCGTTCGTCTTAAGCTCACCCCGCTCACCCTGCTCACGGCACCAACCCTCCCGAGTAGGTCACCGGCGTGAACTGGATCGAATAGCTGTTGGGGTTTTGGAACTGGATCTCGATGTTGGCCTGCGCGCCGGCGGCCAGCGGCCCCGTTGTCACCGTGATGAACGGAATGCTGCCGTGCGTCCCGCTTGCGTTACTCATGTTTACCCCGCTGGTGAGGCCCGTCAGCAGCACCTGCACCGGTCCCGCAATGGCCGCGCCAGTGTTGTTGGTCACGGTCATGGTCGCGGTCCACACGTGGGTCCCGTGGTTGACCGAGTAGCCGCCCCAGCTCACGCTCACCGAACCCGACACGTTGGCGGCGTTGTTCTGCAGCGAAAAGGCCGGCGGCGAATTCACTCCGCTGCAGGTCAGGGTTACGTTATACACGCCGCCCAGCAGGTTGGCCGTGAAGGGCGCCGAAATCGTGCCGTTCGACAGCGTGGCCAACGTGATGGTGTTCTGGTTATTGGCGAAGGCGCCGCTGGGCCCGCTCGCGGGCGCGGTGAACAGCACGTTGATCCCCGATAAGGGATTGTTGCCGATGTCGGTGACTTCAATCTGCAGCGGGGCAAAAGCCGCGCCGATCGTCACCGCCTGATTGTTTCCATTGGTGATGAGAATCTTGGCCGGCGGCCCGGGAAGATTGGTCAGCGTGAAGCTGGGCGGGGAGCTCACCCCGTTCGTGGATAACGTCACGCTGTACGATCCAGCGGTCAAATTGGCGGTGAACGCCGCCGAAATCGTGCCGCCGGACACGGTCTGCAGCGTGGCCGCGTTGCTGCTGTTGGCGAATACTCCGCTGGCTCCCGTGCCCGGCGCCGTGAAGGTCACACCGGTTCCGGCCGCCACCGGGTTCCCGTAGGCATCCTGGACCAAGATCTGCAGCGCCGTGAAAGCGGTGTTGATGGTCACGGACTGGTTGTTGCCGCCGGTGATCGAAATGGAAGCGGCGGGTCCCGGATTGTTGGTCAGCGAGAAGCTCGGCGGCGAGGTAATGCCCGTCGGAGATAGCAGGACGCTGTACGACCCAGGGATGTGGTTGGCCGTGAAGGCGGCGGAGATGGCGCCGTTGGCTGCCGTCTGCAGCGTGGCCGAATTGGTGCCGCTGGAGGTGAAGGTCCCGCTGGCCCCCGATGCCGGCGCGGTGAAGGTCACGCCGGTCCCGGCCCCTACCGGGTTCCCGTAGCTGTCTTCCACGGTGATCTGCAGCGGCGCGAAGGCAGTACCCACCGCTACGGCCTGGCTGTTGCCGCCGGCGATCGCGATTTGCGAGGGCGGGCCGGGATTGTCGGTCAGCGAAAAGCTGGGCGGCGAGTTGATGCCCGTCGAGGCTAGGGTGACGCTGTACGCCCCGGCGATGTGATTGGAAGTAAATGACGCGGAGATGGTGCCGTTGGCCGTCGTCTGCAGCGTTGTCGTGTAGCTGGCGGTGAAGGTCCCGCTGGCTCCCGATGACGGCGCCGTGAAGGTTACGCCGGTCCCGGCGCCCACCGGGTTGCCGTAGCTGTCTTCGATGGTGATCTGCAGCGGCTGGAAGGCCGATCCCACCGTCACGGCCTGGTTGTTGCCGCTGTTAATTACGATTTGCGAGGGCGGACCCGGATTGTTGGTCAGCGAGAAGCTGGGAGGCGAGGTAATGCCCGTCGAGGACAGGGTGACACTGTACGATCCAGGGATGTGGTTGGCCGTGAAGGCGGCGGAGACGGTGCCGTTGGCCGCGGTCTGTAGCGTAGACGCGTAGCTGTTGCTGGCGGTGAAGATTCCGCTGGCCCCCGAACCGGGCGCCGTGAAAGTCACGCCGGTCCCGGCCCCCACCGGGTTGCCGTAGCTGTCTTCCACGGTGATCTGCAGCGGCGCGAAGGCAGTACCCACCGCTACCGCCTGGCTGTTGCCGCCGGTGATGGCGATTTGCGCGGGCGGACCCGGATTGTTGGTCAGCGAAAAGCTGGGCGGCGAGGTGATGCCCGTCGAGGCCAGGGTCACGCTGTACGCCCCGGCGATGTGATTGGACGTAAAAGACGCGGAGATGATGCCATTGGCCAGCGTCGGCAGGGTCGTCGTGTTGTTGCTGGCGATGAAGTTCCCGCTGGCTCCCGATGACGGCGCCGTGAAGGTTACGCCGGTCCCGGCGCCCACCGGGTTGCCGTAGCTATCTTCCACGGTGATCTGGAGCGGCTGGAAGGCCAATCCCACCGTTACGGCCTGGCTGTTACCGCTGTTAATTACGATTTGCGAGGGCGGACCCGGATTGTCGGTCAACGAAAAGCTCGGCGGCGAGGTAATGCCCGTCGAAGATAGCAGGACGCTGTACGACCCAGGGGTGTGGTTGGCCGTGAAGGCGGCGGAGATGGTGCCGTTGGCTGCCGTCTGCAGCGTGGCCGCGTAGCTGTTGCTGGCGGTGAAGATCCCGCTGGCCCCCGAACCGGGCGCGGTGAAGGTCACGCCGGTCCCGGCCCCTACCGGGTTGCCATAGCTGTCTTCGACGGTGATCTGCAGCGGCGCGAAGGCAGTACCCACCGCTACCGCCTGGCTGTTGCCGCCGGCGATGGCGATTTGCGAGGGCGGGCCGGGATTGTCGGTCAACGAAAAGCTGGGCGGCGAGGTAATGCCTGTCGAGGCTAGGGTGACGCTGTACGCCCCGGCGATGTGATTGGAAGTAAAAGACGCGGAGATGGTGCCGTTGGCCATCGTCTGCAGCGTTGTCGTGTAGCTGGCGGTGAAGGTCCCGCTGGCTCCCGATGACGGCGCCGTGAAGGTTACGCCGGTCCCG
>Ga0187888_1001787_pt1 | contig 19727 bp, 20 predicted proteins | sample June2016WEW_7_40_FD_132987 | JGI IMG/M metagenome (GOLD analysis project Ga0187888, IMG submission 132987) | Peatland microbial communities from SPRUCE experiment site at the Marcell Experimental Forest, Minnesota, USA - June2016WEW_7_40 | ecosystem: Environmental > Terrestrial > Soil > Wetlands... | reverse complement strand
CATTCAGCCTGGGTACGGGGGTGTTGTTCTACAACCCTGCAATCCTGATCTGTTGTTCCGGCCTCCGCGTCTGGTGGAGTGGCGAGAAACTGTTCTGTCTGTCGCTCTCGGCGGCGCTCGCGGTCTTCATCCTCTTCATTGCCTCGCTCACCTTTTTCAAGGGAGATCCCGCGTGGGGCCCGCGTTACTTGACCCCGATCTTCGCGGTCCTCTGGATCTTCGCGCCGGCCGGCTCGCGTCGCGTGCGCGGATGGGTCGTCGTCGCTGCGCTCGGGCTGGGTTTGGTGGTCCAACTGAGCGCGCTCTGCATCGATCCCCACCGTCTCTACATCGAACATGGCCTGCCGTCGGCGTTCTACGTTTCGGACCCTGGTCTGTACTTCCATCCTGCCATCTCCCACCTGATTAATCGCCCGCGCGAGATCGTCGAAGTTCTCTCAAGCCGGGGGGATCGAGCCAACCGCTACTCTCCCTCACCAGCACCCACCTTTGCTTTCCCGGTTATCGACTTCGTTGAGCGGGGACCGGCGGCGATTCGGAAGTACCATGTGCTGAATAGCTTCCGCCCCTGGTGGGCCAACATGGGCTATCTCGATCAGAGGATCAGGCCCGTCAACTTAACCAAGACCGTGCTCTTACTTGTTTTGATCTCCTTGATAGGGCTTGGACTCATGGTCCTTGGCCTCCGAGGGGATACCCACGGTCGTTTGCTGGAGAAACGGGTCCTCACGCGGAGAAGGTCGCCGAGGTCTCACGACGTTTTCAGGAGGTGAACCCTCATGGTGCGATGGTGGATGGCCCTCGCGGGGCTGTTTCTGTCGGTGTTTGCGGTAGTCGCCTTGTCGGGTCCGGGGCGGATCGACATTATCGACGGCAGGGTCCGCTATGAGGTCGCCCGTAGTTTTGTCGACCATGGAGACGTCGACATCAAGGATCGGAGAATTCGGAGCACGATTCTCCCAGGTCGCGGCGGCTGGCGATACAGTCAGTACCGGTTCCCCCAATCGGCCGCGGGCGTGGCCGCGATCCTGATCTCCGACGCATCCGGGCCGGTTTGCGAGGCCCGCCGGGTGTTCTTCTTTACGCTCACGAGCGCGGTCGCGAGTGCGGTGCTGGCTGCCCACCTATGCGGTACTCTTCCGCCGCCTGGGCATCGGACCGAAAGCCTCACTGCTCTGGGCGGCTGCGGGGATCTTCTGCACGCCCAACTGGTACTACGGAACCAGCACCTTCGACGACATCCTCGGCGCGGCCGCGGTGGTCCTGGCCGTGGCGATCGCCCTGGGGTGCCGGGAACGTCATCCCGGGGCCGGTGCAGTCGACGCCGGCCTGGCGCTGGGCCTGGCGTTCAACTGCAAGCAGCCACTAGGCATCTTCATCCTGCCAGTGCTGGCGGCCCTCTACGACCCCGCTGCCGGCTGGCGCTCGCATTGGAAACGGCTGGCGACCGTCCGCGCCCTTCTGGCTGCCGGAGTGGCAGTGTACGAGGGTTATACATGGTACAAGTTCCCGCCCGGGTCGACCGTGGAACACGCTGGGCTACAGAAGGACCCCATCTGGTCGAGCGACCCGGTCATCGCCCTGGTGGCCCTCCTGATCAGTCCTGCCGCCGGGGTTTTCTTCTACAACCCTCCGCTCTTGCTCTGCGTGCGGGGCGTGCGGTCCTGGCATCGCTCCCAGAGGTTTTTCTGCTTGTCGCTCGGGGCGGCCATCGCGGTGTTCGTCCTTTTCATCTGCTCGCTCACCTTCTTCAAGGGCGACCCCGCGTGGGGCTCGCGCTACCTCACGCCGGTCTTCGCAGTTCTGTGGATCATGGCCCCCACGGGCTTCCTGCTCATGCGCCGGCGTGTGGCGGTCGCCCTGCTGGCAGTAGGACTGCTGGTGCAGGTTAGCGCGCTGGCCATCGACCCCTACCGGCTTTACCTCAAGAACGGATCGCTGATGCCACCCGAGCTCTACTTCCACCCGGCTATGTCCCATCTGATCAACCGCCCCGGCGAGATCGCGGAGGTCCTCTCGGCCGGTGGGAACAAATCCCTCTACTATGAGCGCCCTTATCGGACCACGTTCCCATTGATCATCGTGCTCGACTCGAGCGGCAAGGTCTGTTCAGGCGGTCGCGATTCTTACCAAATCGATTCGGACCGTCTAATCGATTCGCTCCGTCCCTGGTGGGCCAGCCTCCGCCGCGTTGACGCCCGCGCACGGCCCATCGACATCCCGAAGAGCGCAACTCTCCTCCTCCTGCTCGCCGTGGCGGGATCGATGCTTATGATCACTGGTGTGCGGGGCGGTCGGCCACTCGCGTCGGCCGGTTGAATTTGAGACTTATCTCGGATGTAACTCGGTTGCGCAGCTAAGCCCTGTCGGCACGGTCGTTGAGAGCGTTCGTTCGTCGTCACCCGTGAGTTTTGGCCGCCTCCTGCGAGAACCACGTTCTAGGGTTCTCTTGCAAACAAGAACTGGGTGAATTGCCAGATGTGTATCGAACAGGTACGGTTCAGTCCGAGGCCGATCATCCCTCCCCGGGTTGGTCATCAACGTCTCGAACGCGATAAGTGGGCAGGTCAGTCCGGGCGAGCCGACGCATACTGAACTCGGCCAGCGGGACTGGTGCCTCGGCCCGACATTCGACATCAGCCTCGTTCGCGGTCGCAAATGCAAAGTCGGGAGGCACCCGGATGAGAAAGGGGCGAGTGTCATGAGAGGACCTGCTGGCTTTCGGAATGCTCTGGGGGATCGCTCAATATCTGAGGCTCGGGCACACGTGTGGAGGCGTCTGATGGAGGAGTCTCCATTCCAGCCGGCCACGAATTGGCTGCGGGCGATCGAATTGCCCGAGCTGGCCGCCTCCTTGCCGACGCAGGGTCGCGGTCTTGACGTTGGATGCGGAGATGGGGCTTTGTCGATGATCTTGAGGGAACTGGTGGCCGGGCGATGGAGTCTCATTGGAATCGACCTCGACCCAACGGAAGCCTCTTTGGCAAAGGCCTTGGGAGTCTACGAATGGGTCGCCGTAGCCCGAGCAGACCAAATCCCGCTCCCTGATGCGAGCCTGGACTTCGCCTTCGCCAATAGCGTGCTGGAACACATACCGGACCTTCCGGCGGCTCTTGCCGAGCTCGCGCGCTGTCTGAAACCGTCCGGCCTCTTGTTGGCCACGGTCCCCTCTCCGCATTTCCACGAGTGCCTTCGGGGCCCGGGATGGACGCGGCGGATGACACGAGAGGAATATCTGAGGGAGGTCGATGATCGGCTCTACCATTTTCATTACTGGACGCCCGAGCATTGGGAGCGTGAACTGCGAGCAGTTGGTCTCGAGCCGGAGCCGATCTCCTGGTATTTCTCACGAGCCCAAGTTCAGACCTGGGAGGCCTGGAGTAACTGGACCGGAGGCCTGATGTACCGGCTCGGTCGGCGGCAATCCCGCCCCATTGAGATCCAGCGGGCCTTGGCCTTGCGGCGCCGCCTGCCAAGACTGCTGTGCCCCTTGGGCGCTCTGATTGCCCGACTGCTCGGACGAAGGGCATGGTGCCGGGACGACGATGCCTCGGACTTGAACGGTTGTCTTCTGGTCCGAGCGCGCAAGGCCTCTAGTCAAACCTAATGCTCATCCATCCAGCAGTCTCTAATACCAAAACAAGAGTGATGCGTCATTGATATAACTGTGTCAGCGGGTTTCATCACGTAAACTGCAGGAGAAAAAGACCTTATGGAACTCGGATATGCGCATAATTGAAAACGTTGTCGGAGTCCAGGTTCTTTGAATTCGGTTCCCCTGAAAAACACTAGACCAAGGGTACTGTTATATTTACGTCGTTTTTTCCATTATGCTTGTTTTGGGACTAGCGGAAGGTATCTCCTAGCGTCGAGGTTCGTCATCATGATGCTGAAAGTCGCCTCTGTCGGAGCAGGCTGGGTCACTTCCTCCAGGCACATACCGGCGCTGAAACGGAGCGGCCGCTGCGAGGTCGTCGGGATCATCGATAAGCACGCCGAGAGGGCAAGAGCGGTCGCGGAGCGGTTCTCACTACCACATTGGAGTGACGACCTCGACGGGGTCTGGATGGACGAAGTTCAAGCTTGCTCCGTGGGCGTTCCCCCGAGAGATCACTTCGAGGTAGCCGATGCTCTGCTCGATATGGGAAAGCATGTCCTGCTCGAGAAGCCGATGTGCTTGACCCTTACCGAGGGTGCGGCGTTGGCCGCCAAGGCACGATTGAAAGGGCTCACGCTTGCGATCGTCCACAATTTTCAATTCGCCCGCTCGGCGGTACGGGCTCGGTCGCTGCTGGCGTCCGGACGGTTCGGTAAAGTGACCGGTCTTCATGGATTCCAGCTGAGCAGCCCGCGTCGGCGCCTGCCTTGCTGGCACGATGAATTGCCGCTTGGATTGTTCTACGACGAATCCCCTCATCTCCTGTACCTTCTCAGAGCTTTTGGTCAGGGTGTCATGCGGCTGCGACATGCGAGCGCCGTGCCCTCCTCTTTTGGGAGATCCACTCCGGCGGTCGTTCAAGCGGAGTTCGCAGCGGGTGACATCCCAGCGACACTTTTCATGAACTTCGAGGCCCCGATCAGCGAGTGGCACCTGATGGTGTTCGCCGAGAGGGGGGCACTCGTTATTGACATCTTCCGAGATATTCTCGTCGTCGTGCCGTCCGATCGCCGCCATGAGGCGACAGACATCGTCCGATCATCATTCTCGATGCTCGCGGGACATTTGGCCGGGTTCGTGCGTTCGGGACTGCGCCACTGCACAGGCCGGCTTAACTACGGCAACGACGAAGTCGTTTCACGGTTCTGCAGAGGCGTTGAGGATGGGGAGCTCCCCGAGGGCATCGATTCGGACGCCGCTCTGGAAATCCTTGGACTCCAGTGGGCGATTCTTAATCACGTTCAATCGAGGTCACCGGGTGCTGATGCGCGTCCTGCTGGTTACTCATTATTATCCTGAGCACAGGGGCGGGATCGAGATCGTTGCGGGCGAACTGTCCGAACGATTCGCCTGTAGAGGCATCGATGTCGTCTGGGCCGCCAGCGGGACGGATGTCGGCCCTCCGGGCCAGGTGGTGGCTTCCCGGCTCCCGATTACGGCATGGAACTTCTCGGAGCGGTTGCTGGGTTTTCCCTATCCCCTCTGGGGGCCGTCAAGTTTGTTCCGCCTGTATCGTCAGGCCCGTCAATGCGACCTGGTGCATTTGCACGACAGCCTGTACATGGGCAATGTCGTCGCCTACCTCTTTGCCCGGTGGCTTCGCAAACCGGTGGTCGTCACCCAGCATGTTGGGATGGTGCCCTATTCCCGGTGGATTTTGCGCGGTCTGCTCGCCCTAGCGAACCGGACGCTCGCAAGCATGGTGCTCGGCGGATGCGATTGCCCGATCTTCATCAGCCCGAAAGTGCTAAGCTACTTCACCCGATTCGTTCGATTCCGGTGTCCCCCCCTGTTTATCCCCAACGGGGTCACAACCTCAATCTTCCGACCCATCAGCGGGGACGACCGACAACGCCTGCGAACTGAGCTGGGTTTACCCATCGACAAGCCAGTCTTGCTCTTCGTCGGGCGGTTTGTCGAGAAGAAGGGCCTGCCGATCCTGAGGATTCTTGCCGAGCATTTTCCTGAATGTGAATGGATTCTTATTGGTTGGGGGCCCATCGACCCAGCTTCCTGGGAATTGCCCAATGTGCGCTGCCTCGGCTCGATGGAACGCACCGAGATCACGCCCTACTACCAGGCGGCCGATCTGCTGATGCTTCCTTCAGTCGGGGAAGGGTTCCCGTTGGTCGTGCAGGAAGCCATGGCTTGCGGGACCCCTGCCCTGATCTCTAAGGATACCGCTAAAGGTATGCAGGGCCTTGAATCCGTCGCATTCGTCTCCGATCTTGCACCAGAGAGTCTCATCCCGCGCTTGCGCGAGATCTTGAACTCGACGGAGGATCTCCGGTCCAGGCGCCAGGAAGTGGCCGATTTCGCCCGCCGGCACTGGGACTGGGAGCTTTGTGTCGATCAATATCGGCAACTGTTCCTGGAACTGGCCAGATAACGATCTTACCAACCTGTCGATCAGGTCCCTTGTCTCTCCTGCAGGAATTGAAGGATTCCGAGCAAGAATGTCGCGGACCCGACCTCCAGGCCCAGGCTGAAAAGCGTGCCGGCGAAGATCCATTGGCCCGGCACGGGCACCTCACGGGTTTGCAGCCAGTGGAACACGACTGGGACTCCCAGGATCACGGCCAAGGCCATCAGAGAGGCCCCCGTGGTCAGGCCGCGCTCGACGGAGAAGAACGATGCCAGACGCTCTACTCGTGGGTTGCGGAAGACGGGATCAGCAAGGTGGGCGTAGTACTTGCCCAGGAAGCCGAAGACCACGAGATGAAATCCGCTGATTGCCACCAGCGATGCCGTGTACATGAAGTTCGGGCCAAGGTGATTGGTGTAAACCCCGAACCCCGCCAGCATCACGGCGGGGATCGCGGCCAGGCCGAGGAGGGTCAGAAACAATCCCGGTAGGATGAATAGGAAGGTCGGCGTGCAAAGAAGCATGAAACGCAGGTGACGCCACCCATCGTGAAAGCTCCGGAGGTGGGGGGGGCGATCACGGCCATCGGGGTGAAGCACAATTGGAACTTCGGTGATCTTCTGCCCGCTCAAGCTCGCCTTGACCACCATCTCGCTGGCAAATTCCATCCCTGGTGAAGCCAGGCCCAGCTTCGCGTAAGAATCCTTGCGGAAGGCCCGCAGACCGCAATGCGCATCGCCGATTGGCGTCCGGAAGAAAAGGTTGAGAATCGCCGTCAGGACCGGGTTGCCCACGTAGCGATGCAGCCAAGGCATCGCCCCAGGGAGAATGCCGCCCCGGAACCGATTGCCCATGACCAGGTCATAGCCCGCCCTCAACTGCTCGACAAACGGCTCCAGCGCTGTGAAGTCGTACGAATCGTCCGAGTCGCCCATCACGATATAGCGCCCTCGGGCGGCCTGAATTCCCGCCCGCAAAGCATGGCCGTAACCCTTCCGAGCGACATCGATGACCCGGGCGCCATGCTCTCGAGCGATCTCCTGTGAGCCGTCGCTGCTCCCATTGTCGGCGACGACCACCTCCCCGTTCACGTCCAGTTGCTGCAACGCCCCGAGCGCCTTGTCCACACACCGACCGACCGTCCGCGCCTCGTTCAAACAGGGCATGATCACGGAGATCTCGAACTCCGAGGCCGCCGGCTCCGGAGGACTCTCGACTCGAGCGACCACGGTCATGCTCATGGAGCCGTCTCCCAGGTGTGTAGTCAATTTCCACCGGACATCAGGTTCTCGAAGACACCTCAATTCAGTTATAGGACACGAATGGCGCAGTCATCAGATCGCGGCGCCGAACCGACCCAATTCCGAGGCTGGCGCGCAGGGCCACGGCGTCCGCAGTGAACGACCCGACCGAGAGAACGTGCACAGGGCTGGACCGGGCGATAGAATCGGATGAACATCCTGTGAATGAGCCCGGCCTCGTGCGAGCACCCCATGAACCCTTCCGCCAAGCCACTCATCGACTCGTACGGCAGGGTGCACAACAACCTGCGGATCAGCGTCACGGACCGCTGCAATATCCGCTGCGTGTATTGCATGCCCGAAAACCCCGAGTTTCTACCACGGAATCAGCTCCTGAGCTTCGAGGAGATCGAGCGGTTCGTGCGGATCGTGGTGCCGCTGGGAATCGACAAGATCCGCCTGACGGGAGGTGAGCCGCTGGTCAGGCGCGAGCTGCCCGTGCTGGTCGCAAAACTCGCCGCGATTCCGGGCATCAAGGACATCGCACTGACAACCAACGGAATCCTTCTGGCTCCGCTTGCGCAGGCGCTCTGGAATGCCGGCCTGAGGCGGATCAATGTCAGCCTCGACACCATGGACCCGGATCGATTCCAGCACCTGACCAGGCGACCCGGCTTCGAGCAGGTGATCGAGGGAATTCTCGCGGCCAAGGCGGCCGGTTTCGATCCGGTCAAGGTCAACGCGGTGACGATGAAGGGGTGCACCGAAGAGGACATTGTTCCGCTCGCCCGGTTCGCCCGGGAGCACGGGCTGGAAGTGCGGTTCATCGAGTACATGCCGCTGGATGGAGGTTTGTGGGAACGTGAGAAGGTCCTCTTCGCCGCCGAGATCCTGGAACGGCTGACGCAGGAGATCGGACCGCTGGTTCCATCCCCGGACCAGGACCCGCGCGCCCCGGCCATTGATTATGACTATGTCGACGGCGGCGGACGCACCGGCATGATCGCCTCGGTCAGCCGCCCCTTCTGCATGAGCTGCAACCGGGTCCGCCTGACCTCCGACGGCAAGCTGCGCAACTGCCTGTTCTCCCTCGAGGAGACCGACATCCGCGGCTTGCTGCGCGGCGGCGCCGGCGACGAAGAGATCGTCCGCGCCATCCGTGAATCCGTCGCCTCCAAGTGGGAAGGGCACGAGATCAACACCGCCCGATTCATCCAGCCCGAGCGACTGATGCATTCGATCGGGGGGTAGGGCGTCTCGGTTTGGTCGCCGCCGAAGACCACGCGATCGGGGCCAAATTCCGCCAGGACATGGTTGTCGTCATCAGCCGGCCGTTCGCGCGGTGAAATCCAGCCGGCGGACCTGGTAGCGGCGGACCTTGGCCGCGTCGATCTGGAAGCCCAGGCCCGGCCGCGTGGGAACGGCGAACAGACCCGGTGCGGAGAGCTCCAGCGGGGGGACCACGTAATCGTCCACGAACCACCGCGCGGCGGGCTCGATGTCGGTGGGGTACTTGCAGTTGGCCAGCGTGGCCAGGTGAATGCCGTGGGCCTGACCCAAACCGAGTTCGGGCATGGAGCCAACCCAGCAGGCGATGCCTTGCTGGTAGCAAAGGTCGTGGATGGCCCGGGCCGGACCCAGCCCGCCCACGCGCTGAATCTTGAGGTTGACGATCCGACAGGCTTTTCTCCGGATGGCCTCGGCGGTCAGTTCAAGGGTCTCGGCAGTTTCGTCGAGGCAGACCGGGGTGCTGACCGCTTCCTGGAGCCGGGCCAGTCCGTCCAGGTCCGCTGCTTTCATGGGCTGCTCGAGCATGAGCAAGTCGAACTCATCCAGTTCGCGGAACACGTCGATGTCGGCGGCCGTGTAGGCTCCGTTGCCGTCAACCATCAGGGGAATCTCGCCGAAGTGCTGGCGGACCGCGCGGACAAGCTCGACATCGCTTCCGGGCTTGATCTTGATCTTCACCCGGCGATACCCTTCGGCCAGATGGGTCTCGATGGTCTTGAGTAATTCAACGATCGAAGCGCAGAGCCCGACGGCAAGCCCCGACTCGACTCCCAGGCTGATCTGCTCATCGATCGCCCCCAACATCTGGGCGATGGTCGCATGGTGGGCCTGTCCCAGCAAGTCCCACAAGGCGTTCTCGGCGCCGGCCGCGGCGAATCGGCTGCCGGTCCAGGTCGAGGCCAGCGCTGCGATTTCGGCGGTAGAGTTGACTGTCCGGCCGATCAGGCTGGGAGCGATCGTATTCCGCAGGTCGTCCCAGCAGCCGTCAGGAGTATCGGTCGAATAGCCGAAGCTGGAAGCCATGGGCGAACTCTCGCCGTGGCCGATGCCCGTCGCTGTTTCCACCGCCACAAGGATCGCATCCTTGATCGCGACTTCTCCGCCGGAGATGCGAAACGATTCCTTCAGAGGGATCTGCAGATGGGTCAACACGACCCTTTCGATCGGACTCGTCGCTGTCATCATGCTGGCCTCGCTTCCCGCAATCCTCCAGAATTCCGATTGTCTGATGATGCCGTCAGCGCCTCGAGAGGAATTGCTCGCACGAGGGGAAGAACGGTCTCCGGTACATCGATCGAGCCCGCTTCAGGCCCATCCCAGGGGCCCGTGCCGGCGTGGCTGGCAACATTCCTCACCATATCACACAACCCCAGGAATTTCAGCAGGTTGGAACCAGGCGAAGATTGCCGCGGCCGGCCCGGGTTGATAGACTGACTGTGGCTTTCGCGGCCCATGCGCGGCTCGTCGTTCACAGGAAGATGCCATGACGCCCCCCCGCTCCGACTCCCCTTGGTACCGCGATGGCCTGGCGTTTTCCTGCACTCGGTGCGGGGCCTGCTGCACGAGTGCACCTGGTTATGTTTGGGTCACACACAAGGAAATCAAGGCTCTGGCTGAGTTTCGAGGAGAAACGATGGACCAGTTCTCATCGAAGTTCGTCCGCCGGGTGGGAGACCACCATAGCCTGACCGAACGGAAAGGCGGGGATTGCATCTTCTGGGACGCCCAGGCGGGGTGCACGGTGTATCTTGCGCGTCCCGTCCAGTGCCGGACCTGGCCCTTCTGGCCCGAGAATGTCGAGACACCAAAGGACTGGGAAGGAATCACCCGGATCTGTCCAGGCTCTGGCAAGGGTCGCCTCTACGGCGTTGACGAGATCCTGGAATCGATAGAGAAAGTGCGCAAATGATCGCTCCAATGGAAGCGGGACCGCCGCTGTCGCCCGACGCGCTCGCCGAGATCCGCGACAAGCTGACGGCCTTGTACCGAGAGCTCGACGACGCGGTGGCCATGATGGGCCCGGTCTGCCAGTTGAGCGGACGGTGCTGCCGGTTCAAGGACTATGGACATACTCTCTTCCTGTCAGCTCCCGAAGCCCAGTTGCTGGTTGCCGACGCGCCCCAGCCTCCTGGGCAGCTTGACAACGGTGAATCGTGCCCCTGGCAGGATGCCCGCGGGCGCTGCACGGCCCGAGATGCGCGGCCCCTGGGCTGCCGCGTCTTCTTCTGCGATCCGTCCTTCGAGACCGTTGCGCCCGAGCTCTCCGAGACCTTCCTGGCGCGGCTCAAGCAACTGGCCAGCAGGCACGACCGGCTCTGGAACTATGCACCGCTCCACCAGCATCTGAGGCAGGCCCAGGTCGAGGGCCGACTCAAGATCGCGTCGGCTGGCTCCGACATCCAGCCCGGGGGACCCTTGATCGCGAGCTCCGACCTCTGGACGAGCACTGCCGCCGCGGTAGAAAGGCCGGGCGAACGAACCCCGGTCCGATGATGACAGATCGGCCGCAACCCCGCTCAAGCCTCTTGAAATCGACCCCAAGAGTGACCAGCGGAGTGTTTTTTCTTGACATTAACCCAAGCAGCAAATACATTTGAGCCACTCGCCGCGCGCCATGGGCTTGACCACGCCTTCGTGGAGATTGCCAACGTGACCAAGAAAGAAATCGTCAAGAAGATCTCGGAAGATATCGGTCTGACCCAGCTCAAGACCAAGGACATTGTGCAACGGACGCTCGACGCCATCATCCAGACGCTCGTGTCGGAAGGCCGAATCGAGTTGCGGAACTTTGGTGTCTTCGAAGTCAAGAGGCGTGCCCCGCGCAAGGCGCGCAATCCGCGCACTGGAGACAAGGTTTACGTTCCGTCGAAGAACGTGGTGACCTTCAAACCAGGTAAGGAGATGGAAGAACTGGTACGAAAGATGAATCCGAAAAATCTTCCGCTATTGGAAGAGGGCTCAGATGCCGATGAAGAAAACAACGGACCCGTTGAGCCCGTCGCCGAGCCACACGCCCAGACGTCCGCCGAGTAAATAGCCGAGCCGCCGCAGGATCAATCGCGGCGTCTCCCGGCGGCGTGCTCGGCGGGCCGGAGCGAGGCGATCTGGTGCCGTACCGCAACGCATCGGAACCCCGAGTGCACGTGCGTGAGGCCAGCATGCAAATCATGCTGGATAAGGACTTCGGCTCAAACCGAGGGGGAGGCCTCGGTAGCGGGTCCCCCGGATCGGACCCGCTCAAGGAGTGAGCGGACAGACTGGTCCGAGCGATATCGAAGGCGGGAGGAGCCCGAAATGCGGAAACTTCTGGCGGCCCTGGCAATCATGGTCGCTTCCCTCGCGTTGTTCGAGGGCTGTGCGCCCATCCCTCTGCCGCACTATGCGGCCTACAAGCCCAGGCGAGTTGAAGAATTGCTCGTCGACTCGGAAAACCTCCGGCAAGCCGGCGACGATTGGGAGCGATTCTGGCTTCTCGATACGCCTTCCCACTTGACGCCATTCCGCACCAATGGCGCCCTTGGGCCCTGATCTGAGGCAGGCCTCATCGGCCTCGCCATCTCGCAACGTCGGTCCGCGACTGGCAATCCATCGCCGGATCGACCCGATGCGAAGAACTTGCTCACGAATACCGCCCGGCCGGGCGAACGATTCGCCACGCCGGCCTTTGCCTTTCTGCGACCCTGCTCGCTCTCAAGGGCTCAGGTGGTCCTGAAAGAAGTCCTCGATCAGCGTCACATAACCCTGGGGATCTGTCTGATAAGCCTGAACATGGTCCACTCCGGGCAACATCAACGTCAGACACGAAGAACCCGCGGCATTGGCAAGCTGGTACGCCTGGCTCACGGGGACGATCGAGTCGGACTCGCCGTGGATCAGCAAAAGCGGCCGATTTCCCCAGGAGCGGGCCGCCTGGATGGGAACAAGGTCGTCCGTGCGAACGCCGTAGACCCATCGGGCCGCGGTCAGGATGCCGGGGTTAAACCAGCCCGGCAGGTGACTGTGCTTGCTCAGTTGCTTCTTCAGCAACTCTGGCAAGTTCCCGTAGGGGCTGTCCATCACAACGACCTGGATGTCAGGATTCTGAGCCGCCTCCAGGAGCAAGGTCGATGCCCCCATGGAATAGCCCAGCCAGCCGATGCGGTCCTGCGTGAACCCCTCCGCCCGGGCCCAGCTCATCACTGCCCGGATATCGGCGCGTTCCCTACGGCCAAGAGTCAGCCGCGACGGATCGCTCTGGCCGTGCCCGCGCAGGTCAAACAGCAAGACGTCATAATCGCCATGGTGCAGGTCGCGGCCAAGCGCCGCCATCTCGAGCCAGGAACTCCACATCCCGTGGACCAGCACGATCAATCGCCGCCGCTCTGGAGTGGGAAGATACCACCCCCTCAGGGTCACGCCGTCGCTGGTCCGTACCGACCACGCCTGAGCGTCGGAGCTTAGCCGCCGGGGATCGATCGTGAGCGGGTAGTTGGTGGGGCGAGTCAGTCGCTCCGCGGTGAACAGCGAGACCCCCACATATCCAGCTCCCAGCAACAGACAGACGCAGACTGGCGTCCCCAGGACAAACCGCCTGAGACCAGCTCGAGAGCTCATGCGACCCTCCATGATTGGAATTTTATCGATTGTGATCCTCCTGGCCGTCATCACTGAACCTGGAGTAGCCTATTCTAGCGGATCTGGCAAGCTGACGGAGACCAGGCTCCAGACGCGTCGACACAGGCCGCGTCCTGCGCCGGCCGAGGTTCTGATGTCGGGCCCCGGCAGCGCGGCGACAGAATCGTCCGGACGCCGGCGGCTGCACGACGGACCGAACTCTCCCGACAACGCGCAACGGGGCCGACGCCCCCATGGCAAGGCCGTTTTTCTCAAGCGCGCGGACCCTCCCGTCCGATGTCGATTGAGTGGACATGATGTCCATCAATCCCCGCCGATCGGGAGGAAAATGGGTGATGACGCTGCTCTATTCTGAACTCATCCATCCGACCGCCGTGATCGACACCGAAGCAGTAATCGCACCAGACGTGCAGATTGGTCCCTATGCAATCATCGACGGTCCGGTGCAGATCGGCCCGGGTTGCGTGATCGAAGCCCACGCGTGCTTGAGCGGTCCGCTCGTCATGGGGCGCAACAACTTCATCGGCCACGGGGCAGTGCTGGGCAAAGTCCCGCAGCATCGCGGTTACCGAGGCGAGCCCACAGCGGTTCAGATCGGCGCCAGCAATGTCTTCCGCGAGTTTGTGACCGTTCATCGCGGAACCGTGCAGGGCAGCGGAGTGACCACGGTCGGTGACCGGAACATGTTCATGGTCGGTTGTCACGTCGGCCACGACGTCCGCATCGGCAATGGCTGCACGGTGGTCAATAACGCACTGCTTGGCGGTCATGTGATACTCGAGGACGACTGCATCCTCTCCGGCCATACGGCGGTTCAGCAGAAAGTCAGAATTGGCCGTCTGGCCATGCTCGGAGGCACTGGCGGCACCAGCAAGGACGTTCCGCCATTCATTCTTCAGCAAGGCTACAATTGCGTGACCGGGCTGAACATCATCGGCATCCGCCGCGCCGGTTTCTCAGCCCAATCCATCGACGCGCTGCGTCAGGTCTTCCGGATCCTCTATCGCGAGGGCCGACCCCTCCCGGCCGCGCTCGAACAGATCGAGGCCGATTTTGGCCACGTTGCGGAGGTCGTCGAGTTCGTCACCTTCATCCGCATGTCGAGGACGGGGATCAACCCCGCACGTTCGCTGGATCGTCAACACTTCGACATTCACTGATAACCGGGACGTGCTCGTGGAGATCCGCTTGCCCCCGGCCGATCAGGGCGAAGTGGTCCGTTTCGCAATGAATTGTAGGGTGGAGTCGAGCGCAGCGGAGCCCACCCCATGACACCGAACCGTACAGCCAATTGTGCAACAAGACCACTAAGTGCCTGCCTGGTCGTCGCGTCGGGCTGGTTTCGACGACGGTGGACGGGAAGCTGCTTTTTCGATCTCCCGCCGCACGCGAGCGTATTCGTCGTCATCCAGCTCGCCCTCGGATCGAGCTTGCTCGAAGGAGGCCAGCAGCTCTTCGGGCGTCGCCGGCTCGATTTCCTCGTTGACTTCATGCCAGACCCGGTAGGCCATGACGCCCGCAATCGCCAGGGCGACCAGCACCACGATCAGACCGATGTTGTACCACGCAGCAGGTGAGACGGCGGCAAGCAGGACCGCCCCCTCGAGGCCGAAGACGCTCATCAGGCTCGCCCTCAAAATCCAGGCCATGGAGTTTCGGATGCCGTTCCCAGCCGGCCAGCGAGCCGGCCTGACGGCATCGCTTCGGTTCGGGCTTGCAATACCACACGGCTGCTGGCAACCCTTCCGCTTTGCTTCGCGAGATCTCTTGATTATAATGGATAAACCGTTCGAGTGGCGTTCTCGAGAAAGCCACTTCGTGGTTTCTGCTCGTGTCGTGGAGCGTCACGATCCGAATTCTCGTGTCAGGGAAAGGACTTCCGTTCTACATTCGAGGAAGGTTGGACCCCATGACTAGGCCAATGTTCCGCTCGACCGCGTTGCTCTTCCTGAGCTGTCTGGGAGTGGCTCTGGCACCCGCCTTGGCTCGGGCCCAGGCAACGCTACCTGGCGCGGGATTGGGTAACATCGCCAGCGATCCGTTCACATTCTACTACGCCTATTACCTTCCCAACCAGCAGTTGCAGTCCATGAGGCCCACGCCGATGGACACGATCAACCAGGCCGTGATTGACCGCCAGTATTATGCACAAACCCAGAAGCAGTCACTCTACAACCCGATCTCGCCTTATGCCGAAGACTATGATCCGCTTCGACCCTACTCTCGGCAGCAGGGGAACGAACGCATCGCCCGGCCGTATCGCTTCGTTCAGAATTCCTCCAACAGCAATGGCTCAGGTCCAGCACTTTATTACAACCGCGCCGCTCAGTATTTCTCCGGTCTGAGAACAGGCCGTGGGCCCAATGCGAACGTCGCCGTCACTAAACGCGGAGGCGGCCGGTATGGCGGAATGGGTGGTGGGGGCGGAATGGGTGGCGGCATGGGCGGCATGCCGGGCATGGGCGGAATGGGTTGACCGTTAGCCATGTCCACGGTGGGCATCATCGCAACCAGTGCAATTCTCGAACCATCGTAATGCCCTGCGACGGTGGTTCGAGAACACTCTCCTGGGGCCTGCATGCCCCATCGGCAAGGAGAGGTGACGAAGGGAAGATCGGTATGGCGGTTGGGCCCGAGCAGCGCTTGAATCCCGAGGAGCGTGCCAATCTGGCGGCCTACATTGACGGCGAGCTGACCGAGAACGAATCACGAGCGATCGCCACCAAGCTGAGCTTGAGCCCCATCGCCCGACGCGAAGTGGAATCTTTGAAGAAGACCTGGGAACTGCTCGAGTTCCTTCCTCGGCCCAAGGCATCACTGGTGTTCTCTGAGCGGACCCTGATCTCGGTCCGTTCGCTGGAATCGCGAGCGGGCTCCTGGGACCAGACCGCCGGCGCCTGGCTCGCCCAGGCTGCGAAACTGGCTGTCTGCCTGGTCGTGGCAGTGGCGGCGCTCACACTTGGTTTCACGCTCACCCGCTGGGCCTGGCCCGACCCGGTGGCCCGTCTGGTCCGCGACCTCTCGCTCGCCGAGCACCTGGACGAATATAAGGAGGTCGGCTCGTTCGAGTTCCTGGAGGAACTGGCAAAATCGAAGGAGTTTGGTGGTCCCAGCTCCAGCCATTGAGGCCGCGCCGTGTCTCCATTCCTGCGATCGTTTCTGGCCCGGGCATTGGCCATCCTGGTTGTCCCAGCGGTAGCGGCGCTATCGATCGGGGCAGGCGATGTGCCCGGTGACGCGCGGGCCAGGCTGCAGAACATGTCCCCACAGCAGCGCACCGAACTGGCCGAGGCTCTCAAGCAATTCGATCTCCAGTTGACCCCAGACCAGCAAAAGTCCATCCGCGAGATCGATCAGCAGCTCAGCAACCTTGCCGCCGAAGATAAGGTTCATTACCTGGCCGCCCTGCGGCGCTATCACAACTGGCTGGACTCACTCCCGGAGACCGTGAGGGACAACCTGCAGGCCAAACCACCGGGGGAGCGGATGGCCCAGATCAAAACGCTGATCTCCAGGTATCCCCTCGCCAGGGAGAGCAGTCCCTACTGGATGCAGTTCGCCGAGGTGGCGGGAAGTACTCCCTTCGAGCTGGCGACCACCTTCAAGATCTGGGAGGAGCTGACACCCCAGCAGCGGCGGGAGATCGAAAGCTTACCCGCAGGCCCCCAGTGCAGGTCGAGGCTCGTCGATTACGGTCGCGAACTCAAGTTGTACAGGGAGATCCGGCCGCACGATTTCCGGGTCGACGACTGGATTCCCAAGGTCGAGGCCAAGATCGCCGACATTAGTGCCTACGATCCCGAGCTCAAGAACGCCATCGCCAAGGCAGAAAAGAACGCCATCGCCAAGGCAGAACTTGCATCCAAGCGCAAGAATGAGGGCAAGGAGCAAGCCTGGCGGACCATTTCGCCACTCATGCGCCGGCTGGCAATCAACTTGTACTTTCTGGAACAGCCGACGCCGCGCCCGGTGGATCCGCAGCGCCTCGCCCAGTTCCTCGCGGCGATGCCGCCGTGGGTCCGCACCTCCTTCGATTCCTACACTGCTGACGAGGCCAGGCGCCGCTTGACTCTGGTCTACCGGCTGCTCTTCCCCAAGGACGAGTTCAAGCCCGCGCGGCCTGGAACGTCGGAGTCGACCGGCCCGGCTGCCTCCAAAGGCAGCCCCACCCCCCCGCCGCCCGTACCGGCTGCACCAAAAAAAGAGTCGACCACCCCGAAGGCGCCTTCGGCGCCCGCTTCATCACCTTTCTGATCGGCCCGAAATTGCCTTGAGGATTCCCCCGGCGTGAGCACTTCCGACGTTGCCTGGATGAATCTGGCCCTGGCCGAGGCGGCACGAGGAAGAGGGGCCGTCGAGCCCAATCCCATGGTTGGTGCGGTCCTGGTCCGTGAGGGTCAGGTCGTCGGTCTGGGCCATCATGCCCGCTTCGGAGACCCGCACGCCGAGGTCATGGCCCTTCGCAATGCCGCGGAGGCCGCCCGGGGTGCAACCCTCTACGTGACGCTCGAACCGTGCTGCCACCACGGCAAGACGCCTCCCTGCACCGCCGCGATCCTCCAGGCCGGGGTTGCGAAAGTCGTCGCCGCAATCCGTGATCCTTTTCCCCGCGTGGACGGCGGCGGCATGGCGGCCCTCCGTTCGGCCGGGGTTCCGGTCGATCTCGGGCTCCAGGCTGGCGCGGCGGCCAAGCTCAATGCGCCTTACCTGAAACGCGTTGCCACCGGCCTCCCCTATATCACGGCCAAGTGGGCGATGACCCTTGACGGCAAGACCGCTGTCGCCGCGGGCGACAGCCAGTGGATCTCCTCGCGCGGTTCCCGCTCTCTCGTCCACCAGCTCAGGGGCCGGATGGACGCGATCCTGGTGGGGATCGGAACAGTGCTTGCCGACGATCCCCAGCTCACCGCGCGGCCAGCAGGCCCCCGAACCGCGGCCCGCATGGTTCTCGACAGCAAGGCGCTGCTGCCTTTGAATAGCCGGCTGGTGCAAACCGCTCATGAGGTCCCCGTCCTCGTCGCCGTCTCGCAGCAAGCCCCGGCCGATCGCCGCCAAGCCCTCGAGGAACGGGGCTGCGAGGTCGTCGTCTTTTCTGGCGAGACCCGCGTGCCAATCATGGCGCTCCTGGCCGAACTCGGTCAGCGCGCCATGACCAACCTCCTGGTCGAAGGAGGGGGAAAGGTTCTTGGCTCGTTCCTCGAGGCAGGCCAGGTCGATGAGGTCGAGGCCTACATCGCTCCCATCCTCGAAGGTGGAGATCATCCGCACACCCCGGCCCGTGGCCGGGGAGTTCTCCGCATGGGCGACGCCGCCCGACTCCAAAATGTAGCGTACAGCGAGGTCGACGGAGACATGCGAGTCCGCGGCATCGTTGCCCAGCCGTGGCGATCGATTCTGAGCGAGCTGGGCCGGGCCCACGCCCCGTAGGGGTGGGGTGGGTCGGCGCTGATCTCCCTTGACCGCGCTGGCGTTCCGGAATTAGATTAACTCAAGTGATGGCATGGATTTCGCACTGAAGTGATGTATCACCAGGAGACTTCCCTCGTGAAGGAGCTGCGAGACGCGCTCGAGGGAGTGAAGCTGGCGCCCAAGGCGGTCGTGGGTCGTGTGAGTCTTTACCTTCGCCAGCTCGAGTCGTTCCAGCGCCAGGGGTATTCGACCGTCTCGAGCAACCAGCTCGGTGAACCGCTGTCGATCAAGAATGCCCAGGTTCGCAAGGATCTGGCGTTCTTCGGGCAATTCGGCCATCCCGGCATCGGCTATCTCATCGACGAGTTGATCTCCGCCCTGCGCCAGATCCTGGGGATCGATCGCGATTGGCCCATCGTGCTGGTCGGGCTGGGCAACCTCGGCCGTGCGCTGCTGAAGTATCGTGGTTTCCGCTCGCGCCGATTTCACATCGTGGCGGTCTTTGACAACGATCCCCGCAAGATTGGCCAGTCGCAAGAGGGGCTCAAGGTCGAGCCGATCGATGCCATGCGCAAGGCCGTGGCCGCGCACAAGATCAGTCTGGGCCTCTTGTGCGTGCCCGCCGAGGCGGCTCAGCGGGTGGCCGATCAGATGATTGCCAGCGGGATCACGGGAATCTTGAACTTCGCTCCGGCACCCCTCACGGTTCCCCCCGGCATCAATGTCGTGGCCGTGGATCTGAGCGTTCAGCTCGAGAACCTTGCGTACAAGGTCCAGAAGACCCAAACCGGCGTTTCCTGCGCCGGGTAGTCTTCCCGCTCGCACATCGGGTCGCTAAACTACAAACACGATTACCCGGTGGTGAAACGGTATCACAACAGGTTTTGGTCCTGTTTTTCCAGGTTCGAATCCTGGCCGGGTAGCTCTTCTCCAGTGGTTTGCGGGACCGCTCGAGCGACTCCACCTCGGACTGGTCATCCGCCATCGACCCGCCGCCCGCCCCCGGTCTCCGCCATCCGCCATCCGCCACTGGCGGCACCTGGCGGACACGCGTTGTCCAGTTTCCAGGTCCGCCCATCCCATTCCGCGCCGGTCTGGGCTGCCTGATCCTGACTGGGCCGAGCTTGTCTGCCTGCCAGCTTCCGGCATG
>Ga0187888_1001767_pt1 | contig 19825 bp, 12 predicted proteins | sample June2016WEW_7_40_FD_132987 | JGI IMG/M metagenome (GOLD analysis project Ga0187888, IMG submission 132987) | Peatland microbial communities from SPRUCE experiment site at the Marcell Experimental Forest, Minnesota, USA - June2016WEW_7_40 | ecosystem: Environmental > Terrestrial > Soil > Wetlands... | reverse complement strand
CGATAAGCTATCGCCCCGCCAGTTCCTCCCTTTTGGGGTCGGACTGGTCCGGATCATCGATAGAATCGATCAAGATCCCAAACGTCATGGGGATCCAGAGCCAGTTCTCCCCGCTCGTGGAACTCTGGACTTCCTGTATAGACGAGCTGCGCCCGCTGAGCCGAATAGTGGCCAAGGGGACGCAGATTCACACGCGGGATGCTTTCGAGTCCCTTCCGGACGAGCTGAAAGCCGAGGTGGAGCATCCGGACAAGGCCGCCTGGGATCGCGAGGTGGCTGAACACGCTGACGAGGACGGTTGTTCGATTGTCGAGGTGACAAAGCTTGCGTCAATTCACGGCTTTGGAGAAAGGGCGAAGCTTACTGCCAAACAAAGTCAGTCCCTGGCTCAAACGGCCCAGTATGTTGGCTTGGTTATCGAGCCTGATGCCAGGATCACAAATCGCCCCTATAGCTGCAAGGACTTGGTCTCCCTGTTACGCACAGAGGACAAGCCGAGCCTCCCTGCCGACTCACGTTATCACGGAGCTTCGTTGATGCTCGAACTCGGCATGTACATCGCGGCCTCGGATGGCCAAGGCGAGGATCAGGAGGTAGATCAGATAGCTCGCTTCCTTGAGTCTCAGTTTCGCCTTGACCCGCCGGATGCCCGCCGCTTGCAGGCGCTAAAAAGAGTTTTTCTGAGGCGAGCACCTTCCATTACAGGGCTTGGCAAACGTCTACAGAAGGTCTTGAACCGCGATCAGCGCGAATCTCTGGGCAGTTTTCTTACGGGGATTGCGGCTGCGAACGGCATCATCGCACGCAGTGAAGTCACTGCCCTCCGCAACGCCTATAAAGCCCTCGACATTGATCTTGAGCACCTCAATCGATCGCTGGAAGAGTTCCGTCTTGCTTCGCAAGAACCGGTCGAAATTCAGCGTGGCGATGAAACATCAGAGAGAGGAGAACGCATTCCAGCCCGGCCCCAAGGCCCGAGGACTGTAGGATTCCGACTTGATGAAAACCTGGTGGGGCAGATCATGCGTGACACGCAGGAAGTGGGAAATATGCTAAGGGCGGCTATGCTTGGAGAGGTTCTGGATGGCGATCCGGAGGTTGAACCGGTCAAGCCGGTCGAGGCGGTTGAATGTGCCAAGTTTTCAAGCGTTGAAGATCCCAGGCTCTCTGGCTTGGACGGCCGGTTTCATGCGATTTTGACTGAGTTGCTTACTCGCCCTCTCTGGACACGGACGGACTTCGATTCGCTTGTGCGCCGCCACCGACTTATGAACAGTAGTACATGCGATGCTATCAACGAATGGGCAGACGATCTTTTTTCTGACCAGCTCATCCTTGAGCAGGGCGAGGACTACGCAATTCAGTCTCAACTCCTCGAGATCAAGCCATGAATGCTCCGATCAAGCCGCGAGAGCGAGACGCAATCTTTCAATCTTTACGCGCCGGAGTCGTACCCCGGACCGGGCTGCGTCACCTTCAGGTTGGGCGCCGTGACGAGGTCGCGGCGGTCTTGGAAGACTTGAATCGTATCGAACGAGGGGGCGCCAGCATCCGTTTCATTATCGGACGCTTTGGAGCCGGGAAGAGCTTTTTTCTCAACTTGGCCCGGATGGTGGCTCTCGAGCGGAAGTTCGTTGTCGCGCAGGCGGACGTCACCCTGGAGAGTCGCTTGCACGGTTCAGGGGGCCAAGCTCGGAGTCTTTACGCGGAGTTGATGAAGAACTTGGCCACCAAGGCGAAACCGGAGGGCGGAGCCCTTGCAAATATTGTGGAGCGTTGGGTCTCGGAACTGGATCACCGGCTTCGCACGTCGGGTGGGACAGATTCGGATGTCCTAAAGGAAATCCACAATCAACTCAAGCCGCTACAAGAGCTCGTCAGTGGGTTTGATTTTTCGACGGTGGTGGCACGCTATGTCGAAGGTTTCCAGACCAATAACGACGAACTGATGGGAGCGGCCGTGCGCTGGTTGCGCGCGCAGTACCGCACCAAGACCGAGGCGCGGCAGGATCTTGGTGTGCGCTCCATCGTGGATGACGTACAGTTCTACGATTACTTGAAGTTGTTCGCGGCATTCACACGCCTTGCCGGCTATGCTGGATTGCTCGTGAATATTGATGAAATGGGTGTGCTCTCCCATCGTCTGAACAGCTCACAGGCCCGAAACTCCAATTACGAAGTGCTATTGCGGATTCTTAACGATTGTCTGCAGGGAAATGTCTCGGGTATTGGATTCCTGTTTGGCGGCACGAATACGTTCCTCGAAGATCGCCGGCGGGGCCTCTTCAGCTACGAGGCGCTGGCGACCCGGCTCGCAGACAATGTCTTCGCCGCGACAGGGCTCAAGGACTACTCCGGCCCCGTCATTCGCCTTCAGAACCTCTCGCCGGAAGACCTCTTCGTGCTGCTCCACAACATTCGCAACGTCCTCGCGCTTGGGGACCCGGCCAGGTATCTGATCGACGAAGACGGTATGAAGCAATTCATGAATCATTGCGGCTCGACTCTCGGGGCGGACTTTTACCTCACGCCTCGGGACTCGGTTAAAGCTTTTGTCGGGCTCCTGTCGGTGATGGAGCAGAATCCCGAAGCCCGATGGCAGTCACTACTCTCTCAAACCGTCATCGACCGTTCGGACGACCCCGAGGCTGAGAGTCCCGTTCCCGACGACGTTGAGAAAAACACGACCGGAGGTGCCGCCGGCCCCGACGCGGATCTGACCTCCTTCAGGCTTCATTGACCGGAGGGCAAACGGTGCCGGAAAGACCTCGGACAGCATTCGATCGCCTGCACGCAACGCTCCAGGAAGCGCTCTATCGAATGCGGTGGACGAAACTCCGTCCCATACAGGTTGACGCTATCCATGAAGTTTTCGATAGCAGCAAGGACTTGATAATCGCCGCCAAAACCGCTGCGGGGAAAACCGAGGCGGCCTTTCTCCCCATCTTCTCACAGATCGTTGAAAGACCGGCTCGCGGTATCCGCGTGATTTATGTTGGGCCACTGAAGGCCCTTATCAACGACCAATTCTCCCGGCTCGAATTGCTCTGCAAGGAGGCCGAAATCCCCGTCCACAAGTGGCACGGGGATGTCTCCCGATCCGCCAAGAAGAAGTTGCTCGAAGGGCCTGCGGGCGTGTTATTAATCACTCCGGAATCCATAGAGTCTCTGTTCGTAAATCACCCCCACGAGCTCACCAAGCTTTTTGCGAACCTCGATTACATCGTGATCGATGAGTTGCATTCGTTCATCGGCACCGAGCGCGGCGCCCATCTCAGGAGCCTTATCTGCCGTCTGGTCTCCAAGGCTCGCGGTGAGGTACGCCTCTTGGGCCTCTCCGCGACTCTCGGCTCTGAGAAAGGAGCGGCCTGTCGTTGGCTGCGGCCTGCGGAGCCCGAAGGCGTGTGCGTCATCCCGGACGCCGGGAAGAAATGCATCAAGTTGAAGATTAATGGATACTTCCGATTGCCTCGCTCCGCTGGATACCCCCGGGCCCCAGAAGACGAACAGTCCGACGATATCCCTGCGGGAGAGCTTGAGACCGATGTATTCGAGGCGTTCAAGGGGAGGACGGCCCTCGTCTTTGCCAACAAGAAGTCTTTCATCGAGGCCTTTGCGGACTTCGCACGCAGAGAGGCAGAGCGACGAGGGTTGCCGCCTGCCTTATTTCGCGTCCACCATGGTTCTCTATCAAAAGAAGAACGGGAGGACACTGAGGAAGCACTCAAGTCATCCCATCCCACGGCCACGTTCTGTTCCAGCACACTGGAATTGGGAATTGACGTGGGTAACGTGGGAATAGTTGGTCAGATCGGCCCTCCTTGGTCAGTAAACTCGTTGGTCCAACGCATGGGAAGGAGCGGGCGGAAAGAAGACGAGCCATCAGTGATTCGAATCTTTATTGAGGAGGACCTACCGGACCAGCACACATCCCTGTTTGATCGCCTCTTCCCGCATTTACTTCAAGCGGTGGCCATGACTGAATTGCTAATGGAGAAGTGGTGCGAACCTCCGGAAATCGATCGACTTCACCTCTCAACTCTTGTTCAGCAAGTGTTAAGCGTGATCGCCGAGCGCGGAGGAGCGCTGGCCGACGAACTTTTCGAGACCCTGATTGCCAAGGGCGGGTTTACGAACGTGGACCAACGTAGCTTCACTGATACGCTAAGGTGTATGGGTTCGGCCGACCTGATTGAGCAGACGCCGGAAGGATTGCTCATTACGGGCTTGCTGGGAGAGAAGATTGTTCGAGGCCACGACTTTTACGTGGCCTTTACAGTGCACGAAGAATACAGAGTGAGCCACGGAGGCCACCACGTCGGTAACATCGCGGTGAGTCCGGAGTTCAAAGTTGACGGGTTTCTTATCCTCGCCGGACGTCGATGGAGGATTCTCGACCTCGATCACGAGCGGAAGGCGATCGCGGTGCAACCTTCTCCCGCCGGCAGGGTGCCTCGGTTTGAGCCTGACGGTGGGCAGGAGATACATCCTCGCGTCCGCCAAATGATGAAGAGTTTATTAGAGCGGGCCGACCTGCCTACCTACCTCGATTCGAAAGCTCGCGAAATGCTGCACCAAGCCCGGTCGACTGCTCGGGAAGCTAATCTCCGGCAAACGTCATTCCTTCAGGATGGTCCGCGAGCTGTCTGGTTCACATGGACCGGAACCAAGATCCAGAGGACACTCTACGGCCTTGGAAGCTACTTCGGCGGGTTTGACGTGTCGGATGAGGGAACAGCGTTGGTTTTCGAGAAGACCACGATCTCGAAAGTGAGGGAAGCGTACAGTGAACTCCTGATGAGTGGCCCTAGTGCCGAAACGCTGGCCGAAAGGTTTCCGATCTGCGTTCGGGAGAAATACGAGGTTTACCTGTCCGATGAACTCACTGCCCGGCTCTTCGCTCGCGAGCGAATCGACCTGCACGGGGCTCGTCAACTTATCGCTCGGGATTGCTCAGTTTCGGACCCTGGAACCAGAAGGGCATGAGATAAAAAGCCGGGGAACCGCAATGCTGAGTCGTGGTCACCGTCGTTCGGCCCAAAGGGCCTGGAAGTAATAGCGTTATTGGTGTCGGTTCTTGTTTTCGTTGAAAAAAGAACCGACACCAATAATCTCTGACCGTGTTTCCGATGAGAGTGCGCAAGGCTAAAGGGATATAACTCCAACTTATTACCATGGCCAGAGCATGTCGCGTTGGGGCCATCGCCATGCGTTTCTTGCACGCCGCAGACGTTCACCTGGATAGCCCGCTGTGCGGGCTTGATGAATACGAGGGCGCACCGGTCCAAGCGCTACGTGGGGCCACGCGCAGGGCATTTGCCGCACTGGTCCAGCTCGCGTTGGCCGAGCGCGTCGATTTCGTCATCCTCGCCGGCGACCTCTATGACGGCGACTGGCCCGATTTCAACACTGGCCTGTTTTTCGTCAACAGTGTCCGGGAGCTGGTCCGTTCCGGCATTCCCGTCGTGTTACTTTCCGGCAACCACGACGCCGCTAGCCGCATCACCGCCCGGCTGACTCTCCCGGCTAATGTTCATGCTTTGCCAACGGCGGAGCCAGGAACCATACGGTTCGATCACTTGCGTGTCGCCGTGCACGGACAAGGGTACGCCCGGCACGCCGAGACACGCAACTTGGCAGTCGGATACCCCGCACCCGTTGCCGGCTTTTTCAACGTCGGTGTCCTGCACACCGCACTGGATGGTCGAGAGGGTCACGCCCCCTATGCGCCCTGCACGGTCGACGAATTGGTGGGCCGCGGCTACGACTATTGGGCACTGGGGCACATTCACAAACGTGAATCGGTCAACGGCATCCGACATCCGCGCATCGAATTCCCTGGCAACCTGCAAGGCCGGCACGTGCGCGAGTCCGGGGCCAAGGGTTGTTTGTTGGTCACCGTGGATGGCGACGCGCAGGCCGTTCCCGAATTTCGCCCACTTGACGTTTTTCGTTGGGAAACTGTCGCCGTCAACGCCGCGGCCGCCGAGTCGGTTGCCGACGTGCTCGAATCGGCACGGGCCGAGCTGTCCGATGCACGCGACCGCGCGGACGGACGGCCACTCGCGGCCCGCGTCGTCATTTCCTGCTCCGAGTCCGTGAGCCTTTGCCTGGCGTCCGACCCGGAACAGTTTCGCGCCGATCTTCGCGGGCAGGCCGGCGGCGACGTGTGGATCGAGAAGATCAAGGTCGCGCCTACACGCACGGCCCAAGCTGAAGAGCCGACATTAAGCGAAGACGCCGCGTCCGAATTACGGGCCGTGCTCGACGAACTGCGCAGCCACCCGGACGACGCCCGGGCTGTCTTTGCCACCGGTGATTGCGGCAAGCTCGTGAAACGGTTACCGCCCGACCTGCGCGCCGCTTTCGAGCAGTCCTGGGATGACGTGTTCGCCCGCACGTTGGCTTTGCTGCAAGCGAGGCCCTTGGAGTCCGCCCCATGAAGTTCGTCCGCGTCACTTTCCGATGCTTCGGCCCCTTCGAGGAGCAGCCGCTCGACCTCTCCGGTCCCAGTGGGTTCCATGTCGTTTTCGGACCCAACGAAGCCGGCAAGAGTTCCGCACTGCGCGGTTTGCACGCGTTGCTCTTTGGGTTTCCCGTTCAATCTGGCGACGACTTCCGTTTCAAATACACGCAATTCCGCATTCACGCCTCATTGGTGGATTCCGCCGGCACAACGTTGGAGTGCATCCGCCGCAAGGGTAAGAAAGCCACGCTGCTGACAGCCGACGAAAAGACCGAAATCCCTGAGGCATCTCTGACCCGGTTTCTCGGCGGCTTGCAGCAACTGCAATTCGAGCAACTCTTCGGGTTGGATTCCAAACGACTCGTCGAAGGCGGTCGCGACATCACCGACGGCCGAGGCGATCTTGGCGAGGCGCTCTTTGCCGCAGGCGCCGGCCTGGCCGGACTCCGCGCCTTGGCTCGAACCCTCGAAGAACGTCGACTCGCGTTGTACAAGTTTCGCGGGCAGACTCAATCGATTAACAAAGCTCTCAGCGATCACGAGAAGCAGGTCGCTGCGGTTCGCGAAAATACCTTGCCCCCGGATAAGTATGCGGCTGCCGCCACCGCCGCGCGCGAGGCGCAAGAAAAGGCGGAGGCACTGCGTCGCGAACGGACCGAGGTCCGCTCCCAACTGGGATTGCTGCAACGCTACCAGAACGCCCTGCCAACGATCGAGCTGTTCCAGCGCGCGCGGCTTCGCCTGGAGCCGGTCGCTGACGCGCCGGTGTTGGCCACCGATTTCGAGGCCAAGTTGTACGATGCGCGCCAAAAACGAGAGATTGCCCATAACAAGCTAATCGACTTGACAGCGGATCGGGACGGTCTTGAACAGCAACTCCGCGACGAGCCGCCTCCGGAAACTGTGTTGGCCGAGGAAGGAGAGATCGACGCACTCAAGAAGCTCGTCGGTGCCTACGCGAATCTTAAGAGCGAGGCGATTAAGGCTGACACCCGCCGCAGCGAGGAGGAAGGCAAAGCTCGGGACATTTTCCGTGAGCTGACGGGCACGACCGCCTGGGATCAAATGCCCGGCACGAAGCCTCGACGCGACGATGAGCAGCGGATCACAGAACTTGCCAATGAGCAGGCAGCCGTCTTGCAAGATGTGACCCGCTGCGACAGCGCGGTTCGACGCGCCCGCGAGGAGCTGAAAGTCGCCGAGGGCAAGCAAGCCGGAACCGCCGCACCAACGGATCCGGCACCGTGGCTAGCCGCTGTGGAGTCCATCGCGGCGCTGGGGCCGGTTGAAGAACAAGCCCAAACCCGCCATGGCGAGGCCGCGGCCCAAGAACTTCGGCTCGCCGGCGATTTCGCGCGGTTTCAACCTCCCGCGCCTGGAGTCTGGACCGATGCGCCAACACTGCGGATTCCCTCACCCGAAGCCGTGACACGGTTCCGGAACGAGTTCGATGAGGCCCGGCGGGCGATTGCCAAAGCCAATGGCGAGCGCGAACAGATAGATCGCGACATGGAGACCTTGCGCGGGCAGCTTGTCGATACGGCGGGTGCCGAGCCGGTGCCGACGGTGAACGATTTGTCCGACGCGCGTCGCGATCGCGATGGCGGTCTGCACCTGATCCGTCGCCGCTTGGCTGACCAAGCCGACGTGTTAACCGAAGCGGAATTCACCGCCCGCCATGCGCCGGGTCGTCCACTGATCGATGCGGCCGAAGCCACAGTTCGCCAGTGCGACGGGCTGGCCGATCGGCTGCGACATGAAGCTGAACGCATCGCCGCTTGGCAGACGCTCCATCAGAAATTGGCATTGCTGCAAGACCGCCGCAACGAGGTCGTAGACGAACACGCCGCGGCGAAAGACACGCTTGCCGGAATCGAACAGGCTTGGCAAGCCGCATGGCACCCCGCCGGTGTTGCGCCAGACGCGCCGGAAGTTATGCAGGCCTGGTTAATCCAGTGGCAGCGGTTTACCGAGCAAGTCACCGTTTGGAAAGGCATTCGGTTGAAGTGTCAAGAAGACGAGCAACGGATCACCACCTTGAGAGCACAGTTGGTCGATGCGTGCCCGATCACTCGAACAGCGAAGACCCTCGCCGAAGGGTTGGCCTTGGCGCGCCAAGCCATCAGCGACGCGAAAAGCGGTCAAACGGCTGCTCAGAAACTCAACGACGAAGTCCTTCGATTGCAAGCCGCACTGGCGACCGATGAAGCGGAATCGGTGCGGGCCCAAAAGCGGCGTGACACATGGACAGAACAATGGTCCGCCGCCATTGGCGTGCTCAGGCTCCGCGAGCCCAGCGTATCCGTTAAGACGGCGCAGGATTATCTGAAACGCATCGCGGAAATGCAACAACATCTCACCGACATGCGGATCAAGGCGGCCCGTGTAAGAGAAATCGACGAAGAGCGAGCTCTACTGTTGCAGCGCCTCACCGCATTGCGGCAGCGCCTGGATTCGGCCACCCGGCCCACAACGGCGGACACCCTCGACGCCGACTTTCACGAAGTGGATGCCGCCGTATCGGCGGCCCGCATTCGCCGCACTCAGCACGACGAACTTGCCAAGCGTCTCAAGAAGGTCAGGTCTGACCTCGCCACAACCACTGACGCCCTGCGCGAAGCCGAAGCCTCTCTCACTTCCCTGGCTGCCCAAGCCGGAGTTGTGGAGATTGAGCATATTGCGCCGGCCGTGCAAAGAGCCAACGAACGCGTACTGGCCGCGCGACAGGTCGAAGAGCAGGAGAAGGCGCTGGCGCAAAACACCCGGGGTCAGCCACTGGAGGCATTCGTCGCCGCCGCACTCGTGCACAGCGACCGGCTCGATCAGGACATCGACTCGCTCGACCGCCGCGCCCAACAACTCGATCCGGACATCACCGCCGCCGAGGCCGAGGCACTCCGCGCGGAAGAAGTCCTAAACGCGTATCAGCAAGCCTCCGATTCGGCCGCCGAGGCGCGGCAACAGGCCGAGTTGATCGTCGGTCGGTTAGAAGAACACGTCATCGAATACGCTGCCTTGCATCTGGCCCGCGTCGCGCTCGATCGAGCCAAGGAGCGGTATCGCGCCCGCCGTCAAGACTCTTTACTCGATCGAGCCGGCGAATACTTCAAAACGCTAACCGATCAGGCGTTCGCGGGGCTCGACATCGACAACGACGAAGGCGCGGATGTGCTGACGGCGGTCCGCGCCCCCGGACATTCGAACCCGCGCGTTCCGGTCGGCGGACTCTCCGACGGCACCCGCGATCAACTCTTCCTGGCCCTCCGTCTCGCAGGGATTGAGCAGCATTTTCAGAATCGTGAGCCGGTCCCGTTGATTATCGACGACGTACTCGTAAGTTTCGACGACGCCCGCGCCCGCACCACTTTGAAGTGCCTAGGGGAGTTGGCGGCCAAGACACAAGTGTTACTGTTCACCCATCACCGACACGTGGTCGATTTGGCCAAGGCGGTCAATCCTGCCACCGTTGTTCACGAACTCCTTACAAGGTAGCTTTGAAGGGATAAGTGGGCGGACGGCACAGCATGGCGGCTTGGCGGGGTCATGGCCGGTTCCGGTTTTCGCGAAGTCAGGCGGCTTGGCGAGGTCTAGCCTCGATTTCCACGGCAACAAGCAGGACTAACATTTTGGGGGTATCGCCTAAATAATTATGCGAATCGTATCAACAATCGTCGATTTCCAAGCCAGGGCATGGGAACGGGCTGGTCGGTCAATTGCGGTGCCACCAGGTAAGGGTTGTGAGCCCGCTTGTCGAGGCTCACGACAACCTCGTTTTCGTCGATCTGGACCGTCGCAGAAACCTCCAGCAAATTACTGAAGATCGTCTTGGCCTCAGCCTTTCCGTACTCCCGCCCAACTCGAGCGGCCAAGAGACGGTAGAGTGAACTGGCCATCAAGGTGATCTGCAGATCGAAGATCGAAATCGATCTTCAGGCCCACCATCGAGGACAAGGCATCCAGATGGAAGAACTGAATCGCCTCGGAGATCCCGTTCTCGATCAGCATCCGCTGGGCATAGCGCGTCACCAACGTCGGACAGCCGCTTTTGAAGTTGTTGGTCAGCAGAATGGTCGGTTCCTCGTGCCCCAGGTCGATGATCGTGATCTGACGCAGCGGCCCCTCGTAATCCTTCAGATGAACTTTTTCGTCCAGGACCCGCGGAGTGCGAAACGTTCGGGTCAACGAGGGCAAGGTGATCCGCCGCCAGGCCGAAGCAGGACGGCTGAAGATCTGGCCCAACATGCGTCGGGACCGGCGGCGGAGTGTCAAGAAATGGATGTCCCGCTGGTTCAACCAACTCAGATTGGCGTAGGTCGTCAGTTGCGAGTCGAACACCAACTCGACCGGATTCTTTCCCGTCTGCTTGTGCCAGAACTCGACAAACCGCAAAACCTCGTCGGCTTGATCGGCCTTGGGTATACCGGCATGGGCGTAGCAGAGGACACGGTGGATGGCATCGCGGGCCAAGAAGGTCAGAACGCCTTGCTGGCTGCGGCTCCGTCGGGAGATGTAATGCTTTTCCAGCGGTTCTTCCTGGGTATTGGCGGGAACAGTATGGAAATCCAGGTCGAACGAAGAACCCCATGGCAGGCCTGCTCGATGAACCTCGTTCGACCAAGCCTCGAGCAAGCGGAGACAGAGCCGGTGATCGACGCGCGAACTGTAGGCGGCCAGATAAGAGCGCTTGGGGACCGCGTTGAGACCTGCGAAGAGGGCGATGCCTTCATCGCAGACCAGGTTCATGACATGACTCTTGCGTTCGGTGCCCAAGAGCTTGAGGGCCAGCAGGCTTCGCACCGCTTGCTCGGCGGGAATCATGGCCGAACCGGGCAGTCCTACCTGTCGTACGACCTCGCCCAGTCGGATGTCCTGCATCACGGGGAGGAACAGGAACAGGCCCCCGGCACGAGTGCGGAAGGATCGAGGGGCCAAGCTGAGGGTTCGGACATCGGCGACGGCCGCGGGTTCGGGCCGAAGGGCTTGGGGACGTTCCTCGTCGAGCCGCCGGGGAAGGCGGGCAAAGCCTTCCTGCCGAAGCAGGAGGGTCAGAGTATTGATACTGACGGTTTGCCCGGCTCCGGCCAGCTCCCGTTGGATGTCATAGACGGAGAGGTTGCGTTTCCGCATCGCGACCACCAAGTCTCGGAGAGGATCACGGACCGGAGCCAGAACTGGCTCTTGGGGGATGCGAGAGAAGAACCGGGTGCGAAAGTCGGGATCGTGGCGAAACTGATGGCAGAGGACGCGGAACGAACCTGGGGTATAACCGAATCGGCGGGCGACCTCAACCGAGGGAAGTTCCTCGACGAAGAAGGCACGCAAGGCTTCGTACTGCCGCTGGAGACGCGATTCAGGGGCGAGGAAGAAGGAGGAATCGCGGGGGGCCGTTAGCACAGACTTGGTACTGATTGCAGTCATTGGCTGGTACCATCCATGGCAAAGGAGTTCTTGGATCAGTTGATGAGAGATGGGATTATAGTCTGGAACTCAAGGAAAAACCAGGGAAAGTTGACGAATGGATTAGGGTATACTCAGTCTTTGTTAAGATAGGTGCTTTGGGATGGGGGCTGAATACACAGTCGTATCAGTACCGCGCTGTACTAATGCGACCGAACGCGAAAGCCAGAGAATCAGGGCGATTCTGAACCCATGGGGCACGATAACGTTAGCGTAAAAAGTAGTCGTGGAAATCGAGGCTAGGCGTGGAGCGTGAGGCGTGGAGCGTTATCTCCCTCCGTTCGGCCAAGACCCGAATGGGGCGGCATGTTGGAGCTTGGTGGCGCAGGCCCCAGGCCAGAAAAGAGCATTCGTCCCCGACTCTTCCGAGCCCCGGCGGGACGACACCGAACCTCTGACGACGGACGCTCCCTTGCCCGTGTAGGGTACGAGGCAGGGGATTGGATTGTCCCATCGCGGTGACCTGGGGCTGGCGCCTCAAGGCTACGATCTGCCTCGGTTCGCGGCTTGAGAGAGGAGCTGTGATCGCAGCCATCGCGGTGACCGATGACCTCGGATTTCGACCGGACCATCGTTCTGACCCGTCACGACCGTCTTCTGCGTGGGCTTGGCCATCGTCTACAAACCACGGGGAGTCAGCCTTCCCGGGGAATCCGCTCGTGTGCGATCCGCCCGAACTCCGCGGCATCGACCGCGCCGTCAGGGGCCAGGCTCACGAGAGAATTTCCACAAGGATGTCGGGGAACCTCTTCAACTGAGCGTCGTTGCTCAGAAAGCGCGTGCAGCCATGCTCGACGGCGGCGGCCAGGTGCAAGGAGTCCAGAGGTTTGAACCCGTATTGCGCCCGAATCCGAGCGGCTCGATCGCACACGGCTGGAGATACGGGCAGCACGTCCAGGTCGGGCGATGAGAAGAAGGTGGCGTACCTGGCCAGCAGCACGGCGTCGTTCGCCTTCAACGGGCCCACCTGGCATTCCATGCGGACCAGATCGCTTACTGCCAGGCGCTCACCACTCGCCAGCAGATCGGAGACCCGCGCCGTGACCTTGGAGCCGAGGTTGGCGGGCTGCTCGATCAGGTAGATGACCGGGTTGGCGTCCAGAAAGACCATCAATGAGGCTGCTCCGCCGCCCCCTGGGCTTGCTCCCTGGCCCGGCGGCATTCTTCCTGGAGACGTTCCACAGCCTGCATCTCCTCTGCCGCTTCGCTGCGCAGGGCGTCGATCTCAGCATCGATTTCCTCCTGCGTGCGGGGTGGGCGGCCGCTGGTGCGCAGGTCTGCCCAGATGGATTCCATCATCTTCCAGAACCGATCGGGTTGGACTGGTTCCGCGACCGGCCGAACGGTCACCTGTACCGGTCCCGGGGGAAGCTTGACCTTCTGAGACACCTCCAGCCTTCCGTCAGGCTGCACCCTGCCTTCAACGACGACAGCCGTAATATTCATGACATTCACCTCGCGTTTTCCTACAGGTGGGCTCGGTGACCGAGTCGCTCATTTTAACATTCCGGCCAGGAAATAGCAGACGGTCACGACTCGCCCGCCTTCTGGTAGGGAGTGGCGGACTTGTTTTTTGCGGCTTCGCGGGGTCCGGCCGGTCTCCGGTTTTCGCGACGTGCCCTGTGGTAATGGGCGTGGAGCGTGAGGCGTGGACTGTTATCTCCCTCCGTTCGGCCAAGACCCGAATGGGCGGGCAAATCGTAGGTTGGTGGCGCAGGCCCCGGGCCGGAAAGGCGCATTCGTCCCCGACGCTTCCGAGCGCCGGCGGGTTGATACCAAACCTCTGACGACTACCGCTCCATTGCCCGTGTGGGGTACGAGGCAGGGCATCGCACTGTCCGATCGCGGTGACCCGGGGCTGGCGCCTCCAGGCTGGTTCGGGCACGGTCTCCTGACCCGCCCGTCCTCTGCGACCGCCTTCTCCGACCGTTGTCGCGTCACCTGGAGACCTCCGGTCGGTCGAACGGCGGGGTCTGGAGACTCTCGCCTAACGAAGTGTTTTCGAGGCCGGGACCCATTCTTGAAACAGTTCTTGATCCTGATCCTGATCCTGCTCATCATCCTGCTCTTGCTCGTCGCTGCATCGTCATGAGTCTTGTGCAAAGAGTTAGAGGAGAGAGTGAGAGGAGGAGGATTACGATCAGGATCAAGATCAGGATCAAGATTACGATCAGAATCAGGAAGAGGCCGGGACCAATTTTTCAAACAGTTTTTACGCTCGATGAACACTCAGATGTAAACTCTCTTGTTGTAGATATACCACTCCAAGAGCAGTACCCCGAGTGCACCGCAGGCGAACCATTTCCACCAATCCTGTTGCTTGTCCTGGGTTTGCTGGGTGCCGGCGACGGGGTTGTAGCCGATCTTGATCTTGTAGGCTTCGGCCTGGCTCTCGGGCACACCATCGGGAACGAGGCCGCGCGGGGCCAGGTCGCTCTCGCGAAGGTCGAACAGGTTGACGGCGAAAGGCAGCAGGCCGCTCGGTTCCCAGCGGGCATGATAAAGGCCGGTCGTGGCCGCCTGGTTGTAAACAAATGAGCCCTGGGGCGTGCGTGCCAGACGCTCGGTGGCACTACCGCTCGCGGAGGTGACCAGGAGATCCTTGCCCAGCGTCTCGGCGCGGAGGATCACGGGCCGGCCGGGCGATCGCACTTCGTCTCCACTTCCCTCGCGGACGTTGCCCAGCGCCTGCATGCTGTTGAGCAGGAAGAGCGGGAAGCTGATGTAGCGAAACCACGTGGTGTTCGGAGTGGTCCCGTCGAGCAGCAGGAACAGGACCACCGCGTCAGTGAAGCCCTCGCGGGGGATGGTGAAGGCCAGCGGGCCCTGGTTGCTCTCGATCAGCGAGGTCGCCCCCGCCGGCAATTCGACCAGGTTGGCCTTGGCCACGAAGACGAGCGAAAGGTCGCGAATGTACTTCATGAGCGGATGAGAAATGCTCCAGTCCAGGATCACCGGCTGCTCGACCGCCTTGGGATTCGCGTAGGCCGGGCCCGGAGGCAACGACCCGAAATACAGCGCATTGGCCTCCGGGGGAGTTTCGGGGCGAACCCCGTCGTAGATGACCAGGTCGAACCTGCCCCCGCGAATCTCTCGCGAGAGCTCCTCGCCCCTGGCCTCCTCGGGTGTGGCGATCCGGACGTCGGCGTTATTGCTGGCCGTTGGGGTGTTGAATGCGTCGAGCAGATAGCGGTTGCCGGCGGTGATCGCCAGGACCTGCGCCTTGCGGGCGTTGCCGACGATGGCGAAGGCGCGGTTGTCGACCTCCAGGGCGTCCTTGACCGTGAGCCGGACTTCGAGCTCGGCCAGCCCGCTGTCGGGGATATCGAACTTGAACGACTGGTCGCTTTGGGGCGGAAGCTGGAGCGCGATCGCATCGATCAATTGGCCCTCGCTGCCGGGCTTGTCGGCGGCATGGCGATAGAGCTGGGCCTCGGTCTCCACCCGCTCGGAGCGGAAGTTGTGGACCCGGCCGAAGAGCTGGTAGACGTCGGGTTGCTCGTCGTTGACCCGGGCCTGAAGGGCGACGATGGCCACGTTGTCCGAGGGATTCTGAACCTTCGCCCTGGCGTCCGCCGGGCCCGCCGCTTCGGCGGCAAGAGGAGATGTGTAGGGGCGGGGCGGCGGGCCGATCACCACGACCTCCGGCTCGAGATTCCCCAGGCTGAAGCCCTCGACGTCGGCGAAGCCGCCGTCGGTGTAGATGAACAGTTTGGGCGCGGCGGGCGCGGACGTGGCCACCACCCCTTCGCCGATTTGCCTGGACGGATTGGCCAGCCCCGCGGCCACCTGGAGCGCTTCACGCAGCGACGTGGTGGACTGGGTGGGCGGAATGGAATCGATCCGTTGCAGCAAGGCCCGCTTGTCGCCCGTGTAGTTCGAGACCACCCGGGCCGTCTCGCCGAACGAGATGACCATGGCCAGGTCGTCGCTGTCCATCGATGTGACGGCCTTCTTGGCCTTCTCCTTGGCGTTTTCCAGCCGGTTGGGCGGCACGTCGGTCGCCGCCATGCTGGCCGAGTTGTCGATCATGAGCACGTAGCGCTGCCCCTGGCCGCCGGTCCCTTTGCTGCGCAATCCGGCCAGGGCAAGCATCGCCAGCGCGACGGCCAGAAGCTGGAGAAAGAGCAGCAGATTGCGCCGCAGCCGCTGGAAGAGGCTGTTGACGTGCAGGTCTTCCAGGCTCTTCCGCCACAGGAGCGTGCTGGACACACTGACGGGCCGGCGCTTCAGCTTGAGGAAGTACAGCGCGATGATTCCCACCGGCACCCCGGCCAGGACGAACCATCGTGCCATGCCCAGCGGAGAGCTGAGCTCGAACGCAGCGCCGATCGAGCCCAGGCGATTCAGGAGATTCCAGAACATGCCGGGTAGCCTCCCCGCTTTCCGCTCAGAGCTCGAGCTCGCGACCGGCGGCTTCGGATCGCTCGCCCTTGCGCTTGCGAATCATCATATAGAGCACATAAGCCACGATCGCGCCGGCAGTGCCGTAGAAGATCCAGGGATCGGTGACCCACCAGCCCTTTATTTGACCAGCCCCCGTTCGCGCAGGTAGTTGAGAACCAGCTTGTCAAACGGATACTGATTGGTCGTGAAGATGTAGGTGATTCCCCGCCTGGTGCACCATTCCTTCAGGCCGCCGACAAACGTGTTGAGGTTGTCCTTGTATCGTTTCAAGAGCGGCGCGCTCATCGTGATCTCGGCGACGTCCTCGTCCTCGACGTCCACCAGGCGCAGGTCGCCAACCAGCTCGGGCTCGACCTCTTCCTGGCTCAGGAGATGAAGCACAAAGATGTCCATCTTCCGCGCCAGGAGGTAGCGGAGAGCGTCCTCGTAACCATGCTTGTCCATGAAGTCGGAGATCACCACGACGACCCCTTTACCGGCGTGGCGAATCGCGAACTCGCGGGCCGCCGCCTTCAGGTCGCTCGCTCCCGATGCCGCCAGGTGCTCGAGATAATCGATGACCCGCCACATCTGCGATCGCCCGCGAACGCTGGGAATTCCCTGGTCGAGCTTGGTGGCAAAGGTGTCCATGATCACCCGGTCGTGATTCACCAGCCCTATGAATGCCAGGGCCGCGGCAACTTGCTTGCCGTAGTGCAGCTTGGTCGGGGTGCCGAAGTTCATCGACAGGCTGGTATCGAGCAGGGTGTAGACATGGAGGTCTTCCTCCTCCAGAAAGAGCTTCAGGAAGAGCTTGTCGAGCCGGCCGTAAACGTTCCAGTCGATGTGCCGGAGGTCGTCGCCGACCGTGTAATTGCGATGCTCGGCGAACTCGACCGACGAGCCCCTCCGCCGGCTCTTGCGTTCGCCCTTCATCCGGCCGACGATGATCTTCCGGCTGACCAGCTCGAGCTGCTCGAGCTTGTGCAGAAAGTCGGGATCAAGCAGAGGGGCCGAAGCCGCCCCGCCCTTAGGCGCAGGCCTTGGTGACGCGGGCACCCGGGAAGCGGTTGCCGAGGGTGAGAGCACGGAAGCGGATGCGGATTCGGATGCGGCCATCGGTTGACCTCGTTGCGCGACACGGTTCGAGCCATCGCCCGACTCGGGCCTCGACTCATCGTAGGTGGTCGGAGATCCAGAACAGGCAGAGCATGAAGCAGACGGCGAACCCCAGGCCGAAGAGCCAGGGAATGAGTGCCGCCAGAAAAATAGTCCAGCGCAGTTTCAGGCCCACCGGCGGGCACCGGTACAGGAAGCTCAGCGTCGTGAGCCAGCTCTCCAGGACCACGAGCGCACCAGCGCAGGCCGAGATCAGCGCGAGGATCGGTTCATTGCGCCAGGCCAGCAGTGCGAGGCCCAGAAGCCCGGCGCACAGCGCGACCAGGCAGAACAGGTCGCCCCTGGAGAATACCAAGGGGCCGGTCCTGGGAGGGTCCCAGTCGACCGGCGGCACAGGAGGTGGATCATAGATGTCGTGCATGAGAGTGGTCCGCGTGGTCAAGTCTAGAATTCTCCGGCCGGCTAAAAATGGTGTCTGGTTAGCCGCAGATCGGCCGGAAAGCGATTCACAAGCCTGAAGCGCCAGCGAAGGTCATTCTGGAACTTGAAAAGCCCTTCGCTGGCGCTTCAGGCTTGTCGAGAACCGCCAGGCCAGGGATGAACGAGCACTACGCCACGGCCTCGGCCTTCTCGGGCACGGACTCGAGGACCTTGAGCAACACCTCGTCGGGATCGATTCCCTCGGCCTGCGCCTCGAAGTTGAGCAAGACCCGATGGCGCAGACCGGGCAGGTAGACCCGCCGCAGGTCTTCAAAGGAGACATTATACCGGCCGTCGAGCAGGGCCCGCACCTTGGCTGCCAGCACCAGGGTCTGGACTCCGCGCGGGCTCGACCCCCAGCGGATGTACTGGTTGGTCACGTCGGCGGCGAAAGGCCCCTGCGGATGGGTGGCCAGGGCCAGCCGGATCGCGTAGTCCTGCACGTGGGGCGCGATGATCACCTCGCGCACGAGATTCTGGAAGCCGATGAGCGTCTCGCCGTCCATGGACTTCTCGGCTCTGGGATGATCTCCCCTGGTCGTGCGGTCGAGGATCGTGACCAGCTCTTCCCGCGTCGAGTAGCCCACGATCAGCTTGAACAGGAAGCGGTCGAGCTGGGCCTCGGGCAGCGGATAGGTTCCCTCCTGCTCGATGGGGTTCTGGGTGGCCATCACGAAGAATGGCTCCTTCAGGCGGTGCATGTGTCCTCCCACCGTGACCGAGTGCTCCTGCATCGCTTCGAGCAGGGCTGACTGGGTCTTGGGAGTGGCCCGGTTGATCTCGTCGGCCAGGACAATCTGGCTGAAGATCGGCCCGGGCTGGAACTCGAATACCCGGCGGCCGTCCGGTGCCTCCATCACGATGTTCGTACCGATGATGTCGGCCGGCATCAGGTCGGGGGTGAACTGAATCCGGTTGAAGTCGAGACTCAGCGCGTCGGCCAGCGTGCGGACCAGGAGCGTCTTGCCCAGGCCCGGCACGCCCTCGAGCAACGCGTGACCGCCGATGAACAGGCAGGTGAGGACGCCGTGGACAATTTCGTCGTGGCCGACGATGACCTTGGAAATCTCGGACTTCACCTGGTTGTACCGCGTCCGGAACTCCTCCGTGCGGGCTTCCATCGACTCTGAGGGCGCTAGGGACATCGACGGCGATCCTTTCGTGACTGTGGGTGATGTTCTCGAGCTGCATGGTTTCCCGCGGCCTGAGCCGGAATTCCGGCCACCGCCGGCCGATGCGCTGCCTTGCCGGGGCTCACAGCCCGGCCCGCGGATCGCGCTTGTCCTTTTCTTTTTCGCGGTCTTCCCAGACCCGCTGCTTGGCTTTGAGCAGGCGGTTGGTGTAGCTGGCGTCTTCCGGCCGCGGCGCGTCGGGGGCGAGGCCGGCGCCGGCGCCGGTGGGTGTTCCCGCCGCGGGTCGGGCCCGCGGCCGCTCCCCGGGCTGACCGCCCCCGAGCAACACTTCGCCCGTGGCGGCGGCGGTTCCCCGCGATCCCGGATCGGCGGTCGCCGGCGCCTCGAACCGGGAGGCCAAGCGGGACCGCTCGAGCTGCTCCCCGACCTCGGCCTTGCGACTGCGCAGCTTGTCCATATAGTCGCTGCTCCGCGCAACCTCCTGACCTCGCAGCCTGTTCCATCCGGCGGCCGCCGCGAGCTTGATCCGGTCGATATCCGGGGCGATCCTCCGGACCGCGACGTCGCCCACGAACAGGCAGGCCGCCAGCCAGAGCAAGGTCGGCCAGAGCGCGGCGAACGACCGGGGATTGATCAGGCCGGGATCACGGCGGAAATGGTCGATTCCGCCCAGCGTCCGGGGCAGGTCGATCCGGCCATCGCCCGTGGTCTTCCATGTCACGACCTGGCCTTCGGTGAGGCTGGCCAGGGTCTCGAGCGTGGTCGGGTTGGATCGCAGCTCTCG
>Ga0187888_1001763_pt1 | contig 19850 bp, 15 predicted proteins | sample June2016WEW_7_40_FD_132987 | JGI IMG/M metagenome (GOLD analysis project Ga0187888, IMG submission 132987) | Peatland microbial communities from SPRUCE experiment site at the Marcell Experimental Forest, Minnesota, USA - June2016WEW_7_40 | ecosystem: Environmental > Terrestrial > Soil > Wetlands... | reverse complement strand
TTTGCTCCACGCTTCTTTCACACCCCGCCTCGCGACGACGCCCTTGCGCTTCGCTATCACTTCACCACCATCCGGTTGTGAAGAGGACTTTCACCTCCAAGCTGTCAAACATGCTCGGCACACAAAAAGGGCCATGGCGCGGCTGCGCCATGACCCCCTCAAGTCGAGTCTTTTTTACACCTGGGGGCGGGGGATTGCAACACTTCGGACCTCGGACCTCAGACGTCGGACCCGCGGCCCGATACTTCTGGGCCGCCTGGACGGGCGAGGGCGCCCGTCCCCACACGAGCAACCCCACACAAGCAACCCCACACGAGCAACCCCGCACGAGCAACCCCGCATGGACAGCCGAGGGCGGCTGTCCCCACATGTTCGCGATGACAATTTGCTTAGTGAGTTCCTGATGGCGCGGCGGTCGGAGTCAGCGCTGCTTGCGTGATAGCCACGGGCAGTTCGTCGCCGCGGAAGAAGCGGTATTTGTCCCTGGCGCCGCCGGTCGTTCCCTCGTGCGCGCCGTCGCTCGTTCCGTCGTGCGGGCCGGACACGTTCTTCGAACCGGACTCGTCTTTGGAAGCGGCCCCGGACGTGGTCCCAGATGCGGCTCCGGAAGCGGCTCCGCCGGGATTTGCTCCGTCGTTCGAATTCGAGGCGGAGGGCGCGTTCTCCTTCAATGCAGGTTTGTAGTTTGCCGCCTTCATCTCCGGCATAGCGGTGAAGGGCTTGGAGTAGTCGTTGCCGGCGTTCCAGAACAAGAATCCGATGCCGCCTTTGTCGTGGGCGGTCTCAACCTGCACCTTGATGTATTCCGGCGAGTAAGTCTTGGTCCGCCAGTGGAAGGCTTGCAGCCAGGGACGAATGACGACGCCCGAGCCCTTGGTAATCAGCTCGAAGCGGTCCATGGACTCGCCGATGAAATGCGCGGGCTCGTCGCCGGGATGCGGAATGTTGTCCATGCCGAAGAAGTGCGAGGGGTAGATCATGGGCGAGAGCACGTCGCAGTAGCGGGCCATCTGCACGATGTCCTGGCCGGTGTGCGAGAGATCAACCTGGCGCTGCCAGGCCATCACGCCGAAAACGTCGAGCGAGAACAGCGCGCCGGTGGGATGAATCTCGGCGTAGGCATTTTTGAGGAAGGCGGCGATAACGTCGGAACGCTGCGGGCCATGGGGTTTCGCGGCGACGCAGGCATTATTTTGCGCCGTAGAGTGGGCGCTAGATTTCGTGCCGTCCCTACGGGACTCGGCCCCCGTCTTTGTGGTGGTCACGCCTGGCTTCGCTGCCACGGGACGGACGGTGGCGTCCGTCCCTCCATGAGCAGGGGTGGTGTCGGCGCATGAATCTTGAGCGGGTTCTGGTTGATCCTTCTGGAACACGAAGCTGGCGTCTTTCTGGTCGCCTTCGGCGGGGAAGCGGACGTAGTCGAACTGGATTTCGTCGACCCCGAGTTCGGCGGCGTGCCTGGCCAGCGCGATGTTGTACTCCTGAACCTTGGGCTGCGAGGGATCGGTCCAGACCAGCTTGCCGTTCTCGCGCCACGCGGCGTGGTTCTGGCGCGACTGCACCGCAAGTTCGGGGTGGTCGGTCACCAGGCGCTCGTCGCGGAAGATGGCAATGCGGGCGATGGCGTGCATATTCTGCTGATGCAGGAAATGGACGAGCTTGGGCAGGTCGTGAATGTAAACGTTGTGCTTTCCCACAAGCGGGTGGTCGAAGGAAATGCTGACCGAGCCGTCGGAGTCTTTAATGTCGAAGACGACGGCGTTGCCGCCGACCTGGCGCCATTGGCGGATGATGCGCAATCCGTGGTCGCTGCCCGCCATCATCCCGGTCAGATAGATGGCGCGAACTTCAAAGTCTTTGGGAACGGGGATGGTCTTCTCCGTTATCGGCGCCGGGAGGATGCCGGGGATGATGATCTCCTCGTTCGCTTTGAGGAAATTGGCCGTGTCGGATTTGTGATTCACGGCGCGGATGGCGTCGCTGAGCTCAGCCGAAGTGAGATACGATGTGCGGCCCAGATAATGGCGGGCGATGGTGGGGATGGCCTCGCCGCGCTTGGCCGTGTAAATCTCGCTGCCGGGAGGGGCGATGAGCTTCGGTTCGGGCAAGGTTCCGGACTTGGCAATCGCCGACACGCTGGCGCTGACCAACTGCAGGTGCGGCATCTTGGGAGCCGCTGGGGCTGAGGCGATGGCTGCCGTACGGGCCGTCTGCGCTGCGACAGCGAAATCGGAAGCGGAATGCGGGCCCAGCCGCCACGCGGCCGCGCCAAAAAGAAGACAGGAACTGGCAGTGATGATCCGAACCGACGAAAGGCGCAAGCTTCCTCCTGACAGAAATTCCCCTCCCTGCGATGCTAGCTTTGGCCTTTGGCTCCTGCTAGTTACGGCGGGACAGACACGGTTGGCTGTCTTCCTTGGTAACGGCTCCAGCGATGCAGATGGTTGACGAAGCCTGCCAACTCATGATGCCGCCCGTTGGGCGAAGTTTGCGAGTGGCTCCCAGTGTTCGTCCCAATGTGGCCCAAAGGTGGTACGGGTTCCTTCCCCGATACTGCAAAGTATTTCTCTTTGGGAAGATGGGGCTCGGGCCGAGGCCCGGAGGAATGGCCTTAAATTGGCGCTAACTCCTGCCGGCAGTATGAGTTCCGGGCGGCTGCAATCAGGCCGCATCGGTGGCTAACGGTTTGCTTATTTGCTAGTTGAAGCGCTCCCGGTTCTGTGAACAAGAGGTGGACAGGACAAACGGATCGGGCGACTCTAGAGCGTGGGCTGGAAACAGGGTAAAAGGCCCAAGAGATCCCAGAGCAGATCGAGAAGAGCCGTAGAAAGCGGCCGAACGAAAGGAAACCGGTCCGGGAGCCCCCGGCAGCCATCTTATGAGAACGAACCTCGCCACAGTGCTCGATCCGAACCGCCGCAGCAACGATGCTGGAGAGTTTGAAACCGCCCTACGTCGCCGCATTGTAGGCCAGGAGCAGGCGGTCGAGAAGGTCGTCGAGATCTATCAGATGTTTCTGGCCGGGCTGAACCCTCCGGGGCGGCCGGTGGGAAATCTGCTGTTTCTGGGGCCGACCGGATCGGGCAAGACGCGGGTAGTCGAGGCCATGGCGGAAGCGCTGTTTGGCGACTCGCGGGCCTGCATCAAGATTGACTGCGCCGAGTTCCAGCATTCGCATGAGATTGCCAAGCTGATTGGCTCGCCTCCGGGATATTTGGGGCATCGCGAGACGCATCCTCTGCTGACGCAAGAGGCGTTGAATCAGTGGTTCACGGAAAAGCTGAAGCTCTCGATCCTGCTGTTTGACGAGATTGAAAAGGCCAGCGACTCGCTGTGGCAGCTTCTGCTGGGAATTCTCGACAAGGCCACATTGACCCTGGGCGACAACCGGCGCGTGGATCTGTCGCAGTGCATCATCATTATGACCTCGAACCTGGGCGCAGGCGAAATGACCAACCTGGTGGACGGCGGGTTCGGGTTTGCTCCGAAAGCATTCGAGGTGGACGAATCGTTCGACGACAAGATTCAGCGCACGGCGGTGGAAGCGGCGCGGCGCAAGTTCACCCCCGAATTCATGAACCGCATTGACAAGACCGTGGTGTTCAAGACGCTGCGCGACGAGCATCTGGCGCAGATTCTCGACATCGAACTGGGCATGGTACAGCAGCGCGTGCTGATGGCCGCCGGCACCAACCAATTCGTGTTCAACTGCACCGCTGCGGTAAAAGAGTATTTGCTGAAAGAAGGCACCGACCCGCGGTACGGGGCGCGGCACCTGAAGCGCGCCATCGAGCGCAACCTGGTGTTCCCGCTGGCTAATCTGGTGGCCACGGGACAGGTTCGGCTGGGGGATTTCGTGCGCGTGGACATGGCTTCGGAGAACAAGATGATCTTCGTCAAAGAAGCCGAAAACACCATGGCGCCGGTCCTGCTGGAGCGCTACGGAGCCGCTGCCGCGACCCAACCGGCCGCCCGCGCCGCCCGCACGGCCGTCAATAGCCGCCGCGACTTCGGGGCCAGTCCGTCGGTGGCGGAGAGCAAGTAAAGTTTCGGGCTAAAGTTTTCCCTTCTCGCTAGACCGCATCTTGCGAGTCGTTGCTCCTCGAAAGGCGCCGGAACCTTCCGGCGCCTATTTTTTTGCAGCAACGAAACTTCGCCTTGCCAGCGCAGCCTCCTAAATTTGCCCTTTTCGGCACGGAGGCACGGAGTCACAGAGAAGACCTCGAAACCGGTAAAAACCAGAAGCTGAGGGCTTTGCCAAGCAGTTGGGTTTCTCTGGGTCTCTGCGACTCTGTGGTGAAAAAACTAAGTTAGAACATTACCTGCCAGGCGCTTTGACCCGTCTGAGGGGCAGTCTTTCTGGAGCGGTCGGGCGTGACCTTCGTAATCGCGGCTGGTCCTTACCGCATTGCTGCCCCCGGACCCGGCTCCTAGAATCGGAGCAGGGTTTCGTGCGCTTGATTCCGCATGCCTGAGACAAACAAACGACTGGACCGGGCCGAACTGGCCAAACGCGTAGAGCGCGCCGAGAAGCTCCTGCAGAAGGGCAAAACCGCCGATGCGCTGGAGGAGTACCTGCAGGTCCTGCGGGATGATCCGGAAAACGATGTGGTGCGGCAACTGGCCGCCGACCTGTCGCTTTCGCTGAGCCGCAACAACGACGCGGTGCGGCTGCTGGGCGAATTGTTCGAGCGCCAGGTGGGAGCCGGAGATGCGACTCGCGCCAGCCTGACCTACAAGAAGCTGGTCCGGCATGGAAGCCCGACCTGGCAGCAGAAATTCCGCTTCGGGCAGCTGCTGGAAGGATCGAACAAGAAGCTGGCCGCCAGCACGTATGAGTCGGCGCTGGCTGACCTGGCAAAACTGGGCAAGAAACAGGAATCGGCCGAAGTCCTGGACCGCGTCGTTGCCATGGAGCCCACGCAGGCGAACCTGCTGCGCGTGGCCGAACTGGCCTCCGAGTTGGGAAATCGCAAAGCCTCGGCGGCGGCATTTCAGCGAGTGGCAGAGCTGGCCGCGGCCGAGGGCGGGGAAACGACGCAATGGTACGAGCGCGCTTACCAGGAAGATTCGTCCGATCCGCTGATCGCGCTGGCCTACGGCAAAATTCTGCTGGCCCAGGGGCAGATCGGGGCGGCGATCTTCATTCTGGAGCCGCAGCTGAGCTCCGAGAACGCGGCGCCAGAGTTGCGCGACACCTACGCCGGCGCTCTGGTCGCGGCGGGACGCTTTGGCGAGGCCGAACCGCTGGTGTGGCAGTTGTTTGAGCAGAATCCGGCGCGGGTGCAGCAGGTGATCGGGCTGATCGGCCAGATGCTCGATAACACGCAGGACGACGCGGCCGTCGCGCTGGCCCGCAAACTGGAGCAGTTCCAGCGCCGCCGGGGCGAGCGGCGGCAGTTCATCGCCATCATGCAGGACCTTACCGCGGCGCACCGCCAGACGCCGCAGATGCTGGAGTTCCTCAGCGAGCTGTACAACGCCTCCAACCGCGAAAACGACTATTGCCTGACGCTGCTCAAGCTGTTCGATCTTTATTGTGAGACCGGAAATTTTGCCAAGGCGGCCGATTGCCTGGATCGCGCCGCGGAAGTGGACCCCTATGAGCCCGGCCATCTGAAACGCCTGGACATGATCAAGGGCAAGGTCGACGAAGGACGCTTCAAAGTAATTTCCTCCCGCTTCACGCCGGTCAGCAAGCCGGCTGAGGAGTCATCGGTGCAGGTTGACCAGCGTACCCTGGGCGCTTCCACCCTGCAGGACCTGATGCTGCAGGCGGAAATCCTGGTGCAGTACGGCATGCGCGGTAAGGCGGTGGAGCGGCTGCAACGGATTCAGGAACTGTTCCCCCGCGAGGAAGAGCGTAACGAAGATCTGCAGCGGCTTTACATGTCGGCGGGAGTGACGCCGCGCTACGCCGGGGAGGCTCCCTTGCCGCCGGCTGCAACTGCCGCACCCGCAGCTCCGGCCGCCGACTCCGCGACGGACGTTCGCAGCTTCACCCGCGTGGCCGAGATCACCCGCAAGTTGTATCACCAGGGTACGGCGCCCGCGGTACTGAATACCGCCGTAAAAGAGATTGGAGCGCATTGGGAAACATCCCGGTGTGTTGCCGCGATGGGCAAGTCGGGATTGCCGCCGACATCGGTGGATGAGTTCTGTGCGGAAGGGGTCAGGAGGGCGAACACTGCGGCGGTCATCGAATTGGTCGCGTGTCTGCATCAGGCGGTCGAGGGGCATGAACCGCTGGCCATCAACGACGCGCCGAAAGCGACCTCGCTGCAAGCCGCCAAGAAGGCGGTCACCGACCTGAGTGCGGCATCCATTCTGGCGATTCCCCTCAGTGATGGGGAAGAAACAGTCGGCATCCTGGTGTTGATGCACAACCGGCCACGGGTGTGGCAACAGGCCGACATGGTTGTGCTCAAGACGCTGGCCGATCAGACGGTGATCGCGCTGAACAACGCCGGGTTGCGCCGGCTGGTCAAGAATCTGTCGGTGACCGACGAGAAATCGGGCCTGCTGAAGCGCGCTTCTTACATTGATCTGTTGCTGGCCGAGAGCAAGCGGGCGATTCAAAATGCGTCCGCGCTTTCCGTGCTGCTGCTGCAGTTTGGCAGGACCGCGGCCATGCTCCGGGAGCACGGCGAGGCGGGCGTGCAGGCGGTGATGGAGCGGGTGGGGCAACTGTTTGCGGCCAACATCCGCTCGAACGATCTCGCCTTCCGCTACGACACGACCGCAATCGCCATCCTGCTGGGTGAGACGGCGGAAAAAGAAGCCATGCTGGCCATCGAAAAGCTGCGCAAGATCATCGCTGAAGTGCGCCTGCCGGCGAAAGAAGGCGCCGAACAAGGACCGCCGGTGCAGTTCTCCGCTGGACTGGCCGAGGCCGTGATCCGCACCGAATATGATCCGATCGACGTTGTCACCGAAGTGATCAACCGCGCCGAGCACGCGCTCGCCCAGGCCATGTCGCAAGGGCCGGGGAAGATCGTCGCCGAGGGCCCGGCAGCCCTGGCCTCAAGCGCGGTCGCGTAAAGAGTCTCCGTCGGGTTTCATTCAACAATCAAGAAATCAACAATCAACAATTGCTTTTCTCCGTGCCTCTGTGCCTCCGTGGTGAGAATCGCCGTCCTGTTCTGGTACTCGGTCGGCAGCGCCCGATACTCCCGTTCTGGCCAATTCGCTTTCCCCACTGCTACACTGACCAGTTTGGCGAATTCGCTCCCATCGCTCTGATCGGAGTTCCAACGGGAAAATCATGCTGAAGCCTGGGGATATTGCCATTGTCTGCGGGGCGCGCACGCCCTTTGGCCGTTACTGCGGCAAGTTGAAGGATTTTACCGCGCAGGAGTTGGGCGCGGTCGCGGCCAGGGGCGCGATCGAGCGGGCCGGGATTGACGCCAAGGAATTCGATCACGTGGTTTTTGGCAACGCCCAGCAGACTTCCGGCGACGCGCTCTATGGCGCGCGGCACGTGGGCTTGCGGGCCGGGATTCCGATTGAAACTCCGGCGCTGACCGTGAACCGGTTGTGCGGCTCCGGCATGCAGGCGATTGTGAGCGCGGCGCAGATGATTCAGACCGACGAGGCGAAGATCGTGCTGGCCGGCGGCATGGAGGCGATGTCGCAGGCCCCGTTTGTGATTCGCGGGCGCGATGGGTTCACGCTGGCGCCGGGCGGCAAGCTGGAAGATTCGCTGATGGTGGCGCTGCTCGATTCCTATTGCGGGTCCTACATGGCGAACACGGCGGAGTTGTATGGATCCGAACAAGGGATTACCCGCGAAATGCAGGATGAGTTTAGTTTGCGCTCGCAGCAGCGGGCCGACGCGGCCTATAAAGAGGGACGCTTGCCGGAAGAACTGGTGCCGGTTCCGCTGCGGAATTCGAAGGGTGAACCGACCGGCGAGGTGCTGGCTGAGGATGACCATCGGCGTCCGCAGACCACGATGGAAGGCCTGGCGAAGCTGAAGCCGGCGTTTGGCAAGAATGGAACCGTCACGGCTGGGAACGCCAGCGGGATTGTGGACGGAGCGGCGGCGGTCGTGGTGATGTCGCTGGAAAATGCGCTGAAGCGGCAACTGAAGCCGCTGGGGCGGATTGTGGGCTGGGGCATTGCCGGCGTCGAGCCCAAGCTGATGGGCCGCGGTCCGGTGCCGGCGACGAAGATCGCGCTGCAGAAGGCCGGACTGTCGCTCGATTACATTGATCTGATTGAAGTAAATGAGGCGTTCGCGGCGCAGTATCTGGCGGTCGAAAAAGAGTTGGGGCTGGATCGCGAGAAGGTGAACGTGAATGGCGGAGCGATCGCGCTGGGGCATCCGCTGGGCGCGACCGGGACGCGGCTGGTGATCACGCTGCTGTACGAGCTGCACCGGCGGAAGAAGAAGTACGGGCTGGCGACGGCGTGCATCGGCGGCGGGCAGGGGATTGCGATGGTGGTGGAGAGTATGAGTTAACTTCTTGCCACGGATTCACGCGGATTTTCGCGGATCAAGAACGAGTCTTGTCATCCTGAGCGGAGCGAAGGATCTATGCACTTTCCCGATCCCAAGACATACTTCGTCTACATCATGAGCAACCGCTCCAAGACGCTCTACACCGGTGTCACCAACAATCTGATACGGAGAGTACGCGAGCACAAAGAGGGCAGGGCATCAGATTTCACGACTAGATACAAACTGGACCACCTGGTTTATTTTGAACGCTTCAAAGACATTCGGAACGCGATCGAACGGGAAAAAGAGATCAAAGGCTTGCTCCGGATCAAGAAAATCGCCCTCATTGTCTCAGTGAATCCAACATGGGCCGACTTAAGTAAGGAGTGGTTCGAACATCATCAGTTTGAACCGCGGCGAAGTGCATAGATTCTTCGCTTCGCTCAGAATGACAACGGTTTGGTAGGATCGGTGGCGGCAAGGGGATTGCGATGGTCGTGGAGAGTATGAGTTAACTTCTTTGCCACGGATTCACGCGGATTACCACGGATTCTGAACGCTTGTCGTCCTGAGCGGCGCAGTTTGCCGCGAAGGACCTATGCAATTTATGGGCGCCGGCAAGGTACATAGGTCCTTCGCTTCGCTCAGGATGACAAGCCAATTTTTCGAGGAAGCAATTATGGAGATCAAGAAAGTAGGCGTTCTCGGCTGCGGCCTCATGGGCTCAGGTATCGCCCAGGTCGCGGCTATGGCCGGATTCGACGTCACTGTGCTTGAGGTCGAGCAGAAGTTTCTTGACAAAGGGATTGCCGGAATTGAGAAATCTCTGGCGAAGTTCGCCGAGCGGCCGGTCGAGAAGGGCGGCATCACTGCGCAGCAGAAGGATGCGATCCGGGCGCGGCTGAAAGGCACGACGAACAAGTCCGACCTGGCCGATTGCGACATCGTCATTGAAGCCATCATTGAGAACGTGGAAGAGAAAAAGAAGATGTATGCGTCGATCGATGGCATCGTGAAGAAAGACGCGATTTTCGCCTCGAACACGTCCTCCATCTCGATCATGGAACTGGCGACCGCGATTAAGCGGCCGGAGCGATTTGTCGGGCTGCACTTTTTCAATCCCGTGCCGCTGATGAAGCTGGTCGAAGTTGTGCGCACGATCGCCGCCGCCGACGACGTTTACGAGACGGCGTACGAGTTCGCGAAGAAGCTGGGCAAGGTTCCGGTGCGCACCTCGGACAAGACCGGATTCATCGTGAACCGGCTGCTGGTGCCGTATCTGCTCGATGCCATCCGCGCCTATGAAGAGGGCGTGGGCTCGATTGAAGATATCGACAATGCGATGAAGCTGGGCTGCGGGTATCCGATGGGGCCGTTTACACTGCTGGACTTAGTGGGGCTCGACACGACTTACTACATTACGCATGTGATGTATGACGAGTTCAAGGAGCGGCGCTTTGCGTCGCCTCCGCTGCTGAAGCGGATGGTGATGGCGGGCTGGTACGGGCGGAAGTCGGGGCGCGGGTTCTATGATTATGCGGACCCGGAGAAGCCGCGGGCGCAGAAATTGTGAACTTCGTTTCCGCGGATTCACGCGGATGAACACGGATTGGGCGCCTAGCGCGAGTACACTTCCCTGCGGTGGCCGATGCGGAGGACGAGCACTACTAGCCGGTCGTTTTCGAGGGAACAGATCAGGCGATAGTCTCCGACGCGGTATTTCCAGAACTCGCTCAGGGTGCCTTGAAGTCTTGCTCCGATCTTTCGCGGATCGTCGAGTTTTCCGAGGCGCTCGTGGAGGAACTTCAGAATTCGTTGCCTGACGGGTTTGTCGAGTTGCTCCAGTTCCTTCAGCGCTGCACGCTCGAACTCAATCTTCCAAGCCATGGCGCCGCATTACTTTTTCGAGCGGAATAGTCCGGCTGCGTCCGGAGCGTACGGCTTCTAAGCGCTTTTCGGCGAGGTAAACGTCTTCGAGTTCATCCAGATGTTGGAGAATGGCCTCGCGCGCGTAGTAAGTCTTGGTGCGGCCCGTGCGCTTGGCGAGATGGTCGAGGCGTTCTTCAATGGCTTCAGGAAGGCGGATGGCTAGCATGTGATCCCCTCTTGCTATACAAGTATAGCATACCCCGCTCTGGTAGTCTACCTGTACCAGGAAAATCGAGCTCGTAGCGGCTCATAGCCTAAGATTGTGCGGTTAGCAAATCGCGTACGCAATCCCAATCAGGTTCTTGATCCGTGTAAATCCGCGTGAATCCGCGGCCAAAAATTTGAATTTATGAACTTCGAAAACATCATTCTCGAAAAGAAACATGCGATTGCCTACGTCACCGTGAACCGGCCGAAGGTGCTCAACGCGCTCAACATGGCAACCATGGAGGAACTGCGGGCTGCGTTTCACGACATCAAGAAAGACAAAGACATTCGTGTCGTGATTCTCACCGGCGCGGGTGAAAAGGCGTTCATTGCCGGCGCCGATATCGGCGAACTGGCCAAACACGATGCCGTCAGCGGCAAGGAATACACGCATCGCGGGCAATCGGTGCTCAACCTGATCGAGAACCTGGGCAAGCCGGTGATTGCCTGCATCAATGGCTTCGCGCTCGGCGGCGGATGCGAGATTGCCATGGCTTGCACCATGCGGCTGGCCAGCGAGAATGCCAAGCTCGGCCAGCCCGAGGTCAAGCTTGGAATCATTCCGGGCTACGGCGGGACGCAGCGACTGCCGCGCCTGGTGGGCAAGGGGCTTGCCATGCAGCAGGTGCTGACGGGCGAGATGATCACGGCGCAGGAGGCGCACCGCATCGGGCTAGTGAATGAAGTGGTCGCGGCGGCGGAGTTGATCCCGCGGGCGGAGGCGATTGCGGCGAAGATCATTGCCAACGCCCCGCTGGCCGTGCAGTATGCGATGGAGGCGGTGAACAAGGGCATGGAGATGTCTCTGGCCGAGGGCCTGTATCTGGAGGCGACGCTGTTCGGGGTTTGCTGCGCGACGGAAGACAAGAAGGAAGGGACGTCGGCGTTTCTGGAGAAGCGGCCGGCCCAGTTCAAGGGCCGATAACTTCTTCGCCGCGGATGCACGCGGATTCACTTTTGTGATTGTCATCCTGAGCGGCGTTTGTTGCCGCGAAGGACCTGTGCACCACTCGCGAGTTGCATAGATCCTTCGCTTCGCTCAGGATGACAAATCAGAAATATTCAACAATTTCACCACGGAGGCACAGAGTCACGGAGAAGAAATCTAAATTGAAACTTGAGGCTTCCCCGGCGCCAGCGATTCCCGCTTTGGAAGGGAATCTCGACGCGACCGGGAAGCGCTTCGCTATCGTCGTCTCGCGATTCAATGCGTTCATCACCGAGCGGCTGTTGCAGAGCGCGTGTGATGGATTGCTGCGGACCGGCGCGAAGAAGGGCGACATCGCGATCGCGCGTGTGCCGGGGAGCTTCGAGATTCCGTCGGCGGCCCGGACGCTGGCTGAAACCAAGAAATATGACGCCATCATCTGCCTGGGATGTCTGCTGCGCGGCGACACGGCGCATTACGACGTGATCGTCAACGAAGTCACGCGCGGAATCGGGCAATCGGCGCAGGAAACGGGCGTGCCGCATGCCTTCGGCGTGCTGACCTGCGACACGCTGCAGCAGGCCATCGACCGGGCCGGGCTAAAGATGGGCAACAAGGGATTCGAGGCCGCACTGGCCGCGGTGGAGATGGCTTCTTTAAAACAAGCCGTCAGCCCTCAGCCCTCAGCCCTCAGCAGAAAGCAGGTTCCTCGCTTCGCTCGGAATGACAAGGGCGGGAAGAAGACGAAGCGGCACAAGTAACTGTCCTTCCTGCAGTAAACTGGCAACTAGCCACCGATCACTGGCAACTGGTTTTCATGGGCACTCGCCGCAAATCTCGAGAACTGGCTTTGCAGATGCTGTTTCAGTCGGACATGGGCAAACAGAACGCGGATCATGTCCGGCGAACCTTCTGGGCCGAACACGGCTCGGCGAGTGCGGAAGTGCGCGGCTTTGCCGATGATCTTTTTCGTGCGGCGGTAGATCGCAGTACCGAGATTGACGGACTGATTGAACGTCATGCCGAACACTGGCGCATGGATCGCATGGCGGCCGTAGACCGGAACCTGCTGCGGGCGGCAGTGGCCGAATTGCTGGCTTATCCGGAGACGCCGCGGGCCGTGGTGATCAACGAGGCGCTGGAGATTGCCCGCAAGTTCTCCACCCCCGAGTCGGTACACTTCGTCAACGGCGTGCTCGACAGCGTGGGGAAAGAACTGGAGAGCAGGAACCAGGGGCTAGGAGTCAGGGACTAGAAGCGGGAGGGCCGCCCGCCGGACACACAATAACTCTACATTCTGAAGGCTGGAAACCGGCTGAATGCTGGCAACTGGGACCGGCCCCGGATTCTCAGCCGTGGTGCCCGATCCCTGCTCCTACGGCCGAACCGCTATAAGGTCAAGGGTGCAGGCGCCCGCCGCCGGGGTAAAGGTGCAGAACGGATTCAGGTAATTGGGCAGGTTGGGGAACGGGACCTGGGCCTGGTCACTGCCGCCCGCGCCGGTGGTTATCTGGTGCAGCAGACCATCGCTTCCAGCCACCAGAATCGTGCCACCGTCCACCGTTGCGCCAACACTCACCGGAGTGGCATTGCCGGCGAGTTCAATGCCGGTCACTGCGCTGGTCGAGAAATTGTAGACGAGAACGCTGCTGCGGTCACTGGCGAGAACATAGAGCATTGTCCCGTCAGGCGATGGGAAGAAGTTGATCGGGTGAATGGACCCCTGCCCGAGATTAATTGTCTGGATGGTGTGGCTGACCGTCGTAGGACAAAGTATGTTCGATGGGGCAGTCAGCGTTGCGGCGGGAATTCCAGTGATCGCCGCCGAGATGTAATCAATGTTCCCGCTCTCCTCAAGGGCGACGAAGTGCACTCCGTCGGGCAACACCTGAAAAGCAACCGGGGTTGCGGTAAGTGGGATGGTTTGGGGGAGGCTCGGCGCCGGGCTGGTCGAGGCCTGATTGTCGCAAGTGTTATAGACGGTGAAAGCGGGACCGCCTCCGCCGAGAGAGGGCTCGACCACGTAGGCGAAAGCGCTGTTGGTCGAGAATGCGATCGAGTTCACCGAGGTCCCCGCCGCCAGCGGCAACGTCTGCAGCGCCTGCAAGGCCGAATATATGTAGAGACAAGGCACCGGCGGCGACTGGTGGCACGCGTCGGCTCCGTTCGGGTCAAACCCATAGATGAAGGCCTTCATTCCGTCCGGCGAAAATGCAGCTGCCGTCGCGCCCGTAATATTGAGCGCGGTTGTGGTGGCGGAAGTGCCCGCTGTGTTCACCACGTATACCTGATTGGGAACGTGGATCGTGTCCGAGAAGATGGCCGCGGAGCCGTTGTTCGAAATGGCCAGGATTTTGCCAGTCAGCGCGCCCAGCCCACTGAAGGGGTTGGTACTGCTGCCCAGGTTCCCCGGATTGATGATTCCCACCCCAAATTCGCTTCCCAGGTAGGCCTTATCCCCTTCCAGATCGAAGAGGATGGAATTGGGCGAGACCGGCAGGAAATTTGCGCCGCCCGCGGTCGCCTTCGTGGTCGAGATGGCGTAGACCGAGGTGGTGCAGTTTGCTGGAATCTCTTCTTCACATCCCAGACTGGTGGCGAGAACGGAAGCGGAGGAAGTCGCTCCCGTCACCAGCCCTGAGATGGCAGCGGTGGTCTGGTTGGGGAGCGGAGAGGCGTAGACGGGGACAGGGACAATGGATCCTGGCGGGGCCACAGGAAATCCGATGTTGCAGGTCGGGGGCGAGCAGGAAGCGGTGATGCCCGCCGCTCCTGCCGAGGGCAGCGTGAGCGCACAGGACTGCGTGCACCCTGCGCTTGTCCCGACTACCTGAGGCTGTGAAGAGGTCCACGTCAGCGGAATCTTGCTCAGGACGACGCCTCCATACGTGTTCGGCAGCGAACTGTTTCCCATCACGTCGGTAACGGTAGCGACGACTGTTTCCGCCACCGAGCTTCCCTTTGCCGCGACAAAACTGGTTTGAGCGGATCCGGCATGGCCGATTTCCAGCACGATGTTCTGGATGGGGCAGGTCTCGAAAAAGCTAAGGTCCGTCCCCGGCGGCGGCTGCGCAAAAGTCGTGCTGGTCGCGCCGCTGGCGGTAGCGTAGATATATGTGATGCCCGGGGTAGCGGCCGCTGCCGTGGCTTGATTCGTGGCAAGGTTGTAGGTGAAGCCGTTGTACAACACCTGGTTGAGGAGCGGAGTGATCTTTACCACGCCGGTGTTATTGGCCGACCAGGTGAACGGACCGACCGATTGAGTGATATCGGTGCCTTGGCTGAAGGCGTGAGCTTCCACGGTCATGGTCTGGCCTTGGGAGAGGCACGGTTGCTGGACCGCAATGCCATTCAGCAAAACTCCGTTCACCGTTATGTTGTCAATCGGCGGATGCACGAAGACCAGCGTCGGCACGCTGGTCACTCCTCCCGCCGTCGTGGCGGTTACCTGGACCGGTCCCGTGGCGCCGGGAGTGCAGTTGGCGTAAGTTGCGTCCCAGTGACCGGCGCAGGCCACGCCGTTCGGCGCGATGTTCAGGATCGAGGTATTGCTGGACATGTAGGAAAAAGTGGCGGCAACGGTGCTACTGGAAGAGTTCTGCGCGGTCGCCGTGAAGTTGATAATACCGCCGAGCTGGAGCGAGGTGCTGCCGGCCGGGCTAAGCGTGACCTTGGCCGGATAGGGCGATACGCCGGGCGGTTTGTGGCCGCCGCAACCGCTGATGCCGATGCACAAAAAAATGACTACGCTTACCCAACATGCCTCTCTTACGCGCAACCAGGCCATGCACCCCTCGTTAAGATTCGCGGTTTCCACTTCTGGTCCAGCCCTGCTCCGTCGACAGGATGCAGAGACGAGCTATTCATGAACGGAAAACTTGTAGTGTAGAGGCTGGCGCGGGAATCAGCAAGTCGAGGCGTTTTGTGGGCCCGTTCGACAACTTCGCGCGGCTCAGTTTCTCAGGGCAGGCTAAAACCACACCCGCAGCCGAGATCCTGAGCGAAGCCATGGCCCCGTTTTCAAGGCATCCATCGCGTTTTGCTTACCTCATTGAAATAACCCCAACTCGCTTGCCCCGGCCTCTGTGGGATGCAAAAACATGGGTTGACGATGTTTCGAGCCGCTTGCTATAGTAAAAAGGTTCCGCGAGTTCATCCAGGCTTGCTGTGCGCTGTGAGTTGCGCGCGGTTGTGTGCGCGGCAAATTTGCAGTGAAGCTTCCGGTTCCGGATCGCTGTGCGGGTCCGGAAACTTTCCTCGCTGAAACGTACCTGCGGGGCCTTTCGCCCTTTCGTGAGAGGACATGCAGGGCAAGGCTGACGAAACGGAGCGCCCCCGGAATTGGGCCGGGCGCCACCGTCGGCAGCGTAAGTCTGAATGGGAATCCAGAATCTCTCTGGCGTCAGGCTGCTGTACCAAGCTACGCCGTGAGAAGTAATGGCCGGACTGACTGGCCATGCCCACGGATGCGCGTAAAGTCCGCAAGGACTTGCCAGGATTCGATCCGCAGCATGGAGCTGTGCTTGGCCTGCGACGTCAGGCTGCGCGGCTAAGGAGTGGCAAGAGTGCCTACGTTTAATCAGTTGGTGGCCCAGGGCCGCAAGCGGCCCCGTTACAAGACAGCCAGCCCAGCCCTGCAGGGGTGTCCGCAGAAGCGCGGTGTCTGCACCCGCGTGTACACGCAGACGCCCAAGAAGCCGAACTCGGCGCTGCGCAAAGTGGCGCGGGTGCGGCTGACCAATGGCATTGAAGTGACAACCTACATTCCCGGCGTCGGCCATAACCTGCAGGAGCACTCGATTGTGCTCATCCGCGGCGGCCGCGTGAAGGATCTGCCGGGCGTGCGTTATCACGTGATCCGCGGAACGCTGGACGCGGTGGGTGTCGCCGGCCGCCAGCAGGGCCGTTCCAAATACGGCGCCAAGCGGACCAAGAAGGGATAAGAAGCAAGTTTCAAGGTTTCGAAAGTTTCAAAGTTGAAACCGCAACTGGTTCGGTTTTGTCTTTGAAACTTTGAAACTCTGAAACCTTGAAACATTGAAACTCTGAAACCTGGGCAAACAAGCCTGGAGTGAAACGGATGCCTCGTAAAGGACATATCGCAAAGCGGACCACCCCGGCCGACGCCGTCTACGGCTCGGACCTGGTGACGAAGTTCATCAACTCGATGATGTGGCAGGGCAAGCGCTCGACCGCCGAGAACATTTTCTATGAAGCCTTGACGCGGCTGGAATCCAAGGGCGGCGACGAGGCTCTGAAGCTGTTCAAGAAGGCGGTGGAGAACACGAAGCCGCTGCTGGAAGTGAAGACCCGCCGCGTCGGCGGCGCTAACTATCAGGTGCCGGTCGAGGTGAATGCTGACCGGCGTACTTCGCTGGCCATCCGCTGGATCATTACCTATGCCCGGGGGCGCAGTGAAAAGGGAATGATCGACAAGTTGACCAACGAGTTGCTGGACGCGGCCAACAGCCGCGGCGCCGCCATCAAGAAGAAAGAAGATGTGCATCGCATGGCGGAAGCGAACAAGGCGTTCGCGCACTACCGGTGGTAACAGCGATTGAGTAATTGGGAAATTTAGTAATTGTGTAATTGATAAGGCGATTGGGGATTTGGTTTTCAATTACCAAATTACTCAATTTCCCAATTACCAGGTCAGAAATAGAAGTCGGAGCCAGAAAGAGTTAAGAGTCGTGCCCAGAACAGTTCCATTAGAGCGTTGCAGGAACATCGGCATCATGGCCCACATTGATGCCGGCAAGACCACTACGACGGAGCGCATCCTGTTCTATACCGGCAGGACGCACCGCATCGGAGAGGTCCACGAAGGAACTGCGACTATGGACTGGATGGAGCAGGAACAGGAGCGCGGCATCACCATTACCTCCGCGGCCACGACCTGCACCTGGCGCGATATCCGCATCAACATCATTGATACGCCCGGCCACGTCGATTTCACCGCCGAAGTCGAGCGCTCGCTGCGCGTGCTCGACGGCGCGGTCGCGGTGTTTGACGCCGTCCATGGCGTGCAGCCGCAGTCGGAGAAAGTCTGGCGCCAGGCAGATAAGTACGGCGTCCCGCGAATCTGTTTCATCAACAAGATTGACAAGATGGGCGCCGATTTCGAGCACGCCATTGACACCATCCGCAAACGCCTCAGTGCCAAGCCCGTCGCGATTCAAATCCCCATCGGCCAGGAAGGTAAGTTCAAGGGCGTCGTTGATCTGATCAACATGAAGGCCGTGGTGTGGAAGGACGACACGATTGGCGCCGAGTACGACACCGAAGAAATTCCGGCCGAACTCAAGAAGAAAGCCGAAGCCTTCCACGCACAACTGGTCGAAAGCATCGCCGAAAACGACGACGAAATCCTGCACAAATTTCTGGAAGGCGAAGAGATCACCGCCGATGAACTGCGCGCCTCGCTGCGCCGGTCGACGATTGCCTTGAAAGTGTTCCCCGTCGTTGTAGGAACGGCGTTCAAGAACAAAGGTGTCCAACCCCTGCTGGACGCGGTCGTGGATTACCTGCCATCGCCTCTGGACGTAGGCGAGACGCATGGCATGAATCCCGACAACGGGCAGGCGATCTTGCGCAAGCCTGCCGACAACGAGCCGTTTTCCGCGCTGGCCTTCAAGATCATGGCCGACCCGTTCGTCGGCCAGCTCACATTTATTCGCGTCTATTCCGGACAGCTTCAAACTGGCGATTCCGTGCTGAATGTTCGCACCGGCAAGACCGAGCGCATCGGGCGTTTGCTCAAGATGCACGCCAACAAGCGCGAAGAGATCAGCGAGATTCTCGCGGGCGATATATGCGCGGCAGTTGGCCTGAGAAACGTCAGCACCGGCGACACCATCTGCAACGAAGATCATCCCATCGCGCTCGAATCGATTGAGTTTGCCACGCCCGTCATTTCCGTTGCGGTTGAGCCCAAGACCAAAGCCGACCAGGAAAAAATGGGCATGGCCCTGGCCAAGCTGGCCCAGGAAGATCCCACCTTCAAGGTTCACACCGATCCCGACAGCGGACAAACCATCATCAGCGGCATGGGCGAGTTGCATCTGGAAATCATCGTCGATCGCATGATGCGCGAGTACAGAGTCGAGGCCAATGTCGGCAAGCCGCAGGTCGCGTATCGCGAAACCATCCGCCGGCACGCCGAGGCCGAAGGCAAATACATTCGCCAGACCGGCGGGCGCGGCCAGTACGGTCACGCGAAGATTTACCTCGATCCTCAACCACCCGGGACTGGCTACGAATTCGTCAACGAGATCGTGGGCGGTTCGGTGCCCAAGGAATACATCAAGCCCATTGACCAGGGCATGCAGGAAGCCATGGAAGGCGGCGTTCTGGCTGGCTATCCCATGGTCGACGTCAAGGCAACGCTCTACGACGGTAGCTACCACGAAGTGGATTCGAACGAGATGGCGTTCAAGATCGCGGGCTCGATGGCGTTCAAAGAGGCGGCGCGCCGGGCTTCTCCCGTGCTGCTTGAGCCGGTGATGGCCGTGGAGGTCGTCACGCCGGAAGATTATGCCGGCACGATCATGGGCGACCTGAGCTCGCGCCGCGGACGCATCGAAGGCATGGAGCACCGCGCCGGTTCGCAGGTGATCAAAGCGATTGTTCCGCTGGCGGAGATGTTTGGCTACGCGACCCACATGCGTTCTTCGACCCAGGGCCGCGCCGAGTATTCGATGCACTTTGCGCGCTATGAGGAGACTCCGCGATCGGTGGCGGAGGAAATCATCGCCAAGGTGCAGGGGACTACAAAGTAGTTTTGAAAGGGCGCGGCTTCAAGCCGCGCCGTATCGGGCAATCATAGACTTGGGGCTTTAGCCCCTGAGGAACGGAAATGGCGAAAGAGAAATTTGAACGCACGAAGCCGCACTGCAACGTGGGCACGATCGGGCACATCGATCACGGCAAGACCACGCTGACGGCGGCCATCACCAAGGTATTGCAGAAGCACAACCCCAAGATCGTGTTCCGGTCTTTTGACAGCATTGATAACGCGCCGGAAGAGAAGGCGCGCGGCATCACCATCGCGACGGCGCACGTGGAGTACGAGACCGACAAGCGGCACTACGCGCACGTCGATTGTCCAGGGCACGCCGACTACATCAAGAACATGATCACGGGTGCGGCGCAAATGGACGGGGCGATTCTGGTGGTGGGGGCCGACGACGGTCCCATGCCGCAGACGCGCGAGCACGTGCTGCTGGCGCGGCAGGTGGGCGTGCCCTACATCGTGGTGGCGCTGAACAAGTGCGACATGATGGAGGATCCGGAGCTGCTGGATCTGGTGGAACTGGAAGTGCGCGAACTGCTGAAGGGCTACAA
>Ga0187888_1001762_pt1 | contig 19866 bp, 17 predicted proteins | sample June2016WEW_7_40_FD_132987 | JGI IMG/M metagenome (GOLD analysis project Ga0187888, IMG submission 132987) | Peatland microbial communities from SPRUCE experiment site at the Marcell Experimental Forest, Minnesota, USA - June2016WEW_7_40 | ecosystem: Environmental > Terrestrial > Soil > Wetlands... | reverse complement strand
GCCGCCCAGTACCGGTTCCAGGTCCGGTCCTGCTTCAGGGTGCGCAGGCTGAGCAACCGGTGGGCGCCGGGCCGGAACCAGGAGGTGTCCTTGGCCTTGAGGCGGTGACCCACGGCGATGTCCATTGACACCCCGATCCTAGGGGGGACTTTCTGCTCCCGCCCAAACCCCACCCCCGACTTCGCGCCGAAAGCGGGAATGCTTCGCTGCGTCCCACCCCTCTGAGCCGGGTCGCCGGCTATCCCGAAAGGCCGCCGGGCCGGGGCCGTCCGCCCAGGGCACCGGCCGCGGCGCGGAGCAGCGTGCGCAGCCACGGCGGCGGGCCCGAGGTGACCGGCGTGCCGCCCCGGGCGGCGCGGGCCGCCGGCCGCGGCGCTCGGGCGGTCGCCAGCTGCGGTGCGCCGGCCAGCGCCGGCTCCGCCACCGGCGGCGGCGGGTGCGGGGCGACCACCCCGCGCAACTCGACGGTCGCGTGGGAGGTGACGATCTCGGCAAGCTCGGCCCCGCTCATGGTCTCCACCTCGAGCAGCCGCGTCGCGAGCTCGTCGAGAAGCCCGTGCCGGGCCGCCAGGATCGCCCGGGCCCGGCCCAGCGCCTCGTCGAGGAAGCCATCGACCTCGGCGTCCACCCGGCGGCCCAATTCGTCCGAATGGGCAGGGGACAGGCCCGTCTCGCCCCCCTCCAGCACGCGCACGCCGAGCCCCGACATCCCCAGCTCGGTGACCATCTGGCGGGCGAGCTGGGTCGCCTTGAGCAGGTCGTCGGCCCCCCCGGTGGTGATGTCGTCGTCACCGAGGACGATCTCCTCCGCGACCCGCCCCCCGAGCAGCCCGGCGAGCCGGTTCCTGAGCTGGGACTTCGAGCCCAGGGCCCGGTCGCCCTCGGGCACGGTGAGGGTCCAGCCCAGCGAGCGGCCCCGGCCCACGATGCTGACGCGGCGCACCGGGTCAGTCCCCGGCAGGGAGGCGAGGACCAGGGCGTGGCCCATCTCGTGGTAGGCGATGGTGCGCTTCTCCTCCGGGCTGAGCAGCCGTCCCCTGCGCTCGGGGCCGGCGAGCACCCGGTCGACCGCCGCCTCAAGGTGTCCCATGCCGATCTCCGGCTGCCGCTCCCGGGCCGCCAGGAGCGCCGCCTCGTTGATCAGGTTGGCCAGGTCGGCGCCGGTGAAGCCCGCGGTCCGGCGGGCCACCAGGCCAAGGTCGGCGTCGGCGGCGAGGGGCTTTCCCCGCGCGTGGACCGCGAGGATCGCCGCCCGGCCGGTCACGTCCGGCGGCTCTACCGTCACCTGGCGGTCGAACCTCCCCGGTCGCAGCAGCGCCTCGTCGAGCACGTCGGCGCGGTTGGTGGCGCCGATGACCACGATCCGCGCCCCCTGGTCGAAACCGTCCAGCTCGACCAGGAGCTGGTTGAGGGTCTGCTCGCGCTCCTCGTGCCCGGCGTTGACCCCCGCAGCGCCCCGGCGCCGGCCCACGGCGTCGATCTCGTCCACGAAGACGATGCAGGGGGCCGACTTCCGGGCCCTCTTGAAGAGGTCGCGCACCCTGGCCGCGCCGACCCCCACGAACATCTCCACGAACTCCGAACCGGAGACCGAGAGGAAGGCGCAGTCCGCCTCGCCGGCCACCGCGCGCGCCAGCAGGGTCTTGCCCGTGCCCGGTGGCCCCACCAGGAGAACTCCCTTGGGCACCCGGGCCCCCAGCTCGCGATAGCGGTCGGGATCGCGCAGGAAGGCGACCAGCTCGCCCATCTCGAGCTTGGCGTCGTCGCAGCCGGCGACGTCGGCGAAGCTGCAGAGCGGCTGGTTGCCGGCGATCGGCTTCGAGCGCGAGCGCAGCAGCCCCACCGGGCCGCCGCCCTGGCGCCAGTAGAGGATGACGATGACCATCACGATGATCAGCGTCGGCACCAGCACCAGGAGGATGGTGCTGATCGGGATCCCGCTGGCCGCGGTGAAGTTGACGAATCGGTCGCTGGTGAAGATGTCGACGACAATGCCCTCGCCGCCGTCGGGGAGAGGGGTCACGTGCTCGCCTCCCGCGGCGTCCCACCAGGTCACCTCGCCGGTGCCGACCTGGGCGGCGTGCGCGGTGTCGAGGGAGATCTGATCCTGGGGAGCGCCGGTCCCGCTCTCGGCGTTGAGCACAGCCTGCGTCAGCGTCCCCAGGCTTGCCTGGGGCGGCGGCGGCGGCTGGTCGCGGACGTAGACGAAGCCCACCACCACCAGCGCCAGGAAGGCCGCCCACAGGGTGAGCAGGAGCACCTGCCGGCGCGTGGACATCAGACCCGCGCCGTCCCTGAGGTCAAGCCGGACACCGCCCTTCGCGCCCTCACTTCCCTTCCCACCTGCCGCGCCATCTCCAGGGGCGGCAAGATGAGGAGCGAGGACCGCGGGTCACCGCCCCCTGGCGCGGGAGCCCCTGGTTCCGTCCACCGAGTATAGGCGCGCGTGCCTCAACGCGCCAGGCGCAGCGAAGTGCATGCGATGTGCCGGCGCGCGTGTCGCACCACTGTGGGGAAGAGGGGGCCCGATGTCACCCTGGCGGCGCAGCGGCGCGCACCAGGAGGGACTCCATCCCCGCCGTCCACAGCATGCGCCGGTCCATGGTGATCGCCAGCGCCTGGTAGCTGTCGATCCCCGCCACCCAGCCCAGCCCCTCCTCCCCCATGACGAAGGCGGCGGTGGCGAAGGCGTCCGCGTAGGTGAGGCTGGGCCCGGCGACGGTCATGCTGAGCAGGCCGTCGGGTGCCCGGAGCGTTCGCGGATCGACGATGTGCTCGCCGCGCTCATAGGCACCGCTGGTGGCCACGGCGAGGCTGCCGGTCTCCAGCACCGCGGTGACCTGGTCGGTGAGCTCGGGATGGCGGATCCCCACCCGCCAGCGGCGACCGGGCGCCGGCGCCCCCCTGGTCACGACGTCGCCGCCGGCCCCGATGAAGAAGTTGCGGGCCCCCGCGGCCTGCAGCATCTCCGCCGCGCGCTCCACCGACCAGCCCTTGACCAGCCCCGACGGGTCGAGCCGCCCGCCCAGGTGGATGTCGAAGCATCCCCCGCTCCTCCGGGTGACCTCGGCGCAGAGGCCGAGCACCTCGCGTACGTCGGCGGAGCACTCGCTCTCCCGCAGCTCGCCGCGCGAGAGGCGGCTGATCTCGCTCGCCTCGCGGTAGGTGCTGAAGGTGGCGTCCACCTCGTGAAACCAGGCGACGGCCGCGTTGACGGCCCGCGCGGGCAGGTCGGGGTCACGCACGTCGACGGTGATCACGGTCCCCATCACCGGCTCCGCGCGCAGCGTTCCCCGGGGCGTGCCGTCGACGTCAGGCACGCGCCAGGTCCAGGGCCGACTGCACCGAAGCGGCGTAATTCTCACTGGTGAAGGTGGCGCCGCTGACGACGTCGATCTTCGCGCTCTGCGCCTGCAGCACCTCCTCGCGAAGCAGCGGCAGCGCCTGAGAGCTGATGAACGAGGACTGCGGCTCGTTCTCCGGGTACTGGAGGACCTTGACGTCGGTGATCCTGCCGCCGGAGATCACCACCTGGACCTGGAGATTCCCGTACTGGTCGGAGTACGTCTGACCGGTGAAGGTTCCCGACCTCAGACCGCTGGCCGCCGGGGTGGGGGTCGCGGTGGGGGTCGGCGACGTGCCCCCGGAAGGAGGCGCGCCGGAGGGGGTGGTGGTGGCCGTGGGGCTGGCGGAGGTCGACGTCGACGACGGCGCCACCGCGGCGCTGGGCAGCGCGGACGGTGGGGTTCGGAAGCTGACCAGGAGGATCACCCCGACGGCGGTGGCGACCAGGGTGACGGCGGCGCGGACCGGCATGACGGATGACCTCAGCTGAGAAAGGCGAACCGCTCGCAGTGGACCTGGGTCGCGGGAACCCTCAGCGCGCGCAGGCTGCTCAGAACCGCGTCGATCATCTCGCGCGGGCCGCAGACGAAGACGTCGCGCTGCTTGATGTCGGGGATCGTCTCGCTCAGGAAGCGGGGGGCGAAGGGCTGGGGGTGCACCTCACGCCCGCGCGCGCCGACGATGTAGTGGACGAAGCCGCCCCGCGACGCGACCAGCCGGTCCAGCTCCGCCTTGAAGACCACGTCAGTCCAGGAATGGGCGCGGTAGAGGAGGGCGATCGAATTCTTGCGCTGCGGCATGTCCTCGATCAGGGCCCGGAGCGGAGTGATGCCGATCCCTCCGGCGATCAGCAGTGCCCGTGGCTGGCGGCGCCGGACCGAGGTGAAGATCCCGTACGGGCCCTCCAGGATCACCGGCGTACCGGGGCCCAGGCGGCTCAGCGAGCGCGTGAAGTCCCCCACCTGCTTGACGGTGATGCGGAGGTAGTCACCGTTCGGTGCCGCCGAGAGCGAGAACGGATGCACCTGCCACCAGAGGTCGCGGGTCAGGAAGCGGAACTTGAAGAACTGGCCGGCGCGCACCGGCAGCTCGCCGAGGTCGCGGCCGGTGATGTAGATGGAGAGCACGTCCGGCGACTCGGCCACCAGGCTGCGCACCCGAAGGCGGTGCCGCGCGGCCATCCGCGCCGGTATCACCAGCCGGAAGGTGACGACCAGGGCGGCCGCGACCGCGTACAGCGCCACCCAGTATCCGACCGCCACCGGGTCGCCCACGAAGTCGGTACCGGCGGTGAGCTGATGGGCGAAGGCGAGCGCGATCGCCAGGTAGACGTAGAGGTGGATGAAGTGCCAGGTCTGATGCGAGAGGTGCCGCCGTGCCGCCCGGATCGACGTGATCGCCACCAGCAGGAGGAGGCCGAAGCCCAGGTACGCCATCAGCATGTAGGGGTAGGTGGTGAGGAACACCCAGGTCTGGGCGAAGAAGGAGCGGCCGTCGGTCATGGCGTAACCGGCGGTGGTGAGGACGACATGAGCGCTGATCAGGTAGACGGTCGCAAAGCCCAGCCATCGGTGCCACCCGGCGAGCCGGTCGATCCCGAAGAGGTCGTCAAGCCACGGGCTGCGCGACATCAGCACCACCTGGACCAGCGCGCTGTAGGTGCCCAGCAGGGCGGCGATCTGGCCGGCGCCGGTCAGCAGCGCCGCCGGGTGGGTCACGTTGGGGAACTGCCCGTGACGGACCCACATGGCGACGATCAGCACGGCGTTGCCGAGGACGATGAGGACGGCGTCGCGGGGAAGCAGCCCCCAGCGCCGGGGCACCCGCAGCGATCGCCGGACCCCGGCGGTGGCGGGGGTGCCGAGGTCGGTGGGCGCGGTCACGGCGATGTGGGGGAGGGGGGAGGCATTCGCATACAGCTTCAGGCATCCCCTCTTGCGAATGCCTGACGGGCCGGGTTCCGGAACGGGCGGGGGCTCACCCGACGTCGAGAAGCACCTTGCCCACCGCCCCGGCCTGGACCGCCTCCTGGGCGGCAGCGCACTCCTCGAGCCGGAACCGGTGGACCGGCAGCTCGGTGAGGGCTCCCCCCTCGAGCGCGGCGCCGACCTCCCGAACGCCCAGGAGAAGCTCGGCGACCGGCACACCGTACAGGAGCACGAAGCGAAGCACCACGTTGGCGCTCATGCAGGCGCGCACCGGCAGCTCCGGATCGGCGGTGTCGGCCGCGTACACCGCCACCACCGTGCCCGGGCCGGAGAGTCCCAGGTCGAGGGCGAGGTTGACGGCGAGGTTCACCTCCACCACCCGGTCCACCCGTTCCGTGTAGGCGCGGATCCGCTCCAGGACATCCGGCTCCCGGTAGTTGACCACCAGGTCGGCGCCTGCGGCCCGGGCCAGATCGGCCTTCTCGACGCCGCTCACGGTGGTGACCACCCGGGCGTCCCGGTACTTGGCCAGCTCGATGGCGAAGTGCCCGACCGCACCGGCCCCGCCCGCCACCAGGACGGTGCGCCCGGCCAGGTCGCCGTCGGCGAAGAGGCAGCGATGGGCGGTCAACGCCGGCACCCCGAGGCTGGCCCCCAGCTCCAGGGACGCCCCCTTTGGCAGCTCCACCGCCTGCTGCTCGGAGACCACGGTCCACTCGGCGGCGGTGCCCCACCGGCTGGTGGCGGCGGCCATCCAGAGCCACACCCGCTGTCCGATCCGGCCCTCGTCGACCCCCGGCCCGACCGCGTCGATCACCCCCGACCCGTCGTGGTGGGGAACCTGGAACTCGTCGACCGGCCGCGGCGTGGCCCCGCCCCGCGACTTCCAATCCGTGGGGTTGATCCCCGAGAAGCTCACCCGCACCCGGACCTCGCCGGGCCCCGGCGCGGGGCGGGGGAGGTCGACGACCTTCAGGACCTCCTTGGCCGGGCCCTGCCGCTCGTACACCACGGCCTTCATCTGCGATCCCTCCGTCGTGGCCCTCTCCGGCAGGCCCCGTGACGCTAGGCGGGCGCGAACCCGATGCGTCTCAGCATGATCGCATTGCGGTCCGGAGCGGTACCCTCGCCGCCGCCGAAGCCGGCCCAGCGGACGTTGGCGGTGAGCGGGCGGTGGAGGGCGGCCATCTCCAGGGAGCTCTCCGCGCGACCGGGATCAGCCGGGCCGTCGTGGTCGATGAGGGTGCTCGCGATGCGATCTCCCCCTCAATTCGATTGTCTGATGCATATACTATCTTCGTCAGTTTCAGCCTACCGGGTGACCGGTCGAGGAGGCAGGTGACCGTGTCGAGCAGGACGACCGACGAGATGCCCGTGGTCCGCTCCGATGGAGCGATCGAGGTGCGCCCCCTGGCCGAGCGCCTCCGGCTGTCGATGATCCACTTGAGCCGCCAGCTCCGCCGCCACGATCCCTCCGAGCTGAGCATCGCCCAGGTGTCCGGGCTGGCCAGTGTGGTGCACGCCGGCCCTCTGGGTGTCGGCCGGCTCGCCGAGCTCGAGAGCCTCCCCTCATCGGCGGCGACGCGCCTCGTCGACAAGCTGGAATCGGCCGGCCTGGTGGCGCGCCAGGCGACCCCCGGGGACCGCCGCGGTGTCCAGGTGGTGGCGACCGAGGTCGGGACGGCCCTGATGACCCGCTATGCCGAAGCCGGCAACGAATGGCTCGCCGAGCGCCTGGTCGCGCTGAGCGAGGACGACCGGAGAGTGCTCGAGCGCGCTGCGGTCGTGCTGAGATCACTGGCATCAGATCGTCCCGCCACCGTCATCGCTCCGGGGGGAGAGCCACGCCCAACGGAGGACATCACGGCATGAGCGTCGCAGCCCTCACCATCACCCCGCGCGTCGGACCCCACTACAAGTGGGTGGTCCTCTCCAACACGACGGTGGGGGTGCTGCTGTCGTCGATGACGGGCACCAGCCTGATCATCGCCCTGCCGGTGATCTTCCGCGGCATCCGGCTCAACCCGCTGGTTCCGGCCAATTCGTCCTATCTGCTCTGGATCATGATGGGCTACATGCTGGTGTCGGCCGCCGTCGTGGTGACCGTGGGCCGCATTGGCGACATCTTCGGCCGGGTGAGGATGTACAACCTGGGCTTCGCCTGGTTCACCGTCAGCGCGATCCTGCTCTCACTGACGTGGAGCACGGGCTCCAACGGAGCCTTGGAGCTGGTCATCCTGCGCATGGTCCAGGCCGTGGGCGGGGCACTCCTGATGGCCAACTCGGCGGCCATCATCACCGACGCCTTTCCCTCCGACCAGCTCGGCTTCGCCCTCGGGATCAACATGGTGGCGGCCATCGTCGGCTCCTTCCTGGGAATCATCGTGGGCGGTGTCCTCTCCCAGCTCGGCTGGCGCTGGGTGTTCCTCGCCAACGTCCCGATCGGGGCCTTCGGCACTGTCTGGGCCTACCTCAAGCTGAAGGACATCGGGGTGCGCATCAGGGCGCGCATCGACTGGGCGGGGAACCTCGCCTTCGCCGGCGGTCTGGCGATGCTGCTGATCGGCGTGACCTACGGCATCGAGCCGTACGGCACCTCGCAGTCGGGCTGGGGCAACCCGTTCGTGCTGGGGATGATCGCCGGCGGCCTGCTGTTCCTGGTCGGCTTCCTCTTCATCGAGACCAGGGTGCAGGATCCGATGTTCCGCCTCTCGCTGTTCCGGATCCGGGCCTTCACCTTCGGCAACCTCGCCGGATTCCTGGGCTCGATCGGCCGCGGCGGCCTGATGTTCATGCTGATGATCTGGTTCCAGGGCATCTGGCTGCCCCAGCACGGCTACAGCTTCGCCGACACCCCGCTCTGGGCGGGCATCTACATGGTCCCGTTCACCCTCGGATTCGTGGTCGCCGGTCCCATCTCCGGCAAGCTCTCCGACCGCTACGGCGCCCGTCCCTTCGCCACCGCCGGCATGCTGCTGGCGGCCGCCACCTATGCCGTGATGATGACCTTCCCGGCCAACTTCAACTACCTGCCCTTCGCCGCGGTCATGTTCGTCTCGGGGATCTCCGGTGGCCTGTTCGCCTCCCCCAACACCTCCTCGATCATGAACTCGGTGCCGGCCCGCCACCGGGGCGCGGCCTCGGGAATGCGGGTCACCTTCAACAGCACCGGGATGCCGCTCTCCATGGGCCTCTTCTTCACCCTCCTGGTGGCCGGGCTCAACGCCAAGGTCCCCCCGGCAATGCTCAGCGGGCTGGTCCACAACGGCATCCCGGCCTCGACCGCTGCCGCCCTCTCTCACGTGCCGCCGCTCGGCTACGTCTTCGCCGCCTTCCTGGGCTACAACCCCCTCAAGACGCTGCTCGGGCCCACGGTGCTCTCCCACCTCTCCGCGGCCCAGGCCGCCCACCTCACCAGCCGCGCCTTCTTTCCCCAGCTCATCGGCCCCGCCTTCGTGGGGAGCCTGGGCATCATCCTCACCGTCGCGGTGGTCATGAGCGTGGTGGCGGCGATCGCGTCAGCGTTCCGCGGGGCCAAGTACGTCCACGTGGACGAGGAGTCGCAGGCTCAGCGCCACGTGGCGCGCGGCATGAGGCACGCTCCCGTAGGGAAGTAGCAAACTGGCCACTGACTGACGGTGGTGCACACCGCGTCGCTGGTGGTCGATGGCAAGCCCTGAGCCGCAAACCCGAATACCCAAGGCGGAGCTCCATCTCCACATCGAGGGGACCCTGGAGCCGGAGCTGGCCCTCGAGCTCGCGGAACGCAATCGCGTCGCCCTCCCGTGCTCCGATGCGGCGGAGCTCCGGCGCAGGTACAGATTCCGCGATCTGCAGTCCTTCCTCGACGTCTACTACGCCACCACGGCGGTGCTGCGGGCCGAGCAGGACTTCGCGGACCTGGCCGGCGCCTACCTGGAGCGCGCCCGCGCCCAGGGCGTGCGCCATGCCGAGATCTTCTTCGATCCCCAGGCGCACACCGAGCGCGGCGTGCCGATGGCGACCGTCGTGGAGGGTCTGTGGTCGGTGCTCGGCACCAGCCAGCGCGACCACGGCATCTCGACCGCGCTGATCATGTGCTTCCTGCGCGATCGGACCCCGGCGGCGGCGATGGACGCGCTGGTTGCGGCCCTGCCCTTCGGGGACCGGATCGTCGGAGTAGGGCTCGACTCGGCCGAGGTGGGGCATCCTCCGTCGGAGTTCGTCGACGTCTTCGACCGAGCCAGGGCGGAGGGGTTCCGCTGCGTCGCCCATGCTGGCGAGGAGGGCCCGGCGAGCTACATGTGGGAGGCCCTCGATCTGCTCAGGGTGTCCCGGATCGACCACGGGGTCCGTTGCCTGGACGACCCCGCGCTGGTCGCCCGTCTGCGCGAGGAGCGCGTCCCGCTGACCGTGTGCCCCCTCTCCAACGTGCGCCTCGGGGTGGTCGACCGGATCGAGGAGCACCGCCTGCCGGAGATGATCGACGCCGGCCTCATGGTCACGGTGAACTCGGACGACCCCGCCTACTTCGGCGGCTACATCGACGACAACTACCAGCTGATCAGGACCGGGCTCGGCATCGACGACGCGCAGGTTCGGAAGCTCGCGGAGAACTCGTTCCAGGCTGCGTTCCTCGACTCCGGCGCGCGAGCGCGCTATCTCGGCGAGCTGGAGGAGTTCTCCTCACCCGGCAACTGAGCCCGCGGGGCTTCCCCGAGGACGTTCACGGCCGCGGATGCCAGCAGCGGGGGCAGGGAGGGGAGCGGTGTCCGGCGGCGGCGGCCGAGGGGCGTCGCCGCGCGTCGGGACGCCTCTGGGCGGAGCCGCGCTGACGACCGTCGGAGCCGGGTCACAACCGTCACGACCCGATCACACCTCGACGCGAACCCGGCGACGACGCGAATGACCCGCTCGCAAGCGTCGATAGACTGGCCTCGTGAGCGTCACCGCCGGGACGGAGCCCGTGACTGAACTTCTGGAGTGGGCGGACGCGCAGTGCCACGCGATCGCAACGTCGACCGCGGACACCCTCGCGACGCGCATGTGGCGGATCCGGATCTCCCTGGAGGCGCGCCGCCGCCGCGAGACCGACCCCGCCGCCGCACAGCGCCTCTCGGAGAGGATCGCGGCGATCCAGGAGGCCGAGGCGGATCTCACCTCCGTCTCCGCCATCCTCCAGACCATGGGTGGCCCGATCACCTGGCGCGACACCGCCAAGCGGGTGGGCGAGCCCGCCTTCTGAGGGGCGTTCTGCAGGGGTGCGGCCCTCAGGCCGCCGCCTCATGGAGGATGTCTCGGAGGAGAGCGGCGAGCAGCGCGGCCCGCTCCGGCATCCTGTCCACCTCGACCCACTCCCCCTCGGCGTGAGCGTTGCCGCCGACGGCGCCGAGTCCGTCGAGGGTCGGCGTGCCGATGGCGGCGGTGAACTGCCCGTCGGAGCCGCCCGGGGCGAGCACTCCCCGGAGGGGTGCCAGCCCGAGGGTCGCCGCCAGTGCCTGCGCCCTCTCGAAGAGCCCGCTCGAGATCTGGCGCGGCATCGGCAGCCGCTCGACCCCGCCGGACACCGTCACCTCGGTCCCCTCGAGGTGCGGTCGCAGGGCGAGCATCGCCTCCCGGATCCGCTCCAGCTCGGACAGCGACGCCGCGCGGGAATCGACCCGGAACTCCGCCTGGGCGGGCACGGTGTTGGCGGTCGTCCCGGCCGAGGCCACGGTGGGGGTCACCGTGGTTCCCAGCTCGGAGTCGGCAAGCCCCGCGATGTCGAGCATCTGACGCGCCATCTCCAGGGCCGCGTTGGCCCCGTGGGCGGGCTCCGACGCGTGGGCGGCGCGCCCGGCGATCCGGACCGTGTACTGGGCGGTGCCCTTGCGGGCGACCTTGAGGGCCCCCTCGTGGGCGGCCTCCAGGACCAGGGCCGCCTCGACCCCCGCGGCCTGCTCCTCGATCAGGCCGCGGGACGTGGGCGACCCGATCTCCTCGTCGGTGGTGACCAGCAGCCGTACGCCCTCTGGCGTGCCGAGGGCGGAGATGGCGAAGAGCGCCTGGACGATGCCTGCCTTCATGTCCGCGACCCCGGGACCGCTAGCCCGGTTCCCCTCGACCCGGAAGGGCCAGCGCTCCAGCGTCCCGCGCGGCCAGACCGTGTCGACGTGGCAGAGGAGGAGGACGCGCGGCCGGGCCGTCTCCCAGAGGAGGTGGGTGGCGCCAGCCACGTCGATCCGCCGGCCGCCGGCCGCGGCGAGGTGCGCGAGCATCGAATCCACAGCGTCGAGCGCCAATGCCAGCGAGCCGGGCTCGCTGCTCGGCGACTCGTGGTTCACCAGAGTCTCCAGGCACTCGAGCATCTCGGTCTGGCGGCGGCGCAGGCCCTCGAGGAGGGCGGCGGCCGGTCCCGGCGAGGTCGGGGTCATCTGGGCCAGTCCGACCCCGCGGGGCCGAAGACGTACCAGCCGGGGGCGACCGCGGCCAGGGGCCGCAGACCACCGCTGAAGAGAGCGGTCATGGCCTCGCGGAGCGCCCGCCGCCACGCACCGGCGCACCCCGGGTCATCGCCGCGCACCGCCACGATGTCGGCGGGGATGTGCACCAGCGCCCTTCCCGACCGGGTCCCGACGATGACCTCCGCGGCCACCGGGCGGCCGTCCGCGCCGATGTCCAGCACAACCGGGTCGCCGGCCCTGCGCAGGAGTGCGATCGCCGGGGTCCGCACGCGCCCGGAGAGGGCGCGCGCGACGCGGGGGCTGGTCAGCCTCCAGACGGCCAGGAGGCGATCTGTGGCGTCGTCGCTGTTGACGGCGTCGCGGAGAGGTCCGTAGAAGTCCACCAGGTACTCGTCGGCGTCGGCCCCCAGCTTGGTGAGGTTGAAGTGGCCGTTGCGGGCGATCAGCGGATCGAAGGTCCAGGTGACCGCATCGATGCCGTTCGCCAGCGCCCAGGCTCGCTGGTGGAGCTTGAGGGCGTGGCCGGCTCCGCGCAGCTGGAGGTCGGGGACGATGCCTGTGATGTGCGAGTGGAGGCTGGGCCGCCCGTCGTGGAGGCCCCGGAAGGCAATGCTCGCCCCCACCATCTCCGCCCCAGACCATGCGGCGAGAACGCAATTGGCACTGTGGGCGAGAGCCCGGAGCAGATCGACGGCGATCGGGTCCGCCGGGCGGTGCCAGACGGCCTCGAGGACGCGCGTGACGTCGTGGAGCTGGTCGAGCTCGTGGACCTCGGCGATGACCACGCCGGCGCCTTCCGCGGCGGATCTCGCCAGCCGGGCCGCGGCCTCGACTTGGCCGCCCAGCCGGGGCGTCGACGGCGGGGTCGCCGCGGTGCGGGAGGCGGCCGGCGAGGTTCCCGGCGACGGGCCGGCACGCGGCTCGGTTCCCGGTGGCGGGTCGGTACGCGGCTCCGTCATCCGCGCCGGACCAGCGTGCGCCGGGTGGTCAGGCTGTCCACGAGATCGCGTCGCACCTGGACCCCCAGCCCGGGGCCGGTTGGGACCCGCAGGCGGCCGTTCTCGAGCACGAAGGGTTCGGTGATGTCCGGGCGGAAGTACCGGTCGGATGCCGAGGTGTCGCCCGGCAGGGTGAAGTTGGGCAGCGCCGCCAGGGCAAGGTTGGCCGCCCTGCCGATCCCGGTCTCCAGCATGCCGCCGCACCAGACGGGGACGCCCCGGGCCGCGCAGACGTCGTGGACGCGCCGCGCCTCGAGGTACCCGCCGACCCGCCCCGGCTTGATGTTGACGATGCGGCACGCCTCCATCTCGATGGCCTCGGCGGCGACCGCCGCCGACGTGATCGACTCGTCGAGGCAGATCGGCGTCGTCAGCCTCCGTGCCAGCTTGGCATGGCCGAGCAGCTCCTCCTCCGCAAGGGGCTGCTCGATCATGACCAGGCCGAACTCGTCGAGCCGGGCGAGGTGCTCGGCGTCCTCCAGGGTGTACGCCGCGTTGGCGTCGACCTGGAGGGGGAGCTCCGGCCCGAACCGCTCCCGCACCGACCTCACGCGTTCCACGTCCGTTCCCGGCTCGATCTTGAGCTTGATCCGGCGGTACCCGGCCCCCAGGTAGCCGGCGACTGTCTCGAGCAGCTGCTCGGTGGTGTCGGCGATTCCCACCGAGACGCCGCAGTCCACCTCGGTGCGCACCGCCCCCAGGTGCTCGGCCAGGGACCTCCCCGCCGCATGCAGCTCGAGGTCGAGCCACGCCATCTCCAGGGCGGCCTTGGCCATGCGGTGACCGCGCACGGCGGCGAGGACGTCTCCGAGCTCGGCGGCGGCGACCCGTTCCCGGGCCAGCAGCCGGGGCAGGAGGTGCCGCTCGATGACCTGCTGCGCACCCTCGGTGTACTCGGACGAGTAGCCGGGCTCCCCGGAGGCGACGCACTCCCCCCAGCCCTCGCCCGCGTCGCCGAGGAGGTGGATCAGGAGGACGTCGCGGGCGGTCTCCACACCGAACGAGGTGCGGAACGGCGCCACCAGGGGTATGGCGATGCGGATCAGCTCCACGGTCCGCACCCGCGGCGCCGGTCCGCTCGCGGGCGCCCCCGGCGTGGGCGAGGCGGGCGTCGCGGACCGGGCCATCTCGGCGGCTAGTGTAGCCAGTGCGATCGGGGCCTTCTCTCTGACCTCGAGGCCGGCACGATCAACCCATCTGTCGACGACAACCGGCGTCCAGGCCTCCGCCGGTTGAGCAGCGCTCCGGGCTCGGACTCCACCATGACCATCTGCCTGTGCTCAGCCCTCCCACACCGCAGCTCGACCGCGGCGTCGACCATCCGCATCGGGGGCGAAAGCAGCCGTTGACGTTGTGCAAACCGCAAACAGTCGTCGACCTACCATGGCGCGAAGCCGCGATCCCACCCGGCCTCTCAGACTGATCCCCACCGGTACGGCGATGCGTCGCCGCACCGCCTCGGCATCGGCAGGCATCAGCTGGAAAGTGACATCCAAGTGTCAGTCCAAGTGACGTGAGATTGTCAGTAGGGTACCCTGAAGCCTTGGACGGCTTGGGGGAAGGCGTGGATCGGCCGGCCTGGCCGCGCTCGGTAAGCCGTCGGGCGAGGGTCAACTCGTGGACGTAGACGGATCCCGAGGTCTAGGCTTTGACCCGCCACTAGGCCTCGTGCACCTGCTCGCACGCGCCTGCCGCCAGTTAGGTGAACGAGAGGTCGGCCAGAACGGTCGATGGTTCGGAGCTATCCGACGCGTCCACTCGCGCGTTTGCCACGTCCAGCTCATCGCCTGTTCTGGTACCCGGCTAGGGCGGGGCAGGCTAGGGTAGCCCCGCGGCCCAGGCTGCGAGCCACGCGTGAGCTTCGCTCGCCTAGGGCCCTGCAGCTGCGGGTGCAGAAGCCGGCACCGCCATGCGCTGAGCGGCGGTTCGCTTGGCGGTGGTGGCGGTGGTCCGCTTGGCGGTGGCTCGCTTGGCGGTGGTCCGCTTGGCGGTGGTCCGCTTGGTGGTGGCTCGCTTGGCGGTGGTCCGCTTGGCGGCGGTTCGCTTGGCGGCAGTCCGCTTGGCGGCAGTCCGCTTGGCGGTGGCTCGCTTGGTGGCGGTCCGTTTGGCAGTCGCCAGTCGGCGGCCGATCCGACGTGCTGGGCGGACGGATTGAGCGCGCACCGGACCCACGCCAAAGGGGCGGGAGAGCGCCATCACCTTCATCAGAGGCGTGCAGGCGTGGAGGACGAAGAAGTCGACGGCACCCGAGTCACGCGAGGCTGTAAATCCGGTCGTGGCCTTCAAGTCGGCGGCACTCCTGATCTCAATGTCGGCCTCGAGCCTGATCGCTGCCTTGCTCCGCTCGGCAACCACCACTGTCGCCTCCTGAACCTCCACAACCTCGGTTACAACGCCCCACCTCTTTCGCCAGTCGCGATTCAGTCGGAGTTGCTTTAGCAAGTCTCTGACGTCCGCGAGGTTGGCGAAACTGCGTGTCCGGCGGTTGGTCAATAGCATGAGGAATGAACCGCTGCCAGAGAAGCTAACCTGCGTCCCGAGGGCACCTCCGGTGCCGGGCACCCCGGCAGCTCGAGCTCCCAGGCTGCCAGCCAGGCTGTAGCTCGCACCGAAGGCATATCCCTCCTTCCCTCGCTCACGCCTACCGCCGTCCACCGGCGGCATGTCATAGTAGCTGCCCTTCCCCGCCGCAAGTTTCTCGAACCACTTCTGCAAAGTCGTCTCGCGGGTGAAGCCCTCGCGCGCACTCCACACAACGATGTCGCCGACCGCAAAGCGCCGACCAGGCTCCCATGTACCGAGGCTGCCAGTCTTGTCTTTGACGTGCCTCACGTAGTTTGCAATGAGCCCGGCCACGCACCCAAGGATAGCGCTCGGATTTGCATTCGTGGGCACCGCCCCTAACCCGCCGCGGAAGTCAGGCAGACGGAGTGGTGGGCACCGCAGGTGACTAAGACGCGTTAGCGGCGATGGCGTAGATCCGCGCTCGTGGCCAGCGCGCCAACTCGTCGGCTGAAGATCAGATAGGATCCGGTCAGGGCAGATAGGCGGGCGCGCCGCGGTTCCGCGGGCGGGTCGCCGAGGCTTCGGGGACTTTTGTCGTGTTCACCGAGGAGTTGCGGGAACAGTACCTTCGAGATTACGGCTCGCACCTACCAGCCAACCGTCCGGAGTGCTTCGCCCTAGCTACGGCGGAGGACCGCCAGGCCCAACGCCAGTGGGTCAACGCGGCTCTAAGGCTGCTCCCCGAGCCGGGCCGAAGCAGCATCTTTGGTCACCTTCTCAACAGCCGCCGGTTTCTGCAGAGCTACCACGAACTCGCTGTAGGCGACATCCTCATGGATGCCGGCTACCAGGTGGAGTACGAGCCAGATCTTGGGGGCTTCACCCCGGATCTGGTGGCTAGGAACCCCGATGGCACTGTTCGGGCCATCTTCGAAGTGGCTAATCGCCTTCTCCCGAAGAAGGTTGACGCGGAGGCTCGAGGTTGGGAACACGTGCGGAGCCGGATCCTGCGCATCCCAATTCCCTGGCTGATACAGGTGAGCCGAGAGGATGGCTCTACCGCGGCACCAGATGTAAACGCCGAGAAATGGATCGCCCATGAGCTGCAGCGCTGCCTCTCAGCCTCAGACTTGACGGTGGGCGACTCCTTTCAGGGCGAGCGCTGCTTCTGGACTGTAGTACAGCAGCTTCCCGGGACCCACGCCGATCTCGTGATCCCCAGGCGAGAAGTCTGGGCGAATAGTGATAAGGAGGTGGCTCCCATCACGCAGAAGGTGAACACCTACGCCCCGCTGGTGACGAAGCTCGGGGTCCCGTTTATCGTGGTTGTGGCGGCTGATCCGAGGCACTCCATCGGCTTGGCCACGATCCGCTCCGCCATGGAGGGGAAGCTGACCCTCACAGTCAATCTCAACCCCTTCCACGTGGGGCCCTCTTCGTCAGGACCCATCAAGTGGCACCGGACGGACCAGATCCGAAAGTGGGACCCTGCTCTTTCAGCTGTCGCTTGGCTCGATGCAGGGATAGACCATCCAGGTACGCTGACTATCCTCGACCACCAGTTTCGCCACTTGTCAGCTGGGCTACCGATTGGGAACCGGATTATTCAGGGGTAAGTGCTCTCGTGGGAGCATCGACTCGGGACCTTGTAGCTCTCAACGATCTTAAGCCGGCTGATACCAGAATGAAGGACCGAACAAGGCCACCACACACTACATCCGCGAGTCAGCTGAGCCGAGCGTCGAACTCGTCGGGCAAGGCGCACTCAAGGGCAAGCCCGGGCGCTGCGCCGGGGCGTGGATGCCCAAGGAGGTGGGTTCCGAACGTCAACCGCTAGACGGCGTCGCTGGCACGGCCAATGTTGTTATTGGGGACTGTGGTTCGATCGGGGCCTTTGGAGGGGGGGACACCAGCCGTGATGAGTGCCGCCGCGAGGGTGGCGTCCAGGCGATTCTCACGCGACCGAATGAGCGCACGAGTGATGGCTTCAGGGGTGGTGGTCGCGGGAGCTTGCGGTCGCCGGTGGTGAGCGCCGAGCAATCGCGCCAGACGCACAGGTACGCTATCGACTTACCATTCAGACTGAGCACCCTGGGACTGGCGCTATCACCAGGGACACAACGAGGCACCGAAAGGTTATGAGCCTGCAAGATCGGCTGGCTCCGAATGAACAGCTGCTACGGCGACAATCGCCGCAGACTATCGCCTGGTTTCGCGATCTTCACAGTCGCGACCTCCTGAATCTCGACCCCCCGTATCAACGGAGGAGCGTGTGGAATCGGGCATACAAGGAGGAGTTCATTGACACGATCCTCCTAGGATTCCCTGCGCCGCCAATCTTCGTCCACGAGGCAATGACACCAGATGGGGGGGCGACATACAGTGTCGTCGACGGAAAACAGCGGCTAACCACGATCCTGGAGTTTGTCGAAGATGTCTTCCCAGTCAAGGAGGACTCGCCTTCGCGACATCGTGGGATGCTATTCAGTAAGCTGGACGATACGACTAAGAGGGCGTTTTGGACTTACCAGTTCTCCGTCGAATTCCTCCCCACTACCGACGCTGCCCTGCTCGACAACATCTTCGGGAGGCTCAACAAGAACGTCGCACGACTCACGAGGCAAGAACTACGACGGGCGCGATTCAGCGGGAAGTTTGCAGCGTCAGCCGAGTCGATGGCAGATCTTATGCTCGCTGAGCTCCCCAAGGGGTTTCCACGCATCGCGGAGTCCTCACTCCGGCAAATGAAGGACGTCGAGCTCGTAGCGCAACTCCTACTGCTAAGCGAATCTGGACCTGACTCGTTCTCGCAGGATGATCTCGATGTGGCATACGCCGGGCGAGACGACGAGTGGGACAAGCAACGGACTGCCGAGAGGCGTTTTCGGGAGGTCGTTGGGTACCTGAGAGAGCTATGCAGTGCGGAGGGAAGCACCGTTGCCACAATCCGGCTCCGGAACCAAGCTGACTTCTACAGTCTATTCGGGGCTCTTCTTGAGCTAGCGCGTGAGAAGCAGCTCCCCGAGCCTCGTGAGGCTAGTGGCCGTCTCGCCGCCTTCGTCGCCCGCGTTGAGGATGAGCTAGTACGCTTCGATCAGACTGATCCGGCCACAGTGTACTATCAGGCGGCTCGATCGGCGTCGAACGACCTCGGGCGACGTATCACGCGGATCGAGATCGTGAAGACCGTTCTTCGGGCGAGCGTCTGAGGAGACTCCGATGGGAGTCCCGGCAGAGGCGCGGAGGATATACGACCTTACGCGGCCTGCGGTCGCCGAGGTTGAGGCACACGTTACCGGAACACTCACGACCTTTGCCCGAGAGAACGAATACCAGTTCATTGGACGGCAGAAGTCGCTCGAGTCGTTCTCTGAGAAGCTAGAGACGGGCCGATTCAGACGAGTATCTGAGCTCGATGATCTCTTCGCGTGCGCGCTCATTATCCCGACGGCTTCTCATGAGGAGAGGGTGATCGCCTTCCTCGACAGGGTCTACGAGCGTGTGACGCTACGGGGTCGAGGGACAGCGCGGAAGGCGCCCGAGGTGTTCCGTTTCGATACTACGCGGTTCATTGGTCGACTGCGGCGGCAGCCGGGCATCAGCTACGCGGAGGGGGTAAGCGGGTGTGCGTTCGAAGTTCAAGTTCGGACCGTCTTCGAGCACGCGTGGACGGTTGTGACGCATGACCTCGTGTACAAGCCCGACGATATCGATTGGCAGCGGCTGCGATTGGCAGCGCAACTGAAGGCCGCTGTGGAGCAGATCGAGATGATCATCGCGGCCTTTACCACGTCGGCGAGTGCGATTCCGGTGTCTGCTGATGTGGGTGTCGAAGCAGAGGTTGAGGTGCTGAGACGCTTCAAGGCCTGGGTGGAGGCTGGACGGATAGATCGGGAGGCAAGCCCCGCGAGCTGGAGGCGGTTTGCTCAGAGCGTGGTGGGTGTCGTCCGGAGTTACTGTGATGCGCGTAGGTTGGGAGAGGCCGTAACAGTCCTCCTAGATGGCCTCGAGGCCCGGCTGACCACGCGGGAAGTGCCGTTGAGTGGTTCACTGTTCCAATGGGTGATTGGGTTCGTAGGTAGTGGCGTCATCCCAGGAGCCAGTCTTGAACGATTCCCCGTCTTAGTGAGCCGAGAACTCGGGGACTTTCACGGACTGCCAACAGTCCCCCTTCCCCTGGTTGTGGACTGGCCTCTGGGCTCCGAGGGTTGACGAGCAAGCGCGGGGAGTCGCCGCCTGATTGTTCGGCAACTCGGGTTGACGCGGGCGGCTGCGGGCCGTCCCAGGCAGAACGAAGTCAAAGTCGTCCGCGGCTGCCTCTGCGTCTCGATCCCTAATGACAAGCATCGTCTCGGTGTAGGACGGGAACGTCAAGCGGGCGGTGATCAAGCGCCACGTCAGGATTCCGCCATTGCCCCGCTCATGGGTGTGCGGGAAGAAGCCGGCGATCAACCGACGGCGACTAGCCAAGAGGATGTCTGGCCCGTTCAGTAACCACGGGTGGTTTACCGGTTAGACCAACTCGAGGTGGAGGCGTCGTGCCAGGGTGTGGGTGAGCACGAATAGTGCGCAGTTCTGAGCACGAATAGTGCACAGGTCCTCGGGGCGATGGAGGACCTGGAGACGTGATCGGAAAGGAAGTCCCCCCTGGGATGCTCGGTGGTGATC
>Ga0187888_1001756_pt1 | contig 19916 bp, 17 predicted proteins | sample June2016WEW_7_40_FD_132987 | JGI IMG/M metagenome (GOLD analysis project Ga0187888, IMG submission 132987) | Peatland microbial communities from SPRUCE experiment site at the Marcell Experimental Forest, Minnesota, USA - June2016WEW_7_40 | ecosystem: Environmental > Terrestrial > Soil > Wetlands... | reverse complement strand
GTATCCGCGCACGGGGCCCCTCGGCGAACCCCGCTCGCTGGGGTGAGGACCCGCCTTCATGCCAATGGACCACTTCAGCCCGGCCGATCCGTTCGTCAACGCGAGACTCCGGATGGTCGCGGAACAACTCCGCGATCGCGGTATTCGCGATGAGCGCGTGCTGCAGGCCATGGCAACCGTTCCGCGCCACGAATTCGTACCGCGGGAGGACTGGGGCGAAGCCTACGAGGACCACCCGCTCCCCATCGGCGAAGGCCAGACGATATCGCAGCCCTTCATCGTCGCGTTCATGATCGAAGCGCTCAGTGCCGAAGCCGGCGATACGGTACTGGAGATCGGAACAGGAACAGGATATGAGGCGGCGGTGCTCTCGCGCCTCGCGACACGTGTGTTGACCGTGGAACGGGTTGCGTCGCTCGCCATGCGGGCCCAGGCAAACTTTGCCCGGCTGGGATATAGCAACATCGAAGTCAGTGTAGGAGACGGGAACCAAGGACTGCCGCTCTCGGCGCCATTCAAGCGGATCATTGTGGCTGCTGCCGCTCCCGCGGTGCCTGAGCCTTTGCTCCAGCAGCTCGATGAAAACGGGACGCTCGTCTTGCCTGTCGGCAGCGCCGATTTGCAGGAGTTGCAGGTGCTACGCAAGGCCGGCGGCCAAATCACCGCGACCAACCTCGGCGGATGCCGCTTCGTGCCGCTGATTTCCGAGGCGTCATCCCGACCGAAGTGACGAGCGCCAGCGGCCGGAGTAGCCAGGCTGCCTACCCGACACGGCGCTTTCTCACCCGGTAGCTCGCGGAGCCCCTGCCAGGCCGCCAGACTCTTCGTCTGAGCGCTCGACGGCCATGCGTATCAGCTTCCACAACTCGTCCTTGCCCATGCCGGTTTTGGAGGAAAACGGCAGAATCTTGTCGACGCCGAGCCCCTGCCGCATCTTTTCCAGCGCGGAGTGCAGGCGGGAACCAACTTTGTCGGCTTTGGTCGCAACTACAAGCAAGGGACGGTCCACATGCTGCAAGAACTCAATCAGTTGCGCGTCGTTCTTCTGCGGTGGAACATTGGCGTCAACCAGGCAAAGGCAAAGCGCCAGCGTCGGCCGATGCGCCAGATACGGATCGACAAAGCCCTGCCAACGGTTGGTAATTTCGCGTGGAACACGCGCGTAGCCGTATCCGGGCAGATCCACAAATAGCAAATCCGGCTTCGGATGTCCTGGCCAGCGCACTTCAAAGAAATTGATCGCTTGGGTGCGGCCCGGCGTGTTGCTGGTCTTGGCAATCTTCACTGCGGCGAGCGCATTGATCAGGCTGGACTTGCCCACGTTCGACCGGCCCAGAAACGCGATTTCCGGCACACTCGCGGCAGGGAATTGCCGTTCATCCAGTGCGCTTAAGAGAAACCGTGTGTGGACCTTCATCCAGCCAACTCCACCAGGGTTTAGACCAGATTCGCGGAAGGTATCCCCCGCGAAGGAGCCGGGCGTACGGGGCCCCCGGCAAACGCTTGGCGTCTGCTGGGGTGACATTCTGCCCGGCGTTGCTGGCACTAACTACATCAACCCTGAACTGCACATTTAGATGCGGGCCTATCGCTTGAGCACAACGGGATCGGAAGTACACGAGCTGCGAAGAAAAAGCCCGCCGCGTTGGCCTCAACGATCATAGATCAAATCTCGTCTGAGGCGCCGCTTCGGCGGGCTCGATAGAAACTTTGTTACTGCCGCGCGGTCGGCTGAGCGGGCACGGTAGGCGGCGGCGACAGCGCAGGCGCCTCTTCGGCAGACTCGGGCAACGAGCGTTCGAGTGCGACCTGCAAAACCTGGTCCATATGGTCCACAAAGTGAAACTTCATGGCATTACGCAGATTCTCCGGCACTTCCGCCATATCCTTCTCATTGTCCTGCGGCAGAATCACTTCCATAATGCCGGCGCGATTCGCCGCCAGCAGCTTTTCCTTAAGCCCGCCGATCGGCAGCACCTTGCCGCGAAGCGTGATCTCGCCGGTCATGGCGACGTCGCGCCGCACAGGGATCCGGCTGAGGGCGCTGGCAATCGCGGTGGCCATGGTGATGCCCGCCGAGGGGCCGTCTTTCGGGATCGCGCCCTCCGGCACATGGATATGAATATCGATGTTGCGGTAGAAGTCGTGGTTCAGACCGAGTTGCTGCCACCGCGAGCGGATGTACGTGATCGCCGCCTGCGCCGATTCCTGCATGACATCGCCCAGTTTGCCGGTTAGCAGCGGCTTGCCGCCTTTGCCTTCCACCACGGTTACTTCCGTTGACAGGATCGAGCCGCCAACCTCGGTCCACGCCAACCCCGTAACCAGGCCGATCTCGCTCTTCTCGTTGACCGCCGTGTCGCGGAAGCGCATCACGCCCAGGAAGTCCTTGATGGTTTCTCCGGTAACTGCGATCGAGTAGCCTTGACCGTCCTTCACCACCCGGCGCGCCACCTTGCGGCATATGTTGCCGATTTCCCGCTCCAGGTTACGGACCCCGGCCTCGCGCGTGTAATAGCGGATAATTCCGGTGATCGCATCGTCGGTGAAGCTGATGTTCGGCTCAGTCAGTCCGGCCTGCTCGCGCTGCTTCCTCACCAGGAAGTGCTTGGCGATTTCGAGCTTCTCCGGCTCCGTGTAGCCGTGCAGCCGCAGCACTTCCATGCGGTCCTGCAGAGCGGCGGGAATCGTGTGCAACACATTCGCCGTAGCGATGAAGAACACCTGCGACAAATCGTATTCGACGTCCAGGTAGTGATCGATGAACATGTAATTCTGTTCCGGATCGAGCACTTCCAGCAGCGCCGATGACGGATCGCCGCGGAAGTCCGCGGACATCTTGTCGACTTCGTCGAGCATGAAGACCGGATTCTTCGTGCCGGCCTTCTTCATCATCTGGATGATCTGTCCGGGCAGCGCGCCGATGTAGGTGCGCCGATGACCGCGAATCTCCGCCTCATCACGAACTCCGCCCAGCGACATGCGCACGAACTTGCGCCCCGTTGCCTTGGCAATACTCATGCCGAGCGAGGTCTTGCCGACCCCGGGAGGTCCGACGAAACAGAGAATCGAACCCTTTGGGTTCTTCACCAACTGCCGCACCGCCAGGAACTCGAGAATGCGGTCCTTGATCTTTTCCAGTCCGTAATGATCTTCGTTCAGTATCTTCTCGGCGAACTCGATGTCCCGCACTTCCTTTGACTTCTTCTTCCAGGGCACGGCCAGCAGCCAGTCCAGATAGTTGCGGGAGACGGTGGATTCGGCCGACATCGGAGGCATCGCCTCCAGCTTCTTGAGCTCCTGTTGCGCCTTTTCGTGAACGTCCTTCGGCATGCCGGAGTTGTCGATCTTCTTCTTCAGCTCGTCGAACTCGCTTTTTTCGCCGCGCCCGAGTTCCTTCTGGATCGCCTTGATCTTCTCGTTAAGGTAGTACTCCTTTTGCGCGCGCTCCATCTGCCGCTTCACTCGCGACTGGATGGTGCGATCCATGTTCAGCTTCTCGATCTCGATGTCCAGCACGTCGAGGACACGGTTCAGACGGTCGGCGGGATCGAAGATCTCCAGCAGCTCCTGCTTCTCTTCTATCGTGAGCTGGAGGTTGGCGGCGATGGTGTCGGTCAGCTTGGCAATATCGTCCGGCCGGACCGTGGCGGCCATGGTTTCGTAGTTGAGCGACTGGCACAGCTTTACGTATTGCTCGAACTGCGAAATCACGCGCTGCATGGCGGCTTCGATCTGCGGCGTCACCTCGGTCGTGCTCTTCACCGTACGGACGGCCGCCTCGAGATAGCCCTCCACCTCGGTTACCTGCAACGTCTTGCCGCGCTCGAGCCCTTCGACCAGCACCTTGATGTTCCCGTCGGGGAGCTTGAGACTCTGGACGATGTTGACGACCGTGCCCACCTGGTAGATCTCGTTCGGCTTTGGCTCGTCAACGCTGGCATCGTGCTGCGTCGCCAGGAAAATCCTCTTGTCGTGGGCCAACGCCTCTTCCAGCGCCCGAACGCTCGATTCACGCCCCACGACGAACGGCGTCATCATAAACGGAAAGATGACGACGTCCCGGATGGGCATCATCGGCAGCTTTTTGGTCTCGAATTTTTCTTTGGCAGAACTCACTCGGTACAGCTCCCTGTTTGTGGCCCGACTTCAACTCCACTCCGGGGCCCACGGCTAGTTTGAGCCTACTACATGAGACATCCTACGGCAACAACTGGCCTTGACTGTAATATCGCCGGAGATACAGCCCTGATTGTTTCGATGATGAATTCTGATTCGGGAAGGCTCTGACCAGGAAATTTTTCCCCAAACCTTGGGCAACTGACCTTTAGTAATGACCACAAACAGGGAGCATCGCCGCCGCAGCCAGAAAAGGGCTTGCACGAAGCAAGCCCTTGGTCCGGACAGGAGGCGAAACTGATTAACCCGCTTTTTCCAGCATGGCGATGGCCAAGTCGCGTTTTTCGACCATCTCGCGAGTCACTTCAAAATCTTTCACTTTTTTCTGGCTCGGCAGATGATACATCAGGTCAAGCATCAGCTCTTCCAGTATCATTCGCAGTCCGCGGGCGCCCACCTTGCGCAGCGTGGCCTCGTGAGCGATGCTTCGCAGAGCATCGGCGGTGAAGCAAAGCTTGACGTTTTCAAACTCGAACAGCCGCTGGTACTGCTTGGTGATCGCGTTGCGCGGCCGGGTCAGGATTTCGACCAAAGCATCCTCATCCAGGTCGTCAAGAATCCCCATCACCGGCATGCGGCCCACAAATTCAGGAATCAGCCCAAACTTGATCAGATCCTGTGGTTCGGCCTTGCGCAGCAATTCGCTGTCGCGCTTGGCGGCGCCGACCAGCTCCTGCTGGCCGCCCCCCTGAGCTTCGTCGGCGCGGAATCCCATCGCCCGTTTTCCGACGCGCCGGCCGATCACCCGTTCCAGCCCAACAAATGCGCCGCCGCAGATAAACAGGATATTGGTCGTATCAACCGGGGTGAATTCCTGGTGCGGATGCTTGCGCCCGCCCTGCGGGGGGACGTTGGCGACCGTGCCCTCAAGAATCTTCAGCAAAGCCTGCTGCACGCCCTCGCCGCTCACGTCGCGGGTAATCGAAGGGTTCTCGTCCTTGCGCCCGATCTTGTCGATTTCATCGATATAGATGATTCCGGTTTGAGCCCGCGCCACGTCGCCGTCGGCTGACTGGAGCAGCTTCAGGATGATGTTCTCGACGTCTTCGCCGACGTATCCCGCCTCGGTAAGCGTGGTCGCGTCAACAATGGCGAAGGGCACGTCGAGCATCTTGGCCAGGGTTTGCGCAAGCAGCGTCTTGCCGGTGCCGGTCGGACCGATCAGCAGTATATTCGACTTCGAGAGCTCGATATCGCTGTTCCGCTGTTTGTTCATGTAGACGCGCTTGTAGTGGTTATAAACCGCCACCGAGAGCTTTTTCTTCGTCTGTTCCTGGCCGATGACGTACTCGTCGAGAAAGGCTTTTACCTCGTACGGCTTGGGCAATTGACTCGGAGCGGCGGAAGGCTGAGCTTCGCTGCGGTCGTCCTCAAGAATCGAATTGCAGACCGCGACACATTCGTCGCAGATGTATGCCCGTGGGTAGTCGCTGGGGGAAGAGATTAACTTGGCGACAGCGTCCTGAGATTTGTGGCAGAAGGAGCATCGCAAAACTTCATCGGAACCTGACCGTCTCATTTGACTCCTCGATACTTACCATGCACTTGCCGATCTCTTGCTTCGCCTGGTTCGCCATGCTGTGCGGAAACGCTCCCGCCTCAATTCGTGCCATCGCGCAACCAGCATCCCCACATCAGCGCCGCTGTCACGCCGCTGGGGTCCATCGCTGATCTTCCACGCTGATCCAGGCTGGCCTATTGAACTACAACTTTGCTCCCAATGGAAGTCTCCATTGTTGCACTATTGCTGGACTTAGGTAACTACCGTAACTACCCGACCCGGGAAGGCAGCGCAATACCCTAGCGATGCTTGAACGCAATACCTTAGCGATGCTTGAAAATGATCTCGTCAATCAGTCCGTACTCCTTGGCCTGCTGAGAATTCATGATGAAATCGCGCTCCACGTCGCGCTCGACCTTCTCCAGCATCTGGCCGCTGTGCTTGGCCAGCAACTGGTTGGTGAGCTCACGCATGCGGAGAATTTCACGCGCCTGTATATCGATATCGGTCGCCTGGCCGGAGATGCCGCCGCCCATAATGAGCGGCTGATGAATAAGAATGCGTGACGTCGGCAGCGCAAACCGCTTTTTCGCGGCGCCGCCCGACAGCAGCAACGCAGCCATGCTCGCCGCCTGCCCGATGCAAATGGTCACCACGTCGGGCCGGATGAACTGCATCGTGTCGTAGATCGCCATGCCGGCCGTAATCGAGCCGCCCGGCGAATTGATGTAGAGCGATATGTCCTTTTCGGGATCTTCCGCCTCCAGGAAAAGCAATTGGGCAATGATGAGATTAGCCACCTGGTCGTCAATCGGAGTCCCGAGAAAAATAATGTTGTCCCGCAACAGGCGGGAGTAAATGTCATACGCGCGCTCGCCCCTGCTGGTTTGTTCCACTACCATGGGCACAAGCATTGGTTCGCTCCTTTATTATCGTCAATGCGCCCCCCGCCACGGTCGCGACATCGAAAGGCGTCGGCGCGTTCAATCCTGCTCGGCTGAAACGGCTTGCAGGGAGCCGCCGGGGTCCCCGACAAGCCTGCTGTTGGCTTGTTGGGGTGTAAGCCGCCGATTCCAGCCCGGCGCCCCGATACATAATACTAGCGATTCACTGCCTCCGGGGAATCCTGCCGGATACGCAGCTCCCGTTCCGGAACTCCCCGCTCGTGGTTTTACTCCAGCAAAAAACTATTATCCCGCCCTGCCATACAGCATTTCTAAAGTCTTATCGTTCCTGATCCGTGCCCGTATACGGTCGACCGAGCCGTTCTCCTCCAGCCGTTTACGGACGACTTCCACCGTCTGCTGCATCTGCTTGGAGAGAGATTCGATCTCTTTATCAAGCTCTTCGTCGCTGACCTCGACGGTTTCCAGGTCGGCAATCTTATCGAGCAGTAAAGATGCCTGAACTTCGCGGCGTGCAGCCTGCCGCTGGCCTTCGCGTAAACTGCCCAGGTCCATGCGCTTCAGATCCTCGGTCCGCATTCCCTGTGCGGCCAAGGCGCGCAGGCCCCGCTCCAGCCGGGTGTCAATCTGCTGCTCGACCATCGACTCGGGCACGGCGATGTCAAACTTGGTCACCAAGTCCTGCACCAGCTTATCCTTGGCCCGATGCTCCTCTTCCTGCTGCTTACCCGTTTGGATGCTCTCCCGGATACGAGTTTTCAGATCCTCCAGCGACTCGAACTCGCTCCCGACTTCCTTGGCAAAGCCGTCGGTCAGCTCCGGCGTACTCTTACGTTTGATGCTCTTTATTTTGACTTCGTAGTGAATCGTTTTGCCTGCCAGCCGTTTGTCCGAAAAATCCTGCGGGTAGGTGACGTCAAAGCGGCGCTCCTCGCCCGCTTTGGCGCCGCGCAGGTTGTCGCTGAACTCCTTCATCGTGGCGCTGCCGCCGATCTCCACCAGCACGTCGTCGACGTTCATCGGCTTGGCGTCGGCTTCCTGCGACGTTCCGCTGAACCCGGCCTGGGCATAGTCGCCGTCCTGGAGCGGGCGCTCCTCTTCCACGTTTTCGTAGGTCGCATGTCGCTCGCGAAGGTTCCCAAGTGCCTGCTCGACCTCTTCGTCGGTCACCGAGATTTCATTCTTTTCAGGACGAATCTCCTGGTAACCGGTGACATCGATCTCCGGCAAGACCTCGAAACTCGCCTTGAAACGCATCGGTTTGCCTCCGGCCAAATCGATGTCGGTCACCTGTGGCTGCGAAACCGGAACCAGGTGCTGCTTTTCGGTTTCCTGCCGGAAGTAACGCGGAACCAGGTGCTCGACCAGTTCGCTCTTGATGTCTTGGCTGAAGCGCTGGCGAATGATGGCGGCCGGAACCTTGCCCCGCCGGAAGCCCGGGACCCGGGCATGCTTCTGAAACTCGCTGATAACCGACTGTTCTTCTTTTTCCACCACATCAGCGGGGATTTCGACGGAAACCTCTCGCTGACAGGGGTTAGGACTTTGGTTCTTGCTATCTTCTGTTGAATTCAAGGAAGTGCCTTCAGATCAGTGTAAAGTGTGCGCCAAAAAGGCTGGCCACCTACGGCTCGCGCCGGGACTCCAGGTTCGCGCCCAGTGCAGCCGACGCAAGCCAAGGAAAAACAGCGAAAAAACAGTTTAAGAGAGGCAACCGAACCCGGTCAAACCCGTCCACCCAGGAGGTAACTCCTGTTTCCTTGCGGAGCCGGTTGAACGGACTACTCCCCTTGCCTATTGTACGCGTCCGTGGACTGATGGCTGCCGATTGGCGGCCCGTATTTGTCATGCGAACCTTCGGCCTGCTGGACGCTTAACGTCAAGCACGCTGATACGAGGTGTTTATGAGCTCCACCAGCAAGCCCCCGGGGAACCCCGAGGCCCCGAACTCCTCCCCGACCGAAAACCTCCCCACCGAATTCACCGACCTGTTTATCAAAGGGGTGCAACGCGCGGCTGAAATGCAAAAAAGCTCGCTGGACGCCGCCGCGCAGCAAAACGCGATGCTCGATGCCGCAACAAGATCGCTGAAGAAGCCGCCCAAGCCGTAACCCCCGGCGGAACTGTTTTCTGCCCAACGAGAAGGCCCACCCTGACGGGGATGGGCCTTTTGCTTTCCGTGCTCTGCGTCATCTTGCCGGATTCAGATTTCAGGTCAAAACAAAAGGCGCTGCCATATTGACAACGCCTCAGAGTTCAACAACCGAATGACTACGGGCAGATGCCTGACGGGTAGCACACGTGGGCCTTGTTCTTGTCCCAAGTGTTGCAAGTGCCGTCTGTATCGCCGCATCCCTCGCCCACGGTGGCGTCGTACAGATCGTAGTTCGGGTTCCCTTTCGCCGTGTTCTGGGTGAGTTTGTTTGGCGCATGGGGTTTTAGGTCCGCTCCGTTGGGTGTATCTAACCAAATCCCATTTTCGCCGTTGCCGTTGGCGGTGTTGCCCTTGAAGGTGTTATTGGTATCGCCCCCTCCCAGGTAGATGCCATACTGAGTGTTGCCGCTGAAGTCGTTGTCGGAGATGTCGCTGCCATCGACATACTGGTCGTAGTAGCCGCATATGCAATTCGTCACTTTGTTCTTCGTGACCGTAAGTTTCTTGGCGGACTCGGGATAGATCCCAATGTCATTGCAACTGATGATTTGATTTCCGCTGATGACATCCCCGCTGGTAGTGAAGTCGTAGATCGCGGTGCTGGCTCCAGTGAACTTGTTGTTGGTCACTTGGCAACCGTCGCAGTCCACGATAAATACAGCTTGCCAGTCGTTATTGAAGATCGAGTTCGAGACCCGGTTCGAGTTTTTGTTGGAGTAAATACCGAAGTAGAGAAAGTTGGAGCAGTTGTTGACCTCGAGGGTCGACCCAGTTGTACTTGCCGTTGAGGACGATTCCGCTATTTCCTCCGAGGCTGCAGTTGACGACCGCTGAGCCGGGCTTGCCCTCGCCCTTGATCTTGAGGTAATCGGTATTGCTTACCGAGCCGCCCGCGTACTGTCCCGGGCAGACTTTGATCAAGGTGTAAGGCTTGGCGGCTGCTACCGCGTCAGTCAGTTGGCTGTAGGACGACGGTTCAGAGCAGCCAACATACAGGGTGTGCTTCGTTTGGAAGTCGGTTGCAACAGCAGTTAGGCTGAGCAAGAGTACAAGGCTCAACGGTGACAACCAGTATCGGTGGATGCGATGTATGGCTAGCTCCTCTTGTGTCGGAAGGTGGGTTATCGGTCGAACGCCAAGGGGGAACTGCAAGGGAAGGGGAACAGCCCGGGCGTACAAGTCTGAAGGGTAGGATGTCTGCTTCAAGTTCCGGGGGTGGCTTGAACCAGAGCTGTCTCAGGAATTTTCGTGCTTAGTTCGGATACTGAGAGACTTATTTTATAAACCTGGTCGAGAGTTGCCGCCCCGAGATGTTTAATGGCCCAGAGCGGTGGGCTCCCCCGGAGCCTTGCAGCGGGCTTCAGACCTGAGGGAACTGTGCGGGAGAGCCTAGAATAGGTTCATGCCGTCTGCCCTGCATGTCATCAATAGTGAAGTGATTCTTTGCCGGCGCTGCCCGCGTCTCGTCGAGTTCCGCGAAGCCGTCGGACGCGAAAAGCGCCGCGCCTATCTCGATCACGATTATTGGGCCAAGCCGGTTCCCGGCTTCGGAAATCCTGGGGCCAGGGCAGTCATCCTCGGGCTCGCGCCCGGAGCACACGGCAGCAACCGCACTGGCCGTCCATTTACCGGCGATTCCTCGGGACGCTTCATGTACCCAATCCTGCACCGCATCGGCTTCGCGTCGCAGCCTAATGCCGACAGCCGCGACGACGGGCTGCGCCTGCTGGACGCCTACATTACCGCCGCCGTGCGCTGCGCTCCTCCGGATAACAAGCCGTCTCCGGGTGAAATCGCCAACTGCGCACTTTTTCTCGACCGCGAATTGCAAGCCCTGAAGCGGATGAAAGTCCTCGTCGCTCTGGGCAGGATCGGCTTCGATGCCTACCTGAATCATCTGAAAAGGGTCGGTGTGCTGACGAGCAAGAGCGCTTACAGCTTTGCTCACGGCGCCACCTACACCATGCCTAACGGAGTCATCCTGCTGGCTTCCTATCATCCTTCGAACCAGAACACTGCAACCGGGAAGTTGACGGTTGCGATGTTCGAGCAGATATTCCTGACCGCTCGCAAACTGGCGTCCACTCCGGTGGCGGATGACCGCTTGCGTTGCGAATCTCATCGAGTTCGATAATTGCCGCCCACTCGCCGCCCGAGGATTGCTCCCAGACAATGCGGCCGTGCAGCAGCGCAGCCACAATCGCCGGCGAAAGATCGTGGTGATGGTCGAAAAAACGCTCTTCCATCCGGTTCCACCACGCCAAATGGCCGAGCGGGTTTGCCGCAGGATCATACTTGGTGGAGAACACGAAGGCGACATCGAAGGCTTGCCGTTGCTGCGCTGCCTTGAACACCTCCGGGGCGGTGAAGTTCGTTATCCGCACCACCGCGAGAGGACTGGAAACGTAGCCGAGAAAGGGCCGGTTCAGCTCGTCGGAAGCGGGCCAGGCGGTCAGAATCCGATCGTGCGCGTAGTGCCGCTCCAAATAAGCGGCGGCTTGCACGTGCAGGCGGACGAAGCGCGCGTAGGTGAGGTTATCTTCCGGGGCGATTCTCCAGGGCGCGCTCATCACCAGCGCCAGCACGAAAGCCGCCGCACAGGCCGCGCACCAGGCCCGCCAGAGTGATATCGGGCGTCGCCAGGGTCTCTGGTACGCGCCCTGGTCGTGCGTCCCCTGGTTGCGCGGGTTGGGGTAGAGTTCCGCAACCCCGAGGATAATCGCCAGGGGAATCACCGGAATCATGTAGCGCGCCAGCTCCGCCCCGCCTACGAACGACAGCGCCAGCACATAGGCCGCAATCAGCACGCAAAAGATGGCCTGCACGCGGCGCTCGATGACCGGCCCGCGTCCGTCGGGCGCTAGCCGCAGTCTCCACACGATCAGGGCGGGGATGGTCAGCAGGAACAGGTTCATGCATCCCGCCGCATCCCACAGGCGCATCAACCCCGTCAGCGGAATGCGTAGAGGTTGGAAAGCGCTCCACACGTTGTAAGACAAATACTCTGCGTTGAAGACCCGGCTGGTTTGCCGATAATGATAGGCGTACCACGCCAGCAGCGGAACTCCGGCCAGCAGTTGCGCGAACGCCGCCGCCACCGGTAGTTGCGCGTGGTGGGGTGAAGGCTCCTGCTTCGCTCCGGGGTCCCCGACAAGCCCTTTGTTGGCTTGTTGGGGTTGCAGAGCGGCGCGGTCTCGCAGATAGCCAACAATCTCCCAGAGAAAAAACGCCAGGGGAGTGATGAATGCCGTTTCCTTGGACAGCGTGGCTAAAGCGGAGAAGCTGATTGAACCCAGGCGCCGGCCCGTGATGTAGAAGTAGACGGCCCACGCGGTAAAGGCGAATGCCCCGATATCGAGCTGGAGCAGGGAACTCTGCGCGAAGATTACCGGATGAAGCGCCGTCAGCCCGAGGGCTGCCAGCGCCACCTGCCGGTTAGCCACGCGCTCCGCCAGCCGATAAAACCCAAGCAGCCCGAAGGCGGCCAGCATCAACATGGCCGTGCGCGTCACTGCCGGCGCAAAGTTGCTGAGCTTCCACCACATCGCAACCCAGAGCATCACCAGCGGGGGATGCGCATTGGAGAGCGTAGTCTGCGGAATCAGCGTTCCGTGCAGCAGAATGTCGCGGGCGGCCGGCACGAAATAACCGGCCTCGTCGGAGAAATAAGGCAGCCGCAGCAGGGGCGCGTGCAGGATAAAAATCGCGCAAAAGATCAGGGCGAAGTCAAAACCCGGCGGAAGCCACAGTGTGCCCGGGCTGGCCGCGACTTCGCCGGTTGGCCTCACCTGCGCCGAAGGGGGCAAAGCGCTTTGCGGCTCCCGTTCCATTGCTCCGGAAACCGCTCTAGTGGACTGGCCCAGGTGCCATCTTCGGGTCGAGCTTGATCTCCCCGAACGCCTGCTCGTAATTGGCGACGTTTTGCTGTAGCAGCCCGGCCAACGCCTTGGCCTGCTGCGGACTCAGGTAGATCGCCTGAAAATTCTGCACCTCGACATGTGTCTCGCTGGGCTGGAGCGTGCCGAAGACGAGAAAAAAATCCCAGACGTTCACGCGCACCTGCACGCTGTTGGCGTAGCGCTCGCGATAATCCGCCGTGTTGGTGATGCGAATATCCTGTTGCTGCACATAAGTCATGAATGGTCGTCCTGCGTGCGCAGTTGCGCTAGGGTGCGGTGTCCCGGAAATACTACTCTGTCATGTTGAGCGCAGCGAAACATCCCCGGGAAACTGTCCCACTCCGCGCCGCTCTGGGCTCTTTGATAAATTCCTTCGGCTGTGCCTCAGCTCACGCCGCGCTGGGATTTCGGGTTCCTTCGCTTCGCTCAGGATTTCGGCAGGCGGCTCAGACGCCGCCTCAACGCCTCAACTTCGCTCCCTCTGGTCGCTCAGAATGACACCCCTAAACCTTTATTGCCCGAATTTGCGGAACGCACACCAGTTCGCGAAAGATCAAATCATCTGCGTGCCCCACAGATCGTGCAGATGCAGCACGCCCTGGACCCGGCCTTCGCCGTCTACGACGACGAGAGAAGTGATCTTCTTTTGCTCCATGACCTCCAGGGCCGCGGTGGCGAACTCGTCCGGCGAGATCGTTTTCGGTGTCCGGGTCATGCATTCGCCCGCCGTCAGGTCGAGAATCTCTTTGCCGCGGCGTTCAAGCAGGCGGCGCAAGTCGCCGTCGCTGATAACACCGGCGAGGATATCGCCTTCCACCACGGCCGTCATGCCGAGCTTCTTGCTCGACATCTCGAAGATCGCATCGGCCATGCGCGCCCGCGGCGAAATCCTCGGGATTGCGTCGCCGGTATGCATCAGCGCCGACACTCGCATCAGCCGCTTGCCGATCTTCCCGCCCGGATGCAGGTTGGCGAAGTCCTCTTCCCGGAAGCCGCGTTTCTCGGCAAGCGCGACGGCAATGGCGTCGCCCAGGGCGAGCATCGCCGTGGTGGAGGTGGTAGGCGCCAGCCCTAGCGAGCAGGCCTCTTTGGCAACCGAGCAGTCGAGGGCGATGTCGGCGGCCTGCGCCAGCGAACTGCGGCTGCCATTCGGCGGGTAGAGCGGGTCGCAGGTAAAGCTGATGAGCGCGATGCCGAGCCTTTTGATGTTCGGCAGCAGCTCGATGATCTCCTCGGTTTCGCCGCTGGCCGAGAGCGCGATTACGATGTCGCCGCGCACGATCATGCCCAGATCGCCATGCAGCGCTTCGGCCGGATGCAGGTAGAGCGCCGGTGTCCCGGTCGAGCTGAGCGTGGCGGCGATCTTGCGCGCGATCAGGCCGCTCTTTCCCAAGCCGGTCACAACCACGCGCCCCGCGCAGCCGGAAAGCAGTTCCACGGCGCGGCAAAACGTCCCGGCCATGGGGCCGTCGATGCGGTCGGCCAACTGCCGCAAGGCTTCCGCTTCCATGCGAACGACATTTGCGCCAGTGCGATTCATGGAAAGACGAATAGTACCAGATCGCCCGCCAGCCGCGCCGCCAAACATGCCATGGAAAGTCCGTGTTTTTTGTTTGGCGCGCCTTTGCCGCTACAGGTAAGCTGACTAGGTGGAACGCCAGATGAAAGAGATGAGAGCCCTTGCCCGCAAACCTGCTGCTATAATACTTTGCCTGCTGCTCTTGGCCGCGGCCAGCTTCGCCGCATCCGACGGGCGCTCGCTCGATCGCGGCACCAATGAACTTGGCTTCTGGGCCGGGTATTCGCCAAACAATCCGACGTTGATCGGCATCACCACCGACCGCCCTTTTTTCGAGCTGAATTTTCAGTATGCGCGGGTGCTTGTCGCCCGCGACAACTGGGCCCTGAAGTATATGGTCGAGATGGTTCCGGTGGCCGTCATAAGCCAGCCGCGGCAGGTCAATGTGGTGCAGGGAAATCTGGTGGTGCAGGTCGACGCCGCCGGCACCAAGCGTGCCATTTACGGAGGAGGCGCTTCTCCCATAGGGTTACAGGTGAACTTCCGCCGCCATCGCATGTTTCAGCCCTACATCAACGGGACGGCGGGCGTCCTGTATTTCGCCGAGCAGGTTCCGGTGAGCGGATCGTCGCAGTTTAACTTCGGGGTCGGCTGGGGAGCGGGCGTGCAGATCTGGCATCGGGAGAACCAGTCCGTCAGTATTGGCTACAAATTCCACCATATTTCCAACGCCAACTCGGCCGACAGAAACCCGGGCGCAGACTCCAACCTGCTCTACGCGGGCTATAGTTGGAGTTGGAAGTTGAGGCGTTGAGGCGGCGTCTGAGCCGCCTGCCGAAATCCTGAGCGAAGCGAAGGACCTCGCCTCCCAGCACAGCAGGAGGTTTCGCCTTGGTGGCCCACATTTGCCTGCTGTTGGCTAATGTGGGGTATTCTTAGCGGCTACGTGCTGCTCTTCGGCGGTTTCCACTGATTCAGGAATTCGACAATCTGCTGCGGGTCGAGCCGGCGGGCGGATGAGAACTGCCCATCCCGCTGGCTACTCAGCAGGCGGCCGCGCTCCGACAGCACGGCGATAGCCGGAATCCCTTTTTTCAGCGGAATCTGGTATTGCTCCGCCAAGTCGACGTTCTTGGCATACCTTCCCTCGCCTTCGCCGGTATCCACGTGCACCACGATGAAATTGTTCTCCACCAGCGCCTTGATCGGCTCCTGGTGGAAGCGATAGTCGAGCGCGTGACAATCGGGACACCAGTTGGCGCCAAACACGAGAAGAATCCGCTTGTGCTCCCGCCCGGCTTCACGGACCGCCTTGTCGATCTCCGCTTTGGCGTTGGCCTCAGGATCGTAGAGCTTGGGGTTAAACGTGATCTGAGCCGCGGCAGCGGCCATCAGCAACAGAAGAGAAATTGCAATCGTCGTCGTACGCCGCATAAACACCACTCCCGCAGCTATGGTACATGAAACAAAGCGAGGGCCTCAGATTCGCTGACCCGTCCCCGACATCCCATCTCCGGTTTGACCCCGCCGCGCCCTCACCCTAAAATCAAAGATTCAGAACAGGAACACGACGCACTATGGCGCTCCAACTCTATAACACGCTCTCCGGCAAAGTTCAGGAATTCAAACCCAGCCAGGACAACCTCGTCCGCATGTATGCCTGCGGGCTCACCGTTTACGATTACGGCCACATCGGCAACTTCCGCACTTTCATCGCGGTCGACGTGCTGCGCCGCTTCCTGCTGCAAAGCGGTTACAGCCTCAAGCACGTCATGAACATCACCGACGTTGACGACAAGATCATCCGCAACGCCATGCAGAAGGGTGTGCCGATCGCCGACTACACCGCCAAGTTCACCCAGGCTTTCCTGGACGACATGCAGACGCTCAGTCTGCAATCGCCGGAAAAGCTGGTGCGGGCGACCGAGCATATCCCGGAGATGGCGCACTTTATCGCCAATCTGGTCGCCAAGGGCAACGCCTACCGCACCGACGAAGGCTCGTACTACTTCCGCATCTCCAGCTTCCCGCAGTACGGCGAGCTCAGCAAGAAGGACTTCGCCGGCATGACCGACGGCGCGCGCGTCGACGTCGACGAGTACGACAAAGACAATGCGCGCGACTTCGCCCTGTGGAAGGCCCCGAAGCCCGGCGAGCAGAGCTGGGACACCGAGATCGGCCCCGGGCGTCCGGGCTGGCACATCGAGTGCTCCACCATGAGCATGGAGTACCTCGGCGAGAGCTTCGACATACACCTCGGCGGCGAGGACCTGATCTTTCCGCATCACGAAAATGAGATCGCGCAGTCGGAGGCGCTCACCGGCAAGGAGTTCGCGCACGTCTGGGTGCACTCGCGCTTCCTGCTGGTCGAAGGCGAGAAGATGTCCAAGTCGCTCGGCAACTTCTACACCTTGCGCGACCTGGTGCTCATGGGCCACAAGCCGTCTTCCATTCGTTTCCTGCTGGCCTCTGTTCCTTACCGCAAGCAGCTTAACTTTACCTTCGACGGACTGAAGCAGGCGGCTGCCTCGGTGGATCGTCTGCGCAACTTCAAGCTGCGTCTGGAAACCGAGCAACTCCCCGAAGGCACGAACCAGGCCGTTTCCGCGATGGCCGCCGAAACCGTCGCTGCCATGCGCGCCGCCATGGAAGACGACCTCAACACGGCACAGGCCCTGGGAGCCATGTTCGACATGGTGCGCGACGTGAACGCCGCCGCCGACAAGGGCGAGGTGCACAAAGGCGACGTGCCGGCGATGCTACAGGCGCTCGCCCGCTTCGACGAGATCTTCGCCGTGCTGGCCGACGATGACGCCGCCAAGATCCGCCGCGTGGTGGAGTGGGCCGAAGCCGAAGGCTTGCGCGACAAAATCTCAGCCGAAACCCGCGAACTGGCCAAAGCAGCCGCGCTCACTGACGCCCAAATCGAAGAGCTGGTAGCCAGGCACACCGCCGCGCGCAAGGCCAAAGACTTCAAGACCTCCGACGCGCTTCGAAATCAACTGGCCGAGCAAGGCGTGATTCTGGAAAACACCAAAGACGGCGTGCGCTGGAAGAGAAAGTGAAGTAAGTTTCAGGGCTTCAAGCTGTGATTTTCGTCGGTGCTCGCCGGCGCATCCACATCGCTGCAAAAGCAACAGGCGGCAACAATTTGCCGCCTGCTCGACCCTGCTTCCCAGGAGACTTTCCCTGTGAACGCCCTGTTAATAAATCATAGCCGATCTTCCCGGCAAAATGCGCGTTTAGTTTTTGCGTAGTTTTCGCGACATTTTTCTCAAACTATTCTCCTCGTAAATTCAGCAGCTTAGCTTCCAAGTAGCACGGAACGGGGTTGACAGGGTTCCACTCGTGCCTGCCGAACGCAATTCCTCATTGGTATATCCAAGAATTTCCTAGGGAATGTCATGGCGACCGGAGCGCCGAGCGCCGGTAGAGAAGCAAGAAGCTGTTCGGGCGCGGAGTGGAGCCACCCTTTGTTTTTTTGCTGTAGGGACAAGTAGGAACAAAAGATGGCTCGACTTCGCTCGCCATGACAGTCTGAGTTTATTTCGGATATTTCACTCGTGCCGCTCTAGCCCTCCTTGCCGCTCGCGGTTGTCGCCTCAGATGCGACGCGCTGCCGCAGCGCGCGCTTCAGAAACTTGCCGGTCGAAGTTCGCGGAATCGCATCCATGAACATATACCGGTCCGGCAACCACCATTTGGCAAACTTGTCGGCGATAAAGCGTTCGATTTCTTCCGCGCTCGCCGTCGCTCCCTGCTTCAGAACGATGCACGCCAAGGGACGCTCGTCCCACTTAGGGTGCGGCACGGCGATCACGGCTGCTTCGGCCACCGCCGGGTGACCCATGATGGCGTTTTCCAGGTCCACCGAGCTGATCCATTCGCCGCCGGACTTGATCAGGTCCTTGGTGCGGTCGCATATCTTGATGTAGCCGTCGGCGTTGATGGTGGCCACGTCGCCGGTACGCAGCCAGCCGTCGGCGGTGAACTTTTCCGGATCGTGCGCGCGGTTGTGATAACGGCCGGTTACGAAGGGGCCGCGCGCCTGTAGTTCTCCCATGGTTTTGCCATCGCAGCACACCTCTTTGGCGCCGTCGCCCACCACGCGCAGATCGACGAATGGCAGCGCGGTTCCCTGCGTGGAGCGCACCGCGTAGCGCTCGTCTTCGGGCAGATCCCGCATGTGAGCCCGCAGCCGCGAGATCGTGCCCACGGGCGACAACTCGGTCATGCCCCAGGCGTGAACCACCTCGATGCCCAGCCGGTCAAAACCGCGGATCATCGCCTCAGGCGCGGCCGAGCCGCCCACCAGCAGTTGCAGCCCGGGAGCGAATTTATGCTTGCCGCCATCGCGCTCCAGCAGTTGCAGCAGGGCCAGCCACAGGGTCGGCACGCCCGCCGCGAAGGTCACCTGCTCGCGTTCGATCAGGTCCAGCAGGCTCTCGGCGTCCAGGTGTGGCCCTGGAAACACCAGCTTGCTGCCCACCATGGCGAGCGCGTGCGGAATCCCCCACGAGAGCACGTGAAACATCGGCACCACCGGCATCACCGTGTCGCGTTGCGACGCCCCCATCGAGTCGGGCAGCAGGATACTGAAAGCGTGCAGCACGATGGAGCGATGCGAATACACCACGCCCGGCGGACGCCCGGTCGTTCCCGAGGTGTAGCACATCGCCGCCGGCTCGTTCTCATCCAGTTCGGGGTAACAGAACTCCGCGCCGCTTGCCTTCGCAGCGCTTGTCTCATTACCCCCGGGAGCTTCGTTCGCCGGGGCTCCCGCGCTCTTGAGCAACTCCTCATAACTCTCATAGCCGGGAGGAATTGGCTTGCCGGTAAGCGGCACCACGAAGATCCGCTCCAGGGTGGGCGGGGTCCCCGACGCGCCCGTATTTGGCGCGTTGGGGTGAAAAGTCACGCGATCCTTAAACAGCTCGAACAGCGGCAACAGCACGTCATCGACAATCAGAAACCGGTCCTGCGCGTCATTGACGATGTAAGCGATTTCATCAGGATGCAGGCGCAGGTTCAGGGTGTGCACCACTCCGCCCGCCACCGGCACTCCAAAGTATGCTTCCAGGTGCGCGTAGTGGTTCCACATCAGGGTAGCCACGCGGTCGCCCCGCTTCAGCCCGGCCTGCGTCAAGGCCATGGCCAGCGCCCGCGCCCGCCGGTAGAAGTCGCCGTACGAAGTGCGGTGCAGAGAGCGGTCGGGCAGCCGCGAAACAATCTCGGAATTGGCGAAGTACCGGCCCGCACGTTCCAGCAGGTGCGGCAGCGTCAACGGATAGCTCATCATGGTCGATTGCATCTGGTTCCCCCACAAACACCCGCTGGCAAGATTTGGTGTGCACCAGCGTTTGGCCGCGTATCTTACAGCCTGAAGCCGATCCGCGCAATCCCATGCCGCCCGGAATCGCGAAAGCGGTTGCCGGTGCCCCGCATCTGCCGCAGTTAGCAGATGTGGGAACTCCCCGGCAAATGCCTGAGCTGGTGCCCCACATCTGCCGCAGTCAGCAGATGTGGGAGTTCTCCGGCAAACCGCCGCCTTTAGCGTTTGCTGGGATGACAGCGCATGAGAATCTCGGACGCCAAGGCCGGTTGTGCGGCGCAAAAAAAACGGGATGACCCGAAGGCCATCCTGTTCCAAAAGGGGATTTCAGTCTGGGGCAATAGAAACCGGTGTGTTGCACGTTCATGCCGCCTGGAGATCACCGTTTTCGTCAAGCCGCTAGAATGCGTACCGCAACGAGAGCGT
>Ga0187888_1001737_pt1 | contig 20060 bp, 16 predicted proteins | sample June2016WEW_7_40_FD_132987 | JGI IMG/M metagenome (GOLD analysis project Ga0187888, IMG submission 132987) | Peatland microbial communities from SPRUCE experiment site at the Marcell Experimental Forest, Minnesota, USA - June2016WEW_7_40 | ecosystem: Environmental > Terrestrial > Soil > Wetlands... | reverse complement strand
GGATCGCGGCACGCCTCCGTTCGAAACCTGCGACAGCACGCTGCGCCTGGCGGAACAACTCGGCGTGGGCACGCGCGATCTCAGCCGGATCGAAGTTCTCGGCACGCCCATCGCGAGAGCGCGCTTCAACTTTCGCCGCGCTTGATCCGCACACAGCCTACAACTCTGGCCTATTCAAACGGGATTTTGCCGCTTCCGCGGAACGCCTCTATATGGAATGCGCCAGCCGGGGGCGGGGTCGGACGGGGATTGCCGATCTCATCTGGCTGGGCGGCGGAAGGCGCGCCCGGGGGTTAGACGCCGGGCGGAATACATGACAAAATGACCGATTGAGCCGGGCCACTGGTTTTCTCGGGACAGCCCAGCGTGGCTCCTGTCTCGCGGCGGATTACTTGGGGTGGCCGCCGACGGTACTCGCGACTCGTGCGAAAAGAGGCAGTGTTTTCGCGCATTAAGCGCCAAAAGCCCACGAAATTGAGTTCGTTTTGAGTTCGTTTTTCACTTCAAAAAACGATAAGTTATTTATTTTCAACGACTCCTTGAGTTCGTTCCCACTATTCTTAGTATCTCTCGCATCTCCTTGCTGCATGCCGAGGCTGCCTCCTATTCCGGAGGTGATGCCGTAATCAGCCACCCTCGCCGATACCTTGACCCTGGCTGAGAAGAGTGCTGCTTCCAGGCTGCAAGTGGCCTTAGTGGCGTGCGAATTCGAGTTCGTTTTGGGTTCGTTTTTCATCTCGACTATTTATTTTCAATAACATACTGGCTTCGTTCGTACTTTTTCTAACATCTTTTGTGCTGCGCTGCGACCTAAGGCCTTCCCGAGGCTGATTTCGAATCTCCCTTCCCCGTTCCTTCCCATCGTGCGGCCATAAGTCCACAACTATAGGCTACCACACCTCCAGGCGATTGTCAAGTGAAAATTCGCGAGAATCAGCAGGCGGCAGGCCGCTGCACATGACCAAATGTCGGGATCGACCGGGGTGGCGCAGACTTCGTGCCGTTCGAAGTCTGCGGCTTTTCCCGGCGGGGATTGTTAAAAGCGCAGAACCTGAAAAACGGGTCTGCGCTCCTAAGACCGAATGGATTTAGGACTAGCTAACTTGCCCATCAGCGAACGCCCACGGGAATGAGCAGATCGAGCGGTGGTTTGCGCAATTCACGGAGCGCCGGAGGGAGCGGGTCGCCATGTTCGAAACAAGATTCGACAATCTTGCGCGCCAACCCTTGGGCAATTTCGGCCGCCTCCGTGATGCTTCGGCCTTCAGCGACCAGGCCGGGAAGGTCAGGGCTGGTGGCCACATATCCCCCCTCCTCCAAGGGTTCGATACGAACTCGAATCGTGGCCTCATTGAGTTCTGGCATTCGCTCTTGGGGTTTCGCGCGACCTTTGCGTTTGATTGCCATAAAGGCCTCAACTCAAAGCTCCAGCGTTCCCTCTTTTGGCACCATGTTCTCGGCGTATAGGCGGTAGAAGATCTTCGAAACTTTGGGCAGTCGCCCGCTATGCGTCGAAGGCCCTGTGAGGATGCCTATTTCTTCTTCAGGGTGCACTACAACGTTTGTGTTCGCGATGAATTGTATGACATACGGCTCTTGATGGGTGTTCACATAGAATCCAACCTTAAAGGAGTCGTTGCCCTCGCCGTCATACCACAACCCTCCCTGGTTCGGAGCCCAGCCGATGTGGGCAGACGCGTACTTCGCTACGCCCCTTCCTTTGTTGTGCAGCATGAGCCTAAGAGAACCGCCCGGCTGAGACAGCGCCCTAAGCTCCAAGTCGGGCGATGAGCTTCTGAAGAACAGAGCGCGGATGTCGGCTGTCGAGAGCGGTACAAAGCTATCGCCGTGGCGCCGATAGAAGTCATGCTTGGTATTCCCAAGTGCGATGTGCTCCGAGTTGCTTTTCGGAAACAGGGTAACCGCGTAGCCCACATTCGAGCTTTCATCGTCGTTCTCGAAGATCACGCGGCTCTGTATCCCGTCAACGACTGGCTCGGTCGAGTACTTTACGTAGTCATTCAATCCAGAGAGGAACTTCTTGATATTCGATATCGGTTTTAAAGCCCTCGCCTCGTCAACGTCGTCTGGTCCTTTGCGAGCCTCGATACCCCAGACGATCACCCCTCCCTCTTGATGTGCAAACCCAGACGCTGCCTTGCTAAAGTGGTCCTTGTCGTCATCAAGCAGGGCGCCGTTCGTGCTTCGGCTCTCCTTGAAATCGAGGAAGACATACTCTTGCTTTCCAATAAGGGCCTTCGCGTCAGCAAAAGTCTTCAAGCCTTCGTAAATTAACAATGCGTTATTCATAGGAGAACTTCATGCTGCTTTCTCACTCAGAAGTATTTTATCAGAACAGGGTCTCGAGCCCTGGGTCGGGAGGGAGCGCCTTTGGTCAGTTACGCTCCGTGGGGCGGCGAAAGATGAGCGGCCAGCATCATGGGCAGAGGACGAAGTTCGCGCTTGAGAGGGTCCAACATCAAGCCTAACGCTTCGAGCGAGACGCTGCCGAACAAAACGCTGTCGCCCGCCGCTCCAAAGATCACCGGCGAAGCGGCTTCTTCGCCATTCAGGCGAAACAAGGCTTGACCGAGCGAGCGCTTGACCTCCGTCCCGTCGGCAAGAATGAAGCTCTTGCTTGTCCCTGGTTTGATGCCCAAACGCCGGAGCACCGCCGCGGGAACCACCGAATAGAGAGCGCCGGAGTCAACCAGAAATTTCAGCCTGGCGCTGCGGCGAGGCCGCGCCGGATTCGCTATGCTGGCTCGGATGTAAGTCAGGCCCATGGGTCCGCCTCCCGTAACTGAGTCTATTCTTGTCCGTGGCCAGGGTCAACCGGCTTGCGGCGCGTTCCTGAACGCTCGAATCGCCTGTCGTTCCAAGGAACCGCAGGCCACGAGGAACCTCGCACGGCGCTGAAAATACTCAGAGCGAGATTCTTCGCTCCGCTCAGAATGACAGGAGCGAGATTCCTCGCTTCACTCGGAATGAGAGCGCCAGGGCGTTGTGACAAAGGCCCCAGCGGGCAGGGTCGAGTACTAGACCTCAGGGGCGCGAGTAGAGGTCGATGATTTCCTCGATGGCGTGCTGGCAGACGGCGCAGAAAGCGTCGCCGGAAAGCATGATGCAGCGCTGTTGAGGGCGGTAGTATTTGTCTTCGTACATGGCGCCTTGGAACGCGCCCACCTTGTTGGCGTAAGGACCCTGGGAGAGACAGTGCTCCGTGGTTTCGCGGGCCTGGCGCCGGTAGGCAGCGATCTGGTCAGCGGTGGCGCCGTCGGCGCGCATCTGCTGGATGTGGAGGGGCGCGTCGCGGATGCTGTTTTCATAACACTCCCTCGGCCAGGGGGTGGGAATGGGCGTGCCGGGAAGCACCAGGGCTTTCCACTTCAAATTCTTCGGGTCGAGCAGGGCGGTAATGTTGGGCTCCCAGGGCTCGACGGGGTTCGAGACGGGCGCGTAGGCGACATTGGCGTTGAAGTAGTACTCGTCGCCGAGATCCGCGAAGTGGTGGCCGAATTCGTGGGTGAAGACGCGAAGGGCGGCGAGAAAATCAATGCTGACGGTAGCGTAAAGCCCGAAGATGCCTCCGTTGCCGTACTCGTTCGAGTTCATCACAATTCCCATCACGTCATAAGAGGCGAGCGACGCAAGGCTGCGGATGGCGCGATTGTCGAACGAGAGGGCGTAACGCTCGGTACCGAAGACATCGAACTCGGAGCCAAAGAGCGTGTGGCGGTAAAGGCCGCGCGAGGGATGCGATACACCCGAGTCCGGCGAAGGCGCGCAGATTGCCCAAACATTGAAATCCTTGCGGCGCTCTTGGAAGGGCGAGAAGGTAAAAACGCCTTGGGCGAGGCGGCGCACGTCTTTTTCGCATTTGTCCAACTCGGCGGCAGTATAGCCGTCGCCCAAAAGCAGCAAATCCACTTTGTGCGCGGGGTCACCGTTTTGTTCCAAGGCGAGCACGCGTCCGAGAAAGGGCGGCCGGGACGTGTCGATACGCTTGTCGTGCGGATCGATGGAGGTGGACCAGACCTCGCGGAAAGCGTTTTGCGCGTCGCGTTTTTTCACCACAATTTGCACCTGAGCCTGGGGGGCGGGAAAGCGGAGGGATTCGTGGAAAGTTCGGTTTGCCTTTTTCGCTTCCTCCGTAGTTACCCATTCGCCGTAGATGGAGGAGAAGCCGCGTGAATAGAGGACGCGCTGGGTGCTCGAGTCCCTGACCTCGAAGAAATACGTACCTCGATTTGTCGTGTCAATGGGTTTGGCGGGATTCCCGGGCCAGGGGAGAGGCTCGATCACAACGCGATCGACGCTGAACAATTCTTGAGTGGCGTTGCCGGTGTGGTAAAAGTCCAGGCGCATGGTCGCCGGGGTGGCGGCCAATAATTCGAGCGCGGACACTAAGATGAAACATATGGTAAGGGCCAGACTCTTCAGACGCATGCAGGCCTCCGACGACTGTGGTGGCGGAGAGTATAACAGATGGGCAGGGGTCAGGGTTGAGGTGCCAGGACCTGAGGCAGGGTCGATGAGCCAGGACTTGGGGCAGGGTTGCGGGCTATCTCAAATTTGAGATTTAAGATTTGAGAACGGATTTGAGATATCCAGATTCCGAACGATGCGAAAGACGTGCATGATGCGGGAGCGAGACGGGCTCTGAACGGCGAGCGAAAGAGCCCTGCTATGCCGGCGCGTCGACCTCCTCGAAGGGGGTCTCGACGTCTTCGGCGTGCCGCCAGGCCAACTCGTAGCTGACGGCAATCTCATCGCAACACGAGTATTTGGGGCAACCCAGGCAGTCCTGAAAAACTTTGACCGGAAAGCTCTCGCGCGTTGCCCTTTGGAAGCCCAGCTTTTCGAAAAAGGCCGGGACGACGGTGAGGGCGAAGACTTTCTTCAAGCCGCAGCGTTCGGCTTCGTCCATGATAACCTCAGTGAGCAACGTGCCCACGCCCTTTGACTTGAGCGCCGCGTCCACACAGAGGGAACGGATTTCGGCAAGCTCCTGGCTGTAGAACTTGAGCGCACCGCACCCGAGAAGCTCTCCGTCTTCTTCCGCGACGGTAAACTCCCAGATGTCTTCGTAGAGGTTCGCCAGGGGGCGCGGAAGCAGGACCTGCTCGGCCACGTAGCGGTTGATCAATTTGTAGAGCTCGGGCACGTCGCGCAGTTCAGCTTTTCGGATGTTCAATTTTTCGTTTCCCTCTCTTCAGCAGAATCCGCGAGCGGATTTGAGATCTGAAATTCCAGATTTCAAAACTCAGGCGCGCGGGCCCTGCATCAGTAGAATCAGCAAGGCCTTTTGAACGTGCAGGCGGTTTTCCGCCTGATCGAAAGCCACCGAGCGCGGAGAATCGATAACTTCATTGGTAACCTCCTGGCCGCGATGCGCCGGCAGGCAATGCATAAACAGCGCCGAAGGGGCAGCGGCAGCCAAGAGTTCATCGGTGACGCGATACGGCGCAAACACCTGGGCTCGGAGGTGGACGGCGTGCTCCTGGCCCATGCTTGCCCAAACGTCGGTGTAGACGGCCTCGGCTCCCGCCACGGCCTCAAGCGGGTTATTGAAAACCTCGACAATCGCCCCCGTCGCCGCGCCCAGCGCTTTCGCCTCGGCGACAATCTCCGCTTTGGGCTCATAGCCCGGAGGGGTGGCGGCGCGCACGGACACGCCAAGCTTCGCGCCAGTGATCATGAGCGAATGGCACACGTTGTTGCCGTCACCCACGAAAGCCAGCGTCAGCCCGGCCAGCTTTCCGAACTTTTCCCGCAGCGTATAGAGATCGGCCAGAGCCTGGCAGGGATGAAAGAGGTCGGTGAGCGCGTTCACGACAGGAATCGAGGCGTGGTTCGCCAATTCGAGCACCGACTCGTGGGAGAAGGTGCGGGCCACAATGCCGTCCACCCAGCGCTCGAGATTGCGGGCAATATCCTTGACTGCCTCGCGTTCGCCCAAGCGCGGCTTGGCGTGATCCAGATAAACGCCAAAACCGCCCATGCTGGTCATGCCCACTTCAAAAGTGACGCGAGTGCGCAGGGAAGGCTTCTCGAAGATCATCGCCAGTTGTTTGCCCAGAAGCGCTTGGGCAAAGGTGTGCGGTGCGGCTTTGACGCGCTCCGCCAGCACGAAGATCAGGCCCAGGTCACGCGGCGAGAGGTCCGTGTCCGCCAGCAGATCGGTTACGCTCAGTTTCTCTTGCTTTTCGACCATACTCAGGCTCGACGCCATGCTCGCTCCCTCCGTTGCGTGGCCGGTTCGACGCTGGCTCGCGACCCCCTCACCCGGCCCGCACCGGCTGATGAAAGCGCCAGTTGCGGGCCACCCTCCCCGATCTCTGGGGTCCGATGGTCCGATCCGAATCGGACCCGACATCGGACTCCCCCCAAGGGGGCGAGGGCTGCGTCGTCTCAAGCGGCGCTACATGCGGCCAGTATCGGCTTCAGCACCGCGGTAAGTTCATCCACGTGGCTGCGCTCGATGATCAGTGGCGGAAGAAAACGCAGCACCTTCTCCTGGGTGCAGTTGAAAATCACTCCCGCTTCGAGGGCCTGCCGGACCACATTCTTACAGGGAACGCGAATTTGGACCGCCAGCATCAAGCCCTCGCCGCGGACTTGCTCGATCAGCGCGCATTCGCTGTGGAGGGCCTCGAGTTGGGCGCGGAGATAAGCGCCGACTTCGCGGACGTGTTCGAGAAATCCGGGGCGCTCGAGGATCTCGAGAACCTTCAGGGCGAGGCGGCATTGGAGCGGCCCGCCCCCAAAGGTCGTGCCGTGCATGCCGGGAGAGAAAGCCTGCGCCACTTCTTCGCGGGCAAGAATGGCCGCCAGGGGCAGGCCTGCCGCCAGGGGCTTGGCCACCACCACAACGTCGGGCCGCAGGCCGAACTTGCTGAACGCGAAGAAACGCCCGGTGCGCCCCAGGCCACACTGGATCTCATCGCAAATCAGCAGGGCGCCGTGGGTCCGGCAAAGCTCTTCCGCCGTCTTGAGGAATTCCTCGCTGAGTTCCACTACACCGCCTTCGCCCTGGATCACCTCGAGCAGCACGGCGCCCACGCGCGGCGTAAAGCTTTCGCGCAGGTGGTTCGCGTCGTTCAGGCGGACGAAGCGAAAGCCCGGAACAAGGGGCTCAAACGGCTTGCGATACTTTTCCGGCCAGGTCGCGGAGAGCGCCCCAAAGGTTCTTCCGTGGAAAGAGTTTTCGATCGCCAGGATTTCGCACGACTCCTGATGCCGGCGGGCGTAGGCGCGAACCAGCTTTAGCGTTCCATCAATGGCTTCCGTGCCGGAGTTGGCGAAGAAGGCCCGGTCCATTCCCGACAAGGCCGTGAGTTTCTTTGCCAGCGGCGCCTGGTAGGGGTGGTAAAGCAAATTGGAGGTGTGCAGAAGCGTCTCAGCTTCGTCGCGCAGCGCGGCGAGGATTTCCGGGTGAGCATAGCCAAGGGAATTTACCGCCAGCCCGCCCAGGAAATCGAGATACTTCTTGCCTTGGTCGTCGTAGAGGTAGCAGCCCTCGCCCCGCACGGCAAGAATCGGCAACCGGTCGTAGGTGGGGATGAGGACTTGCTTCTCGAGTTGTGCAATCTCGTCGAAGTTCATGCGCTCTTCACAATCCGGGTTCCAACGTGCTGCCCATTGTTCACGGCCCGGAGCAGGTCCTTTGATCCGTCGGCCGCGAGAATGTCGATTTCACCGACCTTCTGGCGGAGCAGGCGCGCGCACGAAAGGAGTTTGGGAATCATGCCTTCGCGCACCACACCTTTCCTGATCAGGGCGGGAATTTCGCGGAGTTTCACGACCGGCAGCAAGCGCCGCTGCGCGTCCCAGACACCGCCCGATTCAGTGAGGTAAAAGAGCCGGTCCGCTTGGAGGGCCACGGCAAGGGAGGCCGCCAGGTCATCGGCATTGATGTTCAGGAATTCTCCCCGCGCGCCCAGCCCCAGGCTGGCGACCACGGGAACGATCCCGCCCCGCCAGGCCATCTCGAGGACGCCGGTCCGGATCTTGTAAGGTCGCCCGACGTAACCGAGGTCTTTCTTGTGGCCGTTCGACCCTAAAGAGAGCTTTCTTGCACGGACCAGTCCCGCGTCGCCGCCGGAGATGCCCAGGGCTGGCTGCCCCAGCCCTGCGAATTCGGCCACCCACTGCTTATTCACGATGCCGGCGAGAACCATCAGGGCAACGTCGCGCGTGGCAGCGTCGGTGACGCGCAGTCCCTGGTAGAATTCCGTGGGGATACCCAAGCGCTCGAGGGTGCGAGTCAGGGCGCTGCCGCCGCCATGGACGACCACGACGGAGTGGCCGGCGCGCTGCAAGTCCACGATTTGCCGGGCCAAGCGCCTGCGCCCCTTGGCGTCCTCCGCGGCCTTTCCGCCGATCTTTACTACTAACTTCATATCAGGCCCAGTTCCTGCGGAAGTCCGAACATGAGGTTCATGTTTTGAACTGCTTGTCCCGCCGCGCCTTTGCCGAGGTTGTCCAATGCGCAAACAACAATGAGCCGCCGCGTCTCCTCATCGAGCGCAAAGCCAAGGTCTGCATACTGCGTGTTGGCCACCGCCTGAATCTCCGGCAGCGCCCCGCCCTCATAAACCCGGACCAGGGGGGAAGGCCCGTAAAGCTGCTTGAAAAGCGAGACCACCTCGCCCAGGGCCCGCCGCGCGTTGAGGCGGACGTAAACCGTGCTGAGAATGCCGCGCGTAATCGGTAATAAGTGCGGAGTGAAAATGAAATCCTTCTCGGCGATCTCCAGCGCCTGAAGCATCTCCGGGACGTGACGATGGGTAAAAAGGCTGTAAGCCCGGCAATTCTCGTTGACCTCGGGGAAGTGAAGCTTGCCGCTGGGAGTGCGGCCGGCACCACTGGCGCCGGATTTCGAATCAGAAATGATGCCGGCAGACAGATCCAGCCATCCGGAGCGCAGAAGCGGGGAAAGGGCGAGAATCACGGAGGTGGCATAACAGCCGGGATTGGAGAGCAATCTGGCATTGGCGATGGCCGATGGGTTGAGCTCCGGCAGGCCATAGACGGCCTCAGCGAGCGCCTCGGCAGCGCCGTGCTCAAAGCCGTACCAGCGCGGATAGGCAGCAGAATCCTTGAGGCGAAACGCTCCACTCAGGTCGATGACGCGCAAACCGGCATCCAGAAGCATGGGCACAACGTCGCGGGAAGTCTCGTGCGGGGTGGCCAGGAATACCACATCCGCTTCCGGCGCCCCCACGGCTTCGAGCAGGGAGGAGCCGGCCAAACCCCCCAGGTCAAGCGGCAGGCAGGGAATCGCGAAACGGCCGCGCAGCGCGGGATGAACCTGCTCGATGGGAAAGGGCTTCTTCCCGTCGAAGGTGGAGGAGATCATGCGCACCACGCGCACGTCGGGATGCCGCGCCAGTAAGGTGAGAAGTTCGCGCCCCACGTACCCGCTCGCGCCCAGCACAGCGGCCCGCACGGGTAGCACAGACCTGCTTTTCAAATCTGCCGCTTCCAGATTCGCGAGGTGCGAGGCGAGGTCGCTGCTTCCAGGTTTTGTCGTGACATCCAACGTCGAATTAACCCTCACAGTCCGACCGAGCGGAATATTTATGCATTCGATGCATAAATATACTTTCTTATACCGCAAAGATTTTTCGCTGTCAACAAAAAACGCTCGTTTGCGCACTGGCGTTTCAACGCCTGACGGGCTAGAATTAGCCTGGGGAGCGTTTTTATGCCGGAGTCCAGAATCGAGCGCAGGCGCGAGAGTTCGGGGGCTGCCATCAGCGCCAAGATCATCGCCCTCGCGGTGCTGGGCGGGTGCATCTACTTCGCCAGTTCGGTCGTTATTACCCTGATTTTCTCCATCCTCATCGCCGCCGTGCTCGAGCCGGGGGCAGGATTCCTGGAGCGGCTGCGCATGCCGCGCTGGCTGAGTTCGTTGGTCATGGTCCTGCTGATGCTCACGGTCAGTTATCTCGCCGTGTACGGGATTTATGGGCGGGCGTTGGACTTTATCGATAGTGCTCCCAAGCTGGCGGCCAAGCTCCGGCAAATTACCTCGCACCTGGATGTGGCCGCGCAAAGTTTTCAACAGAGCACGCGCACCATCATCCCCTCCAACACGGACAGCAGTCTGCCCACCGTGCGACTCCAGCAGGAATCTCCCTGGACGCAGTTTTTGCTGCGCGGCGTGGGATCGGTTTACGCCTTCACGGTCACCGTGATGTTCATTCCTTTCCTCGTCTTCTTCATGCTGAACTCCAAGGACCACTTATGGGCGGCCACGCTCAACCTCTTTCCACGCCAGAACCGGCTGCAGGCTGAGAATGTCATTCACTGCATCGGCCTGATGCTGCGCCAGTTCGCGCTGGGAAACCTGCTGGTGGCTCTTATCACCGCGATTCCCATCTGCCTGGTCTTCGCCTACCTCCGCCTCCAGTACGCCTTGGTGTTGGGGTTGCTGGCGGCGTGTGTGAGCCTTATCCCTTATATCGGAGTGGCGCTGGCACTGGTTCCTCCCCTGATGGTCGCTCTGCTGCAATATGACTCGGTCAAACCCTTTTTGATTCTGGCGGCCGCGGTCGCCGCAACGCATTTTATTGCGGTGAATATCCTGACTCCGCGACTCGTGGGCCATCGCCTGAACCTGAATGCCGTGGCGGTCACCCTCGCGATGATGTTCTGGGCCTGGTTGTGGGGAGGGTTTGGGCTGATCCTGGCCGTGCCCATCACCGCCGCCATCAAAGCCGTGTGCGACAACGTGGAAAAGCTGAAGCCGTATGGGGCGTGGATGGGGGAGGGGTGAGTTCAGTCGAGAGTCGAGAGTCGAAAGTCAAAAGTCGACAGTCAGAAGTCGACAGTTGAGAAGTTTAGGAGTGGAGGCGCTCGGAAGTCACCAAGTTGAAGAGCTGACAAACGCACCTGCATGAATAAAAGCAATTTCAGATGGCAAATCGCAAATGGCAAAATTCAAATGGTCTCAAATTTGAAATTTGGCATTTGAGATAGATGTTTGTGATTTCTCGATTCTTGATCTTCGCGCCCGCAACTCTCGATTCTCGACTCTCGACTTTTGACTCTCGACTCTCGACTTTCGACTCTCGACTCTCGACTTTTGACTTTCGACTACTCTACTCGTCCTGCGCGCGCAATTCGCGGACAAGAGCCTCAATCGACTCGCAGTCCTGAAAGATGCGGATGCCGGCAATGCCTGCCGCCCCCGCTTCCAGGCAAGGCCGGACGCGTTCCACGGTGATTCCCCCCAGAGCGAGGACCGGTATTCTTATTCGTGCATTTACTTTCCGCAACTCATCCAAACCCAACGGCGGACCGTACTTGAGCTTGGAAGGCGTCTCGAAGACGGGACCGAGCAGAAGGTAATCCGCTCCGGCTGATTCAGCGGCTATCGCCTCACCCAAAGAGTGGCAGGAGACACCAATAACAAAAGGGCGGGGGGCCAGTTGGCGGACGGTTGAGACGGGCATAGATTGTCCGCCCAGGTGCACTCCTCCTGCCCCCGCCGCCAAGGCGACATCGAGCCGGTCATTGACCAATACGCGAGCGCAGTCAGAGCCTGTCCCGAGCGGAGCGAAGGATTGCTCGCGCGACAGCAGGCGAGACGCCCGCGCCACGGATGGGAATTCCCTCGCGGCGCTCACAGCTTCTTCCACGAGTGCCATCAACTCACGGGTGGGGAGATCTTTCTCCCGGATTTGCAGGATGTCCACCCCGGCCCGCAGTGTTTCCCGGATGACTACCGCGAGAGGGACGGACTTGAGCTGGCAACGGTCGGTGATGTAGCAAAGTACGAGACGACTCATTTGTTTGAGCTGGGGTCGGAGGTTGGGGTGGGGCGGAGAAGTTGCCAGATCTCTAGAATCGCCAACCAGATATCAGCTAATCCGAGGCCGGAAATCGCCCCGCGGAGGAAATCGTTATGTGAGATTACTGAGAGTGCCGGGAAGTGGTCAATGAAATAGTTCTGACTCCAAAACGATGCCCAGGGAAGGATAAAGAGGAAGACACCCAGTTCCAGACAGAAGACGATGTAGATGATGGTCAGCAGTCTGCGCATGTCTATTCGGCGGTGTCAGCCTGGCCGGATCGCGTCTTATGAGCTTTTCTGCTGAAAGGCGCGCACCTTCTCTGCGACATCGCGAAAATCGATCCTCCGGCCGTAAACCTCGGAGAACATTTCCAACGCGCGAGGCAGGTCGCCTGCCCGCTCATAAGCGACTCCCAGGTCGTACTGGAGAGCCAGTCGAACCTCATCGTCAAGGTGAGGAGTCTCCAGCGCCCGGCAGTACCACTTCGCGGCGATCGGGGCCATGCCCTTGTCCATGAAGCAAGCGCCAAGCAAAGAGCAAGCCTGCAGGTAGTTAGCCGGAAGGGATGTCTTTTCCGCGCCATTCACCACCTTTTGGAATTCTCTGATCGCCTGGTCGAGGTGTTTCATCTCCCAGAAAGCCACGCCCAAGTTGAAGTGGGCTTCCGCATCATCCTCCAGTCCGGGCTTCGGACTGCTGCCGTCCGAAGCGACGCGAGGACGCTGCCCTTCCGCCTCGGCCGGAGCCGGTTGTGGTGCTAGTTCCTTCGATTTGCCCGAGATGCCATTCGCCTCCGGTCGTCCCATCCCAGACTCGATACCCTCGCTGAAATCGCCAACCAGATGAGTGGATGTCTCGACGCCTGCGCCGGGGGGCAGCTCTTCCTCGCCGGGAAAGATCGAGGGAGCGATGGCAGGTTGTCCTTCAGGCTTCGGAACCTCCGGGCCGGTCGCCGATTCTCGCCGGTCAACCGCTTGTTGGCCGGGCGGAGCAACTCTCACAGGGGCTCGTTCCTGAGCAACCGCTGGTGGTTTGGGAGGAGGATCGAAAGGCATACCTGACGTATACGCCTTGACAAGGGCCCGAAGTTCGGCAATTCGGGGGTCGCCTCGAAACGTCCCCTCTAATGACTCGACGGCCCCTCTCGCTTCCTCAAAGAACCCCTGCTCGAGATAGAAGCTGATCTCAATCTTGGTGTCGTCAAAGTTGAACGGAGCGGCCTGTTGAGCAGATTCGGAGGCCGCCGCCTCCGCGCCTTTGGTAGCCAGAAAACCCTCCAAATCCTGCGAAAGGTCGACCATTTGAATTTCAGTATAGGACGCGGGCGGAAATGTGTTTGGAACGGGCGATGACGCGTCGAGCGGCGGTTCCGAGAAAGCCGTAGGTGATGCTTGGGAGGCGCGCGGGAGATAAGAATCCAACGACGAGTCTTGTCCCTCTAGGCTCGGGGCCGGTGAGAGCTCGGAAGTGAGGTCGGCCTCATCGGAAGGCGATGGCGCAAGTGGTGCCGGAGTTGGCGGCAAGGGTTCCGGTGTCTTTGCCGGGGCCGTCACTGCCGGGAGGCGGACGGTCAGCTCGGCTGCAGCCTCCGGCTCGCCGGCCATCTGCGCAAATCGCCGGGCTCCCTCCGCATCACCCTGCTGTGCGTAAATCAGCGCCAGCGCCTGGGCCGCACGTTCCGCACGTTCCGGCAAATCCTTCCAACACATTCCTACCAGGCGTTTGTGGATCTCGATCTCGTCAGGATAGACTTCCAGGACCCTCTCGAGTTCCGCAACCGCCCGGCTCAACAAATGGTAACGTGCAAATAGCTCGCTATTATCGAGTGCTTCCCTGACCATTCCTGTCCGATCGGTCGCAGGCACGGGCGAGTCGGGCGGGAGTGAAGAGTCTTCTCCAGTTAGATCAAGGGAGGAGGGGGGCAGATCGTCAAGTGATACTTGACCGAGTTTCTCGCCCTGCTTCTGGAGAACATCTTTCAGCAGCACGTCATAATGTTCGTTCCCAGGATCGTGATCGATCAGCTTTTGAAACGCTTGTCTGGCCTGCTCGAACTGCCCGCACTGAAGATAAGCGTGGCCCAACGCCTCCAGGATTTCGAGTTGCGCATTCGTGTCCCCGCTCTGGTCACAGATGCGATAAATCAGCTCGAGAGCGGGAAGATGCTGGGGAGACTTACTCCGGATCAGGCGCAGAGACTCCATCAGGACGCTGGTGTTCCCTTGCGCAATAAGCTCGTTTGCAACCGTGGCTAGGGCCCTGGATGCCGCGTCGAATTGGCCCGCTTGCACGCACGCAGATACGAAACAAGCGAGTGGCGGAATGTCCGGCGGCGCGGCCCGAAAGAACTCCAGCGCCAGGGTCTCCGCTTTCTTGAACTGCCGCAAGGCAACGTAGGACTCGATCCGGAGCGTGCGTGCGGCCGGATCGTCCTTCCAGCCGGGAGTATTATTCAGGATCGCTTCTGTGTCCTCCGGGCGCTTGAGCACGAATGCCAGTCGTGCCCTGAGCAGTTGTATTTGCGGTGCGTCAGGACTCAAGTCCTGCGCTTTTTTCAGAGCGACCTCAGCGGCGGCCGGGTCCTCCCGGCCCAGCGCAAGCTCTGCGCACTCCAGATTAACCTGTAAGGCGTCGGCCTTAAGGCCCAGCTCCTCACAAAAGGCCGCCAGACGCGATCTCGCCCCGGCATTCTCGGGATCGAGCTGAACAACCTTCCGCAGCGTCTCGAGCGCTTTGTCGTTCTGTTTTTTCTTCTTGTAGAACTCGGCGACCTGGTAATAGAGATCGCGGGTCTCGCGGACCATTCTCTGCGCCTGGTAAAGCTCCCCGAGTTTCAGGAGAGGGCCGACTGAGTCCGGTTCCAGCTTGACGATCTTCCTGTAGATGGCGACGGCCTTGAGCGCGTATCCGCTGTGAACGTAGGCCTCGGCGAGCCTGTAGAACTGCTTGAGACCCTCGACGACATTTTTGTCGCGAACGTAGAGGTCTCCAATGGTGTTCAGCAGGATTAGCTCGGAAGGGTCCTTCTCGAGGATGCGAAAGTATCGGTCGATCGCCTGACTGATCTTGCCCTGGCTGGCGAAGTTTTCCGCCTCTTGCAGTGCCCTGGCTTTGTTAAAAGCCATTCCTACGCTCCGCTTTCCTGGACCGACAAGAAACCATGCGCTACCGTAACATACGCTCCTGCTCCAGTCAACGAACAGCCCCGTCGCAGGGCAGAGACTGAGGAGTGGTTTGCGAACCGCGCCGAATGAAGTTGTTGCAAAATTAAACTCTACCCAACACCCTGTCAGGGAAGGCAGGCGAGGAAAGCATCTCACCGAGTCGGAATGGCCACAAGAAGCCATCCGAGATTGAGCTGTCCGCGCACTCCGGGATGGTGTTGGTGCTCGCCGGATTGGAGGCAAAAACACCCCATCGCTGCCCGGAAAATGGCGAAAAATTCACCACTTGTGGGGCATTTCCCCGTCTGAGCCTCTGCCGGGAATAAGTGGCCCCGTTGCAGGTCGTGTGGCTCTAATGTGACGCTTGGCCATCAGAAGCCTGCATTCACTCCCCTAATGTCTGCTCCGCTTGCGACGAATAGGTAGAGGGTCAGGTTGGCACTACGCATGCTCTGGATAGAGAGTGCACGGGAGTGTGCAGTTTAAGCGGCGGGCTCTAAGCGGGGGAACTGGGCCGGGGCCGAGCTTCGCTTTGGCAAGGCACATTGCGGGCAAAAGACGCTTGACCGCACTCTGCGTAAAGGCGTAAAGCGTGCGGCTTCTGAGGCTTGCGGGCAAGACGCACTTGCTGGGGCCTCTGGCGAGGCGAGAGGATAAAGGGACCAATGCAAATCATCGTGACTGATTTGAAAAAATGCCTGGGCTGCCACAGTTGTGAATTGGCATGCGCTGTCAGCCGGTCCGAATCCAAGGAATTGGCGCAAGCCATTCTGGAAAACCCGAAGCCGGCCACGAGGGTGCGAGTCGTCGGGATTGGAAATCGGCCCGTTCCGCTGCAGTGCCAGCAGTGCGAAGACGCGCCTTGCGCAGCGATATGCCCGTCCGCGGCGCTGTACCGCCTGGGGAAAGACCAAAGCGTTTTGTTCATCCGGGAGCGCTGCATCGGCTGTTCGAGTTGCGTCTTGGTGTGCCCGTTCGGAGCGATCCGCAGGGCCGACGGGGGCGTGATGGCCAAGTGCAGTCTGTGCTTCGACCGGCTTGCCGAGGGCAAGCAGCCGGCCTGCGTGGAGGCGTGCCCCACCAAAGCGCGCAAACTCGCGGAGGCCAATTTGGTTGCGGAAGACAAGCTTCGCAAGACGGCTTTGGCGGTCGCCACTCTCGAGGCCAAAGCGGACAGACAAGAAGAGTGGGCTAGTTGATGTAGCCGGATTCTCGATCGCCGGGTTCTGTAAGGCCCTGCGGAACCAGAGGGGGTTAGCCGGGAAAGCCCAATGAACCAAGCCGCTCTAGAGACCATTCTTGAACGTTATCGCCGGAACCCCGAGCAGATTATCGCCATCCTTCACGCGCTTCAGGATCAGGAGAGGTACCTCCCGCAGGAGGACTTGCGCTTTCTCGCCAAAGAGCTTCAGATTCCGCCCAGCCGGCTTTTTCACATTTCAACATTTTATAAGGCATTCAGCCTCAAACCACGGGGCAAGCACCAGTGCAACGTTTGTATGGGCACGGCCTGCCATGTGCGCGGGGCGCCACTGATTTTGGAAGAAGTCGAGCGCAAGCTGGGGATCAAATCCGGAGAGACAACCCCGGACCTGGAATTCTCGCTGAACACGGTCAACTGCCTGGGAGCGTGCTCACTTGCCCCCATCGTTAATGTGGACGGAGAGTACTACGGGAACAGCAGCGCGCCCACCGTAGGCAGAATGCTGAAGCAGGTCAAAGCAGGCAAAACTGCAAAGGCAAGGCAGGCGGCAATCAAGCAAGAAGACGAGGCGCAGGCCGATCACAGCCCCGCCGTGGAGGCGGCGCCGCTTTTTTCGTCTCCCGCCGAACTCAGCCGATATCGCGCCAGCCTCATCGCTTCACAGAATCCCGACTTACCCTATCTGGCGGTGTGCGGAGGCCCGGGATGCCTTGCCATGGGAAGCAAGGAAATATACCTTGCGTTCAAGGAAACCATTGAGGGAAAGAACCTGGCGGACAAGGTGCGCTTGAACTTCACCGGCTGCCACGGTTTTTGCGAAAAAGGACCTTTGACGGTGGTCTTCCCGCAAGAGATTCTCTATACCTCGGTCCGTCCCCAGGACGCGGAAGAAATCCTGACCAAGGTTCTCGAAAAATCCGCGCCGGTTGAGAGGCTGCTTTACCGTGAATCCGCGGAAGGCAAAAGGATTGCCCAGGAGTCGGAGGTGCCTTTCTATCAGCGCCAGAACCGATTGCTCATCGGGAACAACCGCTTCATCAATCCGGAGAGCCTTGATGACTACTTGAGGATCGGAGGCTATTCCGCTCTCCCCAAAGTGCTCTTTGAAATGGCGCCCGAACAGGTTATCGCAGAGGTGCGAAAAGCGGGTTTAAGGGGAAGAGGAGGAGGCGGGTTTCCAGCGGGGCTCAAATGGGAGACTTGCCGCAATGCCCACGGCGAATCCCGATATGTAATTATCAACGCCGACGAAGGCGATCCGGGCGCATTCATGGATCGCGCTGTGCTCGAGGGCAATCCCCACTCCGTGCTGGAAGGATTGATCATCGCGGCGTATGCAATCTCTTATGGGGTCAGTCCGAGTGAAGGCTTCATCTATTTGCGCCACGAATATCCCCTGGCCCTGAAAGTCTTCACGCGCGCCGTTGAACAGGCGCGCGCGCGCGGCCTGCTGGGCAAGAATATTCTGGGCAAAGAGGGATTTGATTTCGACGTGCAGATCAGCCAGGGAGGCGGCGCATTTGTCTGCGGAGAGAGTTCCGCCTTGATGGCCAGCATCGAGGGCAAGCCCGGCGAGCCTCGTGCTAAATATGTTCACACCGTCCACAAAGGCATCCATAACCAGCCCAGCAATTTGAACAACGTCGAAACCTATGCCAACGTGCCGCTGATCGTCAATCGGGGTGCAGCCTGGTACAGTTCGATGGGCACGGCCAACTCCAAGGGCACCAAGATTTTTTCGCTGGTTGGGAAGATCAGCCACACCGGCCTGGTCGAAGTGCCGATGGGAATCACCCTGCGCGAAATCGTCTACGAGATCGGCGGAGGCATCCCCAACGGCAAGAAATTCAAGGCAGTCCAAACCGGCGGCCCGAGCGGCGGGTGCCTGCCGGAATCACTGCTCCACCTGCCGGTGGATTTTGACGAGCTTACCAAGGTCGGCTCGATGATGGGTTCGGGCGGCATGATCATCATGGACGAAGACACCTGCATGGTGGATGTGGCCCGGTATTTCCTCAATTTCCTCCAGGACGAAAGCTGCGGCAAGTGCACTCCTTGCCGGGAAGGCATCAAGCAAATCGTCACTATCCTCAACCGCGTGTGTGAGGGTCACGGCAGAGAGGGCGACCTCGAACGGCTGGTCGATCTGGGCAATGCGGTCCAGGACAGTTCGCTCTGCGCGCTGGGCGGAAGTGCGGCCAATCCCCTGCTCACCACAATCAAGTATTTTGAGCAAGAGTACGTTGCTCACATCCGGCATAAGCGGTGCCCGGCGGGGGTCTGCAAGGCGCTGATCGAATACGAGATCCTCCCGGAGAAATGCACGGGTTGCATGGCCTGCGTAAAGCTCTGCCCGCGAAGCGGGATCAGCGGAGAGCTGAAGAAGCCGCACTGGCTCGATAAACAGCAATGCATTAAGTGCGGGATTTGTTTTGAGATCTGCAAATTTGACGCGGTGGTGAGGAGATCGGTGGGAATTTGATGGCAGAAGCGGGCAAAATCTGTACGGTGCGAATCGACGGCCAGCCGGTGTCCGTGCCGGAGGGAACCACCCTCCTCGAGGCCGGACGCAAAGTGGGAATCAAGATCCCTACGCTCTGTCATCATCCGGCGCTCGAGCCTTATGGCGTGTGCCGGGTGTGCATCGTCGAACTGAAGCGCGGCCGGCGGGTGCGGGTGGTGACGGCGTGCAATTTCCCCATCGAGGAAGATGGCCTGGAGGTTTCCACAAACTCCCCGCGAATCCAGAAGGACCGCCGCACAGTCATTGAGCTGTTGCTGGCGCGGTGTTTCAGCTCTCCAGTCATCCGTGAATTCGCCGCCCGATTCGGGGTCCTTGACACCGATCTGGAGAAGGCATCTGGAGAGGAGTGCATCCTCTGCGGGCTTTGTGTGAATGTCTGCCGTGACCTGATCGGGCAGGCTGCGATCGGTTTCGAGAGCCGAGGTGCAGACCGCAAGACGGCTACGCCCTTTGGCGAGCCAAGCGAGGATTGCATTGGGTGCGGGGCCTGTGTCTATGTTTGCCCCACCGGCTGCATCAAGATGGAAGACCTTCCCACAGAACGAATGATCGACCGCTGGATGAGCTTGATGCCGTTCTTGAAATGCCGCAGTTGTGGCAAAGCCTTCGGAGCCGCACGCCACCTCGAGCTTTTGAAGTACCGCCAGCCGCTGGCGAAATCTTATTTAGAGATGTGCCCGGAATGCCGTGGCAAGTCGCTGGGAAAAGCGCTTCTGGGGCCAAGCATTGCAAAGCCAGAGACTTTTGCTGGATAGCTCCCCTCCGCGTCGAGGAGGGGAATTACATCGAGGAACTAAACCATGTCCAAGATTATTGCTTCAGCCGCCATTCGTGGCGCGCACTATTACATGACGCTGGCGCGGCAGCAACTCAGTCAGGCTATTGAGAAGCGCGGACCGGACGCGAAAGTCGCATACCCCAACACGGGCTACTATCTGCCGCTGATCCTGGCCCTGTTGGGAAAGAGGGTCGAACGATTGAAGGACTGCGTGGAAGCGTTGGACGAGATGCAGATTCTGCTTCCCGAAGTGCCCAGCGACAGCCTCTGGCTTCCCTATCTCGGCTCGGCCCTGGACGCGGGGATCGCCACCTTAGTCGCCGAAGAGGTGATCGAGGCCCTCAAGTGCCTCGACCCTCAATACCACCCAACGCCCCCCTTCATTGGTTTTACGGACGACTCCATCCTGCGCACCCAGGGCATCAAGCTGGTAGACGGTCGTATGCCCGGTTTTGCCGCCTGCGTAGGCGCTTTGCCCACCAACCAGGAAGCCGTGGCCCTGGCCCGCGAACTCCAGGAGAAGAACATTCTGGTTTTCATGGCCGGCAGCAGCAATGGCCGATCGATGGCGGAGCAGTTGGCG
>Ga0187888_1001731_pt1 | contig 20087 bp, 16 predicted proteins | sample June2016WEW_7_40_FD_132987 | JGI IMG/M metagenome (GOLD analysis project Ga0187888, IMG submission 132987) | Peatland microbial communities from SPRUCE experiment site at the Marcell Experimental Forest, Minnesota, USA - June2016WEW_7_40 | ecosystem: Environmental > Terrestrial > Soil > Wetlands... | reverse complement strand
CTGTAGCCGCTCAAACATCGGGATTCTGGGGGAGCGCGGGCGCCCTCGCCTGCCGTGTTCGGCGCCTCGCCGAACACATTCCCCATCAATCCTCGGCTACACTTTTTCTTAAACCGCTCTAATTTCCATCGGGAGATGCTGACGCTGGCGCGGCGGTTTGCGAAGCGGTCTGGCCTTGAGTTTCCTCAGTGAGAGTCGGCAGTTTGAGAAAGTCTATGGCTTGTTGGATGTTGACCTTTTCCTGGGGATCCTGGTTCCCGTCCCTCGCCTCTTCCAACGCCGGGATGACGCGGCGGTCGCCAATTTCCACGGCGGCGGCCAGGGCCGCGCGGCGGACCTTCACATCCTTATTGTCTAACTCGGACAAAACTGTGTCAAGTGAACTCACATCCCTCGTGGAGGCCCATTGCCCAAGTTCGGCAACGCGCTGCCGCGAGGCCTCATCGCGCTGCTCTTCCAACGTGCCGGGGTCAATTTCCGGCCGGGTCGAATGCCGCGCCGGCGCCAGGGCTTCAACTGAGACACGATGGGACAAGGGCTGAACCGGAACCGAAGGAGTTGCGGCGCCCGACTCAGCAACCGCCACGGGGGCGGGTGGCGGCTGAGTCGGTGTCAACAAGCCAAAGCGAAATGAACTGGCCAGCAGCAGGACAAGACAGGCCAGACCCACGACGGGAATAATGACTTTGGCCCTCATAAAACACACCTCGGGTTTTTGCGGCCCGGCGCGCCAACCAACGGGCGCGCCGGGCAGAGAACCTCTCGCGCCAGGGGCGCGATTAATCTGCGGGCTTAATTAATTAATATCCAGGCCCAAACTCAAGTACGGGGCTGGAGATGGTGATAGTGCTGGGAGAAGCCCCAATTATGAGACTACCTTCGACGGCGTTGCTGCCGGTGCCGTTGACGGTCCAAGTGTCATTGGGTGCCCACACAACCACCCCGTCCTTCGTGACTTTTTGATAAGTTTCATCAACGAGAGCTTGCAAGCTCAAAGTTGTCTTCAGCGCCGGGTTATTAGTATCACTGAAGGCAAGGGTCCTGATGGAAAGCCCACCCTTTGCGCCAAGGACGCCGTTGTTGCTTGTTGAAGTGCTCAGACTCCCCAGGGAGCCGACGGTGAAAAACCTGGTTACATCCAAGTTGTTGGTCGTATAGACCTTCGTCACCTTATGCGTCGTCGCATTGGTTGCATTCGTGTACGTTATCCATCGGACGATGTTCGTGTATGGTCCATTACTGCCATTAATGATGGGGGTGACTTTTAGCAATTGGGTCGTCGTCGGAAGATTAGTCCCTTCAACCGCTCCAATCAGGCCGATGATCTCTGCGGTTTTGATGCTTTCCGATTTGATGACCTGTTTAACGGTGGTTCCGTTGGTGGTGTTTGTGCCTTGGTAATTGGCCGTCAGCGTAACTCCGATGGTTTGCACCAGGTTGGTTTGGGCCTGGGCTGCGAGCGCAAGGACGCTCGTTAACGCGGCCACAGTGACCGCTTTGAGGTTCTGAGTCATATTTTTATTTTTATCTTGATTGTTTGTTCTGTCTCAATTTCGGTTTCTCTTTTTTGGCTCCTGCTGGCAGCCAATTTCAAGAAACGTATCATATTATCCACTATTGACAAGAGAAAAAACAAAGAAGTTTGGAGCAAGTCAAGGCCACTGCTGCGCCCGGCCAAGGCGCGCACTCAGAAGCCCTGACAAACGCGGTCTCCTGCTTCTGGCTTGCGCCACCGCCACGGATGCCTGGGACTGGTTTGCGCTGTCCGGCCAGGCGTTTGTCGGACTTGAAGGGCACAAACTGTTCCAAGTGGTTCATAATCAGCAACTAAGTTCTTTTCTGGTCAAAAATAGACGCCTTGATAATCAACGACTTACATCTAAGTCTCACAGGCTCCTGCCAGTGTGCTCTTACAGAAACGGCATAAAACGAACCCTCTCTCCCGGCCAGTGGCTACCTTTTCCCCGCAAGGCAGGAAAAAGGAATTCGTGCAAAGATTTCCTTGAAAAACAGCACGGAAGAAGGGTTTTCAGGCAAAAAAGGGTGAGCTTTTGGCTTTGGAGGTGTGGTTATTTTTCGTTTTTCGAGCAACTTTGGAGGACTGTTTCCTAAGTAAAAGGGTGGAAGGAAACATTTTTATGGATACGAACCAAGTCTGCCCTGGTTGCCAGAAACCGCTGCCGCCGGATGTGCCGCTGGAATTGTGCCCGGAGTGCCTGATCAAAGCCGGCTTCAATACCGGCACGGAGCCGGGCGGCGAAGGCGCGGGGTTTATTCCTCCGCCGGTCGGGCAATTGACGAGTCTCTTTCCCCAACTCGAGATCATCGAGATCATTGGCCGGGGCGGCATGGGCGCCGTTTACCGGGCGCGCCAGCCGGCGCTGGATCGCTTCGTCGCGCTGAAGATTCTCCCGCCGCGCACGTCCAGCGGCCCGGCTTTTGCGGACCGCTTCAATCGGGAAGCCCGCGCGCTGGCCAGGCTCACCCATCCCAACATTGTCGCCGTGCATGACTTCGGCCAGGCGGGCGGGTTGCACTATCTGGTGATGGAATTTGTGGACGGCGCGAATCTGCGCGAGGTGGAGCGCGCCGGCCGGCTGGCGCCCGAACAGGCCCTGGCCATCGTGCCGCAAATCTGCGAGGCCCTCCAATTCGCTCACAACGAAGGCGTCGTCCACCGCGACATCAAGCCGGAGAACATCCTGATTGATAAAAAGGGGCGCGTCAAAATCACCGACTTTGGCATCGCCAAAATTCTCGGCGCGCCGGGGGAAAAGGCCTCGCTGACGGGCGCCAGGGACGTCATCGGCACGCCGCATTACATGGCGCCGGAGCAGGTGGAGCGCCCGTCTCTGGTGGATCATCGCGCGGATATTTTTTCCCTCGGCGTCGTGTTTTACGAAATGCTCACCGGCGAATTGCCTCTGGGCAAATTCCAGCGGCCCTCGCAGATGGTGAAAATGGACGTGCGGCTGGACGAAGTGGTTTTGCACGCCCTGGAAAAGGAGCCGGGCCGGCGTTATCAGCACGTGAGCGAAGTCAAAACGCAGGTGGAAACCATCGCTGGCAGTGCGGCCAGCCCGCCTGCCGAACCGGCGGTTGCTCACGGTGGAGCGACCAACAAATTGACCAACAAATCAATGATGGTCCGACTCGTCGAAGCTTGGTTCGACATCACCTTTGTATCTCCGTTGGCAATCAAGCTGATCAATATCTCTGCGTCCGGCCATCTCGGCTTTCTTGGCTGCCTGGGCTTTCTTGGTAACGCCTTCCCCGCTTGGCGTTGCTGCTTTGGCTTCTTCGCTTTCTTCGGTTTCTTCGGTCTGATCGGCGTTGCGTTCATCGTGGAAATTGCGCAACGGCGCAAGGCGGAGCATTCGGGCGCAGGGGCGGCCGTTCCACCGTCGCCGGCGAAAAAGCAAAGGCCGGCATGGAAGGAGTATTTCCTCTGCGCCCTTGCGGTGCTGCCGATGCTCGCCTGCTGGTTTCTTGCTTACGTCTTTCTGGTTCCCAAGATCAAAGAGCTTTCCTCCACGCTTCCCGCCGGTGTCAACTTCTACGAAAGACTTCCGCTTCCCGGTTTTTTTGCATGGATGACGGATCACTGGAAGACCAATGTCTTCTTGTCAATCACAGTCCTGGTCATTCTGGCGGAACTCGTTTTGCCGTTTTGGCGGCGGCGCCGGCGGCTGTTAGCTTGGACGGTGGTTGCCCTGATCAATGGCGCGACTCTGATTACTTTAATTGGCGTGCTGGCGCTATCGTTGCGTCCGCCATCGCCGCCCGAGGTCATTCGGCAGGTCATTCGGAATCAAGTCGCACGCCAGTTGCGCGAATCTGGAGCCAGTTACGACGACTTGCAAGTCACCGTTGCGGAAGAGAGGGATAGCGCCACGCCCTTTGCGGTCAGCTACCGGGGATTGCGCAATTTCAAATTCACCCACGACGGATTGCCCGATCCCAATTGGCCGGCCAGCGCCAACGGCCAGTTCCTCCTGCAATACGTCGGCGGCGGCCAATGGAAGGGCGCCTTGGGCGACACACCATTCGCAGTCCAGGTGGGAAAAACCGACAACATTGACTTGCCCTTTGTCAACGACCCGGACGTCCTCGGCGAATGGAAGAGCGTGGATTTTGTGGCCGACAAATCCGAATTTGATCCGAACGCGCCAAAGTGGAAGGGCGAACTTTTTTGGAAAGGGCTGACGTTTCTGGAGAACGGCCAAACCCTCCAGCCTTATTACACTTGGACCAAAGGCGTCCTGATCCACCACGACGACAAAACCGCCAGCCATTATGAAATTCAGAAGCTCAACGGCCGGCGCTACCTGTTTGTGGAGTGCAAGAACGGCGATGTCATGATCCTGGGAAGAAAACCGGAGTTGTGCGTGATGCGGTGGAGCGGCGCCGCCGGCACTTTGCCCTCTGATGGAAGCACCAATGCCCGGAGCCGGAACTATTGAATGAATCCATATTGCCACAAGGGTGAGCGCCCCAGCGCCCACCCTTGCGGCCAAACCTCTTCCTTCACAAGATCAAATGCCGCCGTCCACCTGCCACCGGCGCGCCGGATTATCATTTCTTATCGCCAGGTTCCATTTCTTGACCATCACCACGTGACACTTCACAAACCAGGCCGATTGCGGCGCCGACCAGAAGGCCTCGCCCACCTCAAACTTCGGGACCTGGCTTTTTGCGTCCGTCCCGCTTTTCTCCAGCTGCGCGAATTGGCGCCGGTCGTTCTCCACATCGTAGTCCGGGGCGAATTTCTTCATAGTCTCCCAGTCCAGTTGGACAAAGGCCTCGGAGTAAGCTTTCATCGCCTCCGCCGGCGACAACCTGGCATACGCGTCGTTATCCGGCAAAATCGCCGGCCCGTTGGTCCAGTCAAGCTCCTCTTGAGGGTTTTGTTTGCTGTCATAGAGCCCCATGATCACGTAGCGATGCGCCGCGTTCGTGTTCGCCATCCGCACAATCATTTCCCGCGAGAGCTTGATTTCGTACGGCACAAACCGCCCGCCATAAGTCTTGTTGGCAAAGGACTCGCCGACGCTCACGATCTCCAGCCCGCCAAATCCCTCCTTCATCTCCTCCGTGATTGGCGACATGAACTTCCCGGCCTCGTTCCAGTCCTTGCTCGCGCAGGCCTCAAAGAAGGCGCGCGCGGCCTGCTCCGCCGTCATCGAGGCGTACTTTTCGTTGTCGGGCAGCATGGCCAGCTTATCCGGCAACCCCGCCCAACTCGCGTCCGCCGGCACGTCGAGCGTCCACTCAGCGGCGTCAATCGCCTGGTTGAAATCAATCTGGCTCAAATCAAAGATTTGGACCTCGCCCACCGGGCGCTCCAGATAGATCCGCACCGACTCCAGCAATTTGCTCTGCGCGTCGAAGCGATAGACCCGCCGCGTGTCCGCGCTGTCATAAAACCAGTTCTTCCCCCACTCATTGTCCGGCACGCCGGACTTGGCCAGGATCGTGACGACGGATTTTGCTTTGCCGTCGGCGCCGGTTTCTTCGGCCATGCTGACTTTCCAGCCTTTGGCGCGGGCATTCTTGACTTCATTGCTGATGGTATTGCTCAGGTTGGCAATGCGGTGGAGCCACTCCGTGTCAAACGCGCTGGCGGTGGGTTGCTCCACCTTGACTCCCGTTTTGGCCGGTTTAATCAGCATCACCGTGGTCTTGCCATCCATCACCACCACCCGTCCGGGTTTCTCCACCCGCCATTTGAGGCCCTTGAGGTCCGGCGCGAACTGCTTCCACAATTCAATCGTGCAAAAATCCGCGTCGGGATTGATGCCGCTGAAATTGTCGTTAGGCTCCGTGCGCAACTGCCCGCGCAAATGGATGCTCGTCAGCCGGGCCACCGCTTGCGCCCCTTGGGTCATCACCGCCTCCGCCGCCGCCTGGGCGTTGGGCATCGTCCACAAGATGATGGACACGATGGCCGCCGCGCCTGCCGCGGCGCTCAATCCAAATCCCCACCCATGTTTCATAAGTCTGCTCATAATTGTTTCTCTTTCAGGTTTGAACTGCTCCTGGCGAATGCGGCTCATCACCGACTCGACCATCCGCACCCCGGCGGCCGCTTGGCCGCGCGCGATCAGGCGCTGTTGCAAACGGCTGATCGCCTCGTATTCCGCCCGGCAGGACGCGCAAGTTTCCAGGTGCGCGCGGCATTGCCGCGCTTGGTCCTCTTGCAGCAACCCCTCCGCGCAAGCGATGAAATAGTCCCTCGATTCGGCGCAGTTCATGATGGTTCTGTTCTGTTGACTGTTTTTTCCGCGCGTTCGCGCGCCCCCAGTTCCTGCCGAAGCAGGGCGTAGGCGCGCGAGAGCGTTTTGGTGACCGTGCCCAGCGGCTGGGCGAGGCGTGTGGCCACTTCCTGACAGGAAAGCCCCTCGTAATACCGCAGCAGAATCACTTGACGATGATTTTCGGGCAGCAGGGCAATGACTTCTTCCAACGGATAATCCGCCCTCTCGGCGGCGGCGCTGCTCATCATCGTCTCCGCGGCCTCGCGGCCCTGGCGGCGATGAATCTCCGAGCGGAACTGTTCCTTGGCCACCCGCGCCGCGATGCCCAGCAGCCAGGAGTAAAAGGACTCCGGCTTCCGCAGCTTCTTCAACGAGAGGAAGGCCCGCACGAACGATTCCTGCGCCGCTTCCTCCGCCTGCGGGTAGTTTCCCACCCGCGAGGCCAGGAAAGAAAACAGCGGCTTCTGGTAGCGATCCACCAGCAGGCCGAAGTCCTCCGGATGCCCGTCCCGGCAGCGCTCGACGTGATCCTTGTCAGACACATCCATGTCCTGTCCTGTTAAACCAATTCGCATCGTCACTGATTAGTGCCGCGCCGGGCCGATTTGCGACCACCGCGCGAAACTATAAGTGGCGTTGACTCTGAAAGTGCGTTTCCCTTATTTAAGTCCGGCTCAATTCCTGGTAGAGGTTGTAAATGGCCTCCACCATGGTTTCCACTGAAAATCGCTCCCGCACCAATTCCCGGCCTGTTTGTCCCAGCCGCTCCCGCAAACCCGGATCGCCCGCCAGTTGCAGCAAACGCCGGGCCAGCGTCTCCTGGTCCCCGGGCCGGATGAGAAAACCCGTTTCATTCTCCAAACAAACCTCCCCCGCCCCGTCGCAATCGTATGCCGCCACCGGTTTCCCCGCCGCCAGCGCCTGCGGCAGCGCCCGGGGCAATCCTTCCCGGTACGACAAATGCGCCAGCGCATCCATGATGCCCACGTAGCGCGGCATTTCCCCCGGCGCCACCAGGCCCGCAAAAATGAAATGCCTCTCCAGTCCCATCGCCCGCGCCCGCTCTTGCAGCCGTTCCCGCCACGCGCCATCCCCCACCAAAAGAAATCTGGCGCGCGGACATTCCCGGACAAAATTCGGGGCCATGTCCAGCAGCTCGTCATGTCCTTTGAGCTTGAACAAACGCGAAATCACTCCAATGACAAAATCGCCGGGGGCGATCTTCAAATGCTGCCTCCAGGCCGGGTCGTTCCGCGCCGCCAAAAACGGCTCCATGGGAAAACCGCTGAAAATCCGCGTGTATTGGCCGGGGCGCCCGATTCCCGCCGCCAGGTACTGCCGCGTCATCGCCTCCGCAACGCTGACAAAATGAGTTGTGAATTTTGCAGCGAACCGCTCCGCCCCGACAAACAGCCCGTTGGCCGCGCTTCCTTGAAACCGTCCAAATGAAGGGCCATGAATCGTATGCACGATCACCCGCACCCGGGCGCGATGGGCCGCCCACCGGCCCAGCACCCCCGCCTTCCCGCTGTGGGTGTGGACGATGTCCGGCCGCGTCTCCCGGAATATCCGCGTCAGCCGCAACAACGCCAGCGTGTCCAGAACTGGATGGACGGGCCGCACGAGGCAAGAAAGGATGACGGGTTTTTGCGGGCATTCCTTGAAGGAGGGTTCCAACGATCCCTCCGGCCCCGTGGTCCGTCCGGCCAGCAGGCTGATCTCAATATCGGGACGGCCTCTGAGTCCCAGGACCGTGGCCACCGTGTTCTCCTGGGCGCCGCCAACAATTAACCGGGTGATGACATGGGTGACCCGCATCCGGCCCAAGCCTCAGTGGCCCCCCAACTTCTGGAGCTGCTGGACCATGTTCGTATATTCGCTGGTTTGGCGGGGCGCGTATTTAAGATAAAGTTTGCCGTAGCGGGCCTCCGCCGCCTCGTCCTTCTGCTTTTGCGCAACCTGGGTCAGCCCGTAATAGACCACATAAGACGCCTTGGGCAACATCTTCTCCAGCGCCAGGTAGTCCGATTTCGCCTCGGCAATCTTCCCCACTTGCAACTCGGAGATCGCCCGGTTGACGCGCGGCACCGGGTTCTCCGGATTCATTTCCGACACCTGCGTCAACGTCACGATCGCGTCGTTGTACTTTTTGAGCATCATTTGCAGTTCCGCCTTGCGCAGCATCGCCTCGGGAATGTCCGTCGTGTTGGCCATCGAGTGATTGAGCAATTCCAATTGCTTGTCCACCGCTGCCAGCCCCTCAGTGAAGCATTGCATCGCCCTTTCCTCCTTGCTCGCGTCTCCTCCGCTTTGGCGCAACCCCTCGTAACCCATCACCCGGTAGAATTCAACCATCACGCCGAGAAAGTTGGCGTCCTTTGGGTTTTTCTGCTGCGCCTCAACCAGCAATCTTTCCGCCGCTTCATAATTGCCCTTCTTGCTGTAGGCCAGCGCTTCCACCCGCACCAAATCTTCCGGCAGATGGCTGGTTTGGTCGCGGATATGCTTGATCACGCCCAACGCCTGGTCGTAGAGTCGCAAATCAACATACGTCTTGGCAATATCCAGCTCCGCCTCAGGGCTTTCCGGCGACAACTGGAGGCTGCGTTGGAATAAATGAATGGCTTGAACGTAATCTCCGGCCACCGCCATTTGCCGCCCAATCAGCAGGTCCAGTTCAGGCACGTCCGACGGACCGTCAATATTTATCAAACTTACCCAGTTGCCCACTCGGGCCGCCAACGCCTGCCAGCTGATCAGCGTGCCGGCGGGCGGTGTCACCCCGCGCAAACCCGCATTATAGCGCAGGTTGATCCGCGCCAGATAATTCTCGGGATTCAGCCGCATCGCCTCCGCAAACTGGTTCCCCGCGTCTTGCAGCAGAGCCTGGTTGTTCTGCCGTTGCGTGCCGGCCTTCTGCAGTTCCACTCCCCAGTAGTTCAACGATTGCGCATAATATATCGCCACCCGCACCGCATCCGCGTTCTGCTCGTTCAAGTCGGGCAAGGACGCCAGCGGCCCCTTTCTCATCTCCTTCCAAAATGCCTGGTTGGTCGCGATTCCCTCCGCCGTCAGCGCCCGCGTCTGCAATTGCTCGGCTTGGTTCGTGTAGGGCCTCAAGTCCCCTCCCAGTCCGCGCGGCGTCATATACACGCTCTCAAAGTAATATCCCTCGCTGGGATGCAAATAATAGATTTGCTGCCGCTGGGCCAGATGCCCCAACAAATCCGCGATCTGCCAGCTCCCAATCACCGGGGGAATGTTTTCCAGCTTGATCAGCAGTTTCTTCAGTGGCGGATTCCGTTCCGACAAGTAGCTCAGATACTCGCGATGGGTCAGCGACTGGGTATCCACAAAAATGTAATCCCCGGATTTCCCCAGCCTCTGGCAGGTGGCTTCCGCCAAATCCAGCCGGATGGCATCGTCCGCCAGGACCAGCGTTTGGCGGCCCGGCGCCTTGGCGGGCAACGAGCGCGCCATCGCCTCCCCATATTGCGCCACCGCGTCGCTGTTCTGAGCGTTAATGTGGGGGATGTTCTGCCAAAACAACAACGCTGGCAATCCCAACGCCGCCACCCACAGCAGTCCCACCATCACCCCATTGACGGCGCGCAGCATTCCCCGCGCCTGTCCCCAGCGATAGACCACATCCCGGCCAAACACCAGCAGAACGTACCCGCTGTAATACCCGATGCACAATGCCGCCAGATAGTAAAACGTCATGAAGCCGGGCAACTGCATCCGCTGCGGGTTGGGCGAGAATTTTAGATCGAAGAACATCAGCGCCACAAACGCCAGCAGCACCAGGTGCATCAAGCGGAACATCCCCCGCGTCAAATCGTGCGCCACGGGACTCATCTCCGCCTCGAATGACGGCCAGCGGATCGCCGCGAAGAGCAGCGGCACCAGGATCAACGCCCAGGCCACCAGCGCCACCGCCCGCGGGAACAGCTTCAAGACAAAGCTCTGTGTGCCCAATTCCTGGTGCAGCAGTTCCCAAAATCCCCCCTCATGCCCGGCCGCCCCCAACATCGGCATCAGCAGGTAAAGTGTCAGCCCAACGGCTCCCCATCCGGTCATGCGCAGGAAAAATCCCAGTTGGAAAAAGCTCCGGCCCCGCAGCCACAGCACCGCCGCCAAAAAACACGGGAAAAAGCTGATCAGCGCCCAGTTGTTCGCCACTCCCATTCCATAGACCAGCGCCAGCACGCTCAACCACCGCTCGTTTTGCGCCAGGCGATACTCCAGCAGACACAGAATCAGGAAGGCGAACACCAACAAATCCACCATCTCCCCCGTCCCCGACGTGGCGTTCTCCCAAAAAACCAGTTGCAGCCCCAGCATCAGCGCCGCAAAGGCCGCCGGCAGAAACGCCGCCCGCATGGACAGCAGCGCATACTCCCCGCCCTCCCGTTGCCGTTGCTCCTTGGTCCGGTCATGCGGCAGCAGCCGCACCGATCGGGCCAGGATGCCCAGCGTCAGCGCCGCGCAAACCGCCGTGAATATGTTCAAGCCCGCCGGCCGCCAGCCCGCCGGCAGCAGCCGCAACGGTGATGTCAAAATGAATAACAGCGGCGCTTGCAGCGTCGGCCGCCACAGCAGCATCCCCGGATGCCAATCCCATCCGGCCAACTGCGCGGCCAGCGGCAGGCTGCTCAGCGTCACCCAGTGGTTCAGCGTCCAGCCATACAGCCCCAGCCCTCCCAGCGCCGCCAGCCACGGGGACAGCGTCAGCGGCGGACGCGCGCCCGGCTCGTTTTCTCTTTCTGCCATCATCAATGCCTCACGTTTGTGTCAATCAATCATTTTGATTCGACCTCCCGCCTTTTGGCAAGGCTGCACTTTGAGCACCCGCCGCCCTTCGCCGCACGTCCGCCACGCATTCCACATGCTGGGTCTGGGGAAACATATCCAATGGAATGATCTTTGATAACTCAAAGACACCCGACGCGCACAAAACGTTCAAGTCCCGCGCCAGCGTGGCCGGATGGCAGGAGACATACAGGATTTGCGCCGGCCCCGCTTCCGCCAGCTTCCCCAACATCTCCGCCGGGCAGCCCGTTCGCGGCGGATCCAGCGCCACCGTCGTCCTCCCCGCCTCCCATCCTCTCAGCATCCGCGGCAGCATTTCCTCCGCCCGCCCCGCGATGAATTCCCCGTTGCCGATCCCCCGCGCGCTCGCGTTGTGCCGCGCCGCCTGGATCGCCGCGGGGTCCACCTCGATCCCCGCGAATCGCTCCACCTCCCCGGCCAGCTCCAGACTGAAAAAACCAACCCCGCAATACGCGTCCAGCAAGAACCGCGACCCCCCGTCCCTGAGCCTCCCCCGGATCACCTCAACCAACCGCGGCAGCAGATAAAAATTATTTTGAAAAAACGAGTCCCGCGGCACTTCCCATCCCTCCGCCGCCACCCGCAGCACCACTTTCAGCCCCCCTTTGGGCGGGGGATGGCGCCGGACCTGCTCAATCTGTTCGTTGAGCGCCGCCTCCGCGATCTTGCATTCCTCAATGTCCACCACCAGCCGGTTCTCCGCCCGGAGAAAACCGATGTTCAGCCCCTGTTTGAATTTGTCCCACTGGCTGCGAATCATGATTCGGTTCCGGTAGCCGTAAGGTTGCGGGCACGGCTCCACAGGATCAATCAACACACCCCCAAAACCGCCGATGCGCTGGAACAAATCCCGGATCTGTTTATGCTTGACTCCAAGCTGCGCCGCGTAGGCCAGATGCTGATACTGGCAGCCCCCGCATTCCCCAAAATAGCGGCAGGCCGGCGCCACCCGTTCCGGCGAAGGCTCGACCACTTTGCGCAGCCGGGCGCGGGCAAAACGCCTTTTCACCTCCGTCACCTCCACCTCCACCACTTCCCCGGGCGCCACAAACGGGACAAACACCACCAGGCCGTCCGCCCTCCCCACCCCCTCGCCGCCAAAGGCAATGTCCTCAATCGTCAATCTCAGTATCGTGCCGGGCAACACCGTTAAACCTGCGCGGCTCGCGGCGCCGCCTCTTGTTCCAGTTTGGCCAGCATCTCCTTCACCTGCCCCACCGCGCTGGCCGCGGTCAAACCGTACTTTTCCCGCAAATGCTCCACCGTGCTGGCGTGTTCGATGAACTGGTCGGGCCAGCCGATGCACACCACCGGCGTTGCGATCCGCTTCTCATTGAACAGCTCCACCACGCTCGAACCATAGCCCCCCGCCAGCACATGGTCTTCCAGCGTCACCACCACTTCCGCCGCCCGCCCAAAAAATGCCGTCGCCCCCGCGTCCAGCGGCTTGGTGAACCGCGGGTTGATCACCGCGCAGTCGCAACCCTCGGCCGCCAGCTGCGCCGCCGCCTGCCGTGCCACCCCCTGCATGTTGCCCAATCCGAACAAAGCCACCTTGGCCCCCCTCTTCCCCGTGAAATTCTGCGTCACCTCCGCCTTGCCGATCTCCAGCAACTTGGGCTGTTCCTTCACCGGCACCCCCTCCGCCAGGCCGCGCGGATACCGGATAAACACCGGATGCTTCTGGTGCGTCGCCGTGAACATCATGTCCGCCAATTCGTCCTCGTCCTTGGGCGCCATCCCGATGATGTTGGGCACGCAGCGCAAGTAGGCGATGTCAAACAATCCGTGATGCGTCGGCCCGTCGTTGGCCGAAAGCCCGGCCCGGTCCATGCAAAATATCACCGGCAAATCCTGCAACGCCACGTCATGCACGATGCAGTCATACGCCCGTTGCAGGAAGGTCGAGTAGATCGCGCACACGGGGTGGAACCCCATCGTCGCCATCCCCGCCGCGAACAACACCGCGTGCTCTTCCGCTATCCCCACGTCGTAATACCTCTCCGGCATCGCCTTCTCCAGCGCCTTCAGCCCCGTGCCCGTCGGCATCGCCGCCGTGATCCCCACCACCGAATTGTCCTTCTGGCAGAGCTTGACCATCGTCTGCCCGAACACATCCTGATAGGCGGGCGGCGTCCCCGGTTTGGCCGCCGGCGTCTCCCCGGTCACAGGGTCGTAGGGCCCCAGTCCGTGGAATTTCTCCGGATGATTCAACGCCGCTTCGTATCCCTTCCCCTTGGTCGTCAGCACGTGCAGGATCACCGGCATCTCGCATTGCTTGGCGAATTCCAGAAAGTTCAGCAGCATCGGCAAATTGTGCCCGTCTATCGGCCCCAGGTAGCGCAGCCCCAGCTCCTCGAAGATCAAACTGTGCCCATGCCCCCCCCTCCCATCCGAGTCAAAGTTCGGCGCGTTCTGCCGCAACGCCACCTCGGCCATCGCGCTCTTGATCGCTTCCACAGCCTTGTGGCTCAGCTTGATCGCCAGTTCCCCTTTCGGCATCCGCTTGACCAGCCGCTCCAGGTCCTTCTGCATCCGGTTGTAACGCGGATGGGTGATCAGCTTGTTCAGATGCTCCGATATCGCCCCCACGTTCTTGGCTATGCTCCATTCATTGTCATTCAGGATCCCGATGAACCTCCGCGTCGTGTGCGCGATATTGTTCAACGCCTCGAAGGATATCCCGTTTGTCAGCGCCGCGTCCCCGAAGATGCACACCACGTTCTCATCCGACCCCCGCTGGTCCCGCGCCGCGCACATCCCCAGCGCGGCGGACAGCGCGGTCCCCGCGTGCCCCGCCCCGTAACTGTCATGCTCGCTTTCCGTCCGCAGCGAAAACCCGTTCAATCCGTTGGTGGTGCGGATGGTGTCAAACCGCCTCTTCCGCCCCGTCAGCAATTTGTGGACGTAACTCTGGTGGCTCACATCCCACACAAATTTGTCCCGCGGCGTCGCAAACACCGTGTGCAGCGCCAGCGTCAGCTCCACCACCCCCAGATTCGGCCCCACATGCCCGCCGTTCCGGGCCAGCTTGGTGATGAGCTCATGGCGGATCTCCCCCGCCAGGCTTTGCAATTGATCCAGCGTCAATTTCTTCACGTGCGACGGATCATCCACCATGTCAAGGTATCGGCTCATCATTCCTCCTCCATCCTTTGGGCGGCTTTCAAAGTCAACTCCCCTTTGCTGCTCTTCTCCAGTTCTTGCACCTTCATTTCCGCCGCGTTCAGCTTGGCCTGGCAATGCTGCGCCAGCGCCGTGCCTTCCTGGTAGTGCGCCAGCAGCGTATCCAACGGCAGCTCCTGCGCTTCCATGGACTCCACGATCGCCTCGAGTCTCTTCAGCGCCTCTTCAAACGTCAATTTCTGGATTTCGTCAACCGCGCTTTCGGCGCCTTTGGCTTTTGGCATCGCCCCAGTCTAAGAGCCGGTTCCAAAAACACAAGCCCTTTTGCCCCGCCGCGTTTGGGCGCGCCCCCTCTATTTCGCCGAGGCCCCGACGATGCCAACCGTCAAATTGATCGTGTCCGATACCTTGTTCTCCATTTGCCCCTGGTTGATCTTGAAATCACTGCGCTTGATGGCAAAGTCGCAGCGCAGCACCAGCAAGTCGCCTTTCTGGTTTCCACCCAGCCGCTCCCCCAGCTTGTCGGGCAGATAGCTCAGCTCCACCGGAACCGTCAAATCCTTGGAGACCCCATGCAACCAAAAAGTCCCCGCCACCTCCGCCGTCGTTTTGTCCCCAGCGGTCTTCACGTTCTTAAGTTCCTTCGCCTCAAACGTGATTTCCGGGTTCTTCTCCACATCCAGCCACTGGCTGCCCCGCAGATGCGTCGTCTGCATCGCATTGGGCACCGTCAGCGACGCGCTCGCCACCACAATCTTCCCCGTCGTCGCCCCGGGGTTTTGCGGATCGAAACTCACCGTCCCGGTGATGCCGCCCGCGCTGCCGTTGATCGCCTCCAGCGGCGCGTCCAGCTTGAACGTGATCGCATTGACCCCCTTCGGGTCCTTGAAATCAAACGTCTCCGGCGCCGCCAGCCCGGTCGTCGCTAAAAACGGCAGCATAAACAGTCCAATCCATTGCCTTCTCATAATTCTTTGATGTATTTGGCCCGCCGTGCCTTATCAGTCGGGCCTTGATTGAGTTGTTATATCTTCTTCTTCACCAGAAGCGAACCCCCGGCCATCACTCCCGCCGCCAACGCCGCGCCGCCCAGAAAATCTATCCCGGGCACAAAACCTTTCTCGTAAGAAATGCCCGTCAGCCCCGTCACCGGGTCCGGCGTTTCATGCCTTATGTTTGTTTTCGTCCAGCCGCGATTCGCGCCCCTGGCAACCCACAGCCCCACAGCCGCCAGCAGCACCGCCGCCGCAAGTATGCGCAACAGGCTCTTCACAGATCGCCCCGACAATAACCCACAGAAATACAAAAAACAAGGCCCCGTTATAATCGCGCATCCTCCTCTTGCGGGCCGATCGCGCGAACGGCTCCCCATTCTCACCCCCAAAAAAAATCGTTGTTGCCATCCCCGGGGCTTCCGTGTTTTATTTGCCCCACGCAAAACATGAACCCGCAATTTTGTCGTCCGGCGCGCCCTGGCCCCGCCAGCTTCGTCGGCGATGCCTGATTGCGATTACACCAACAACCCTATGCCCCCATCACCTAATATCGCCCTAGGCGCCTTGGATTACGCCATCATGCTTATTTACGTCGGTTTCGTCATCGGAATCGGCTTCTTCCTCTCCCGCTACATGAAGAGCTCGTCGGATTTCCTGACCTCCGGCCGATCCATCCCCGCGTGGGTCACCGGCCTGGCCTTCATCTCCGCCAACCTGGGCGCCCTCGAACTGGTCGGCATGGCGGGCAACAGCGCCAAATACGGCATGATCACCGCCCATTTCTACTGGGTCGGCGCCATTCCCGCCATGGTCTTCCTGGCCGTCTTCATGATGCCCTTCTATTACGGCTCCAAGGCCCGCTCCGTCCCGGAATACCTCAAAATGCGCTTCGACGAACGCGTCCGCGCCCTGAACTCCGTCGCCTTTGCCGTCATGACCCTCTTCGCCTCCGGCATCTCCATGAACGCCTTGGCCAAACTCCTCCACGCCCTTTTGGGCTGGGATTACAACGTCGCCCTCTGGATCAGCTCCGGCGTCGTCCTGGTCTATGTCCTCAAAGGCGGCTTGACCTCCGCCATCTACACCGAGGTCCTCCAGTTCTTCATGATTGTCCTCGGCTTTGCCCCCGTCGTTTATCTCGGCCTCAAGGATGTCGGCGGCTGGGATGCCGTCAAAGACAAACTGGCCCTGGCCGCCACCAATCCGGTCCATTTGAATCTGGCCGACACCGCCGGCAAAACTTACCACCCTTACGCCTGGTCCAGCGCTTGGAAACCGCTCCTGGATGGTCCCAACCAGAATGCCTACGGCTTGGATTGGTTCGGCGTCGTCTTCGGTCTGGGGTTCGTCCTATCCTTCGGTTACTGGTGTACCAATTTCCTCGTCGTCCAACGCGCCATGGCCGCCAGAAATATGAGCGCCGCCCGCCGCACTCCCCTCATCGCCGCCGTCCCCAAGATGCTCTTCCCCGCCCTGGTCATCCTTCCGGGCCTCCTGGCCGTTGCCTTGACCAACATCCCCGGAAAGGATTACCGCATTCCCCAGGCCCTGATTGAATCCGCCAATTATCCCACCGCCATCGCCGCTCTGAATCAGGCCGTCGCCCAGAAAGCCAAACCCGAGGTTGCCTCTGCCGCTTTGACCCAAGCCTTGAAAAAGGCCGGCAACTCCGTCGGCTTCAACAGGGCCAAAATAGAGGCCCTTCTCAAGGACAAGGCTGCCAGTCCCATCCCCGATGAACTGCTCAAGCTCCGCTTGCAGGACGCCGTCAATAACGACTATGACGGCGTGATCTTCTCCCTGGTCAAAAAATACTGTCCCACCGGCTTGCTGGGCCTGGCCCTCACCGGGTTGCTGGCCTCCTTCATGTCCGGCATGGCGGGCAATGTCACCGCCTTCAACACCATCTGGACCTACGACCTCTACCAGGCCTACTTCGCCCCCAACAAAACTGACGCCCATTATGCTTGGATGGGCCGCTTCATCACCGTCGCCGGCATCCTCTTGAGCATCTTATGCGCCTATGTCGCCAAGCGCTACGACAACATCATGGACTTCATCCAACTTGTCTTCAGCTTCGTCAATGCCCCGCTTTTCGGCACTTTCTTGCTCGCCATGTTCTGGAAGCGCTGCACCGGAACCGGCGCCTTCCTGGGCCTTTTCGGCGGCATTGGCACCTCCGTCCTCGTCCACGGGTTAACCATGGCCGAGGGCAAGGGCGGCTGGTTGGGTGTGGACCTCTACACCTTCAACTCCACCATGGCCCAGAACTTCTGGCTCGCCACCTTCGCCTTCACCTCCTGCTTCCTCCTCACCGCCGGCATCTCCCTGGCCACCGCCCGCACCAAGACCGACGAAGAACTCAAAGGCCTGGTCTATTCCCTCACCCCAAAAATCAAGCACGACGAGGGCTCCTGGTTCCTCCGGCCCGCGGTCCTGGGGGTCATTCTCCTGGCCTGCTGCGTGGTGCTCAACTTGATTTTCTATTAAACTCAAAACGAAAGGCATAAAAACTTATGGGTCTCGATATTCGCTGGCCAATTGGCCTCATGTTCTCCCTCATTGGCGCGCTGTTGACCGGCTATGGCGCTTGGACCGCCTCAGACTCCAAAATGTACCAACGCTCCCTCGGCATCAACATTGACCTGCGCTGGGGAGTTGTCCTCCTCGTATTCGGTCTCCTCATGCTCCTCCTGGCCTGGAGCGGCAAGGCCAAAGCCACCCCAACCGCCCCTGATTCCAAGGCCTAGCATGACTCTAACCGAACTCTCCGACTTCACCGCCGATCAGTTCGCCAAAGCCTACGGACACCCGCCCCGCTGGATCGCGGCCGCGCCGGGCCGCGTCAACCTCATTGGCGAGCACACCGACTACAACGATGGCTTCGTGCTCCCCATGGCCATCGAACGATATGCCCTCATCGCCGCCGCTCCCGCCGCCGCCGCCGCGCCCCGCGTCGAGTTGCGCTCCGCCGAGATAATCGGCCAGCCCGTCATAATAGACCTCGCCAATCCCCTGCAACCCTTCCCCAAAGGCGTTTGGGCCAACTACCCCGCCGGCGTCCTCGCCGGTTTTCTGGCCCGCGGCCTCAAACTGCCCGGCTTCGACGCCATCATCCACTCCACCGTCCCCCTGGGCGGCGGTTTGTCCAGCAGCGCCGCCTTGGAAGTGGCCACCGCCACCCTCCTCGAAGCCATCACCGGCCAGACCCTGGACCCGGTCGAAAAGGCCCTTCTCTGCCAGCAAGCCGAACATCAATTCGCCGGTGTGCCATGCGGCATCATGGACCAGTTCATTTCCGTCATGGGCCGCAAGGATCATCTCTTGCTCCTGGACTGTCGCTCCCGCAAAACCGAACTCGTCCCCATGAGCGATCCCTCCGTCGCCATCCTCGTCACCAACACCAACGTCAAGCACGAACTCACCGGCGGCGAATACGCCCAGCGCCGCGCCCAATGCGAAGCCACCGCCAAAATCCTTGCCATCCCCTCCTTGCGCGACGCCACCGCCGCCTCCCTCCAACACGCCCAGGCCCGCATTGATCCCATCGCCTTCCGCCGCGCGCGCCACGTCATTTCAGAAATCCAGCGCACCACCCAGGCCGCCCAAGCCGTCCGCGCCTCCGACTGGTCCCGCGCCGGCCAATTGATGTATGCCAGCCATGCCTCCCTGCGCGACGATTACGAAGTCAGTTGCCCCGAGCTCGACGCCGTCGTTCAAATCGCCCGCCGCCTCGGCCCCAAAGGCGGCGTTTATGGATGCCGCATGACCGGCGGCGGGTTCGGCGGATGCGCCGTCGCCCTCGTCAAAACAGACGCCGTCCCTGCCATCACCACAAAAATCAGCAACGATTACAAACGCAAAATCGGCATCCAGGCCGCCATCTTCCAATCCCGTCCCGCCGCCGGCGCAACCATCCTCAAGGCCTAAACCCATTTCCCATGGCCACCCTGCCGCAACCGCCCAAACGCAGCCGCCTTCTCTTGTGGTTCTTCATCTCGGCTGGTCTGATTGCCATAGGCGTTGGCGCTTGGAATCTTTTCCGCAGTCTCCAATGCGAACGCTGGCCCGCCACCGAAGGGGTGGTTCAGCAGGCGGAGATGGAAACTCATTCTGGCAGGCGCGGCAGCCACAGTTATTCCCCAAGCATTACCTACCATTATCAGGTTGCGGGCACCAATTACACAGGCAACCGGTGGGCCTTCGGCGCAATGTCCGCCTCAGCCGCCTACGCTCAAACCATCCTCAACGCATTTCCTGTCGGACGAAAAGTTTCGGTCCGCTACTCTCCCGATAATCCAGAACTGGCGGTGTTGGTCACAGGGATTCACGGCGGGACATGGATCTTTCTAGCGGTGGGAACCGCTTTTCTGCTCGTCGGTTGGATATTCCAAAAACTCCCATCGTCCAATCCCCCCGCGGCAGCCAAAGTCTCCATGCACGATGTTGGCCAACTCATCTCCAGCAGACTTGCGGCCATTCCCGCCGGCCAAATGAAACCCCGCCTTCTTGTGCCTCCGAAAGTCATCGGCCTCATCTTCATCGGCCTGGGTTTGCTGCTTTTCTTCATAGCCCCCTCCAGGGGCCTCTCGGCCTCGGTTCTTTACATTTCGGCGGGCTTCTTCCTTTTCGTCGGCCTGTGCCTCATCCTGGCCGGTTTTTTTCAAAACAACTTCTAGCCTTAATCTTCCCTTAAGGATCGTTGTGGCAGAGTAGGGGCATGCAAAGTTGCGGGCGGCCGTAGCAAGCCGTTTAGAGCAATTCCATGAAAACTGTAGCCGCTGAAACGTCTGGATTTTTGGGGAGCGCGGGCGCCCTCGCCTGCCGTGTTCGGCGCCTCGCCGAACACATTCCCCATCAATCCTCGGCTACACTT
>Ga0187888_1001729_pt1 | contig 20095 bp, 15 predicted proteins | sample June2016WEW_7_40_FD_132987 | JGI IMG/M metagenome (GOLD analysis project Ga0187888, IMG submission 132987) | Peatland microbial communities from SPRUCE experiment site at the Marcell Experimental Forest, Minnesota, USA - June2016WEW_7_40 | ecosystem: Environmental > Terrestrial > Soil > Wetlands... | reverse complement strand
CTGCGATCAATCTCCATGGCCCGCTTCAGCACGCAGCTCCCCTCGAATTTAGGGGTTCCCTGACTCACGATGACAAAGTCAAAGGAATCACTACCCACACAGCGGACACCCTCGCAATATGAGGGGCAGCGTCGGACCTGATACCCATACGCTTCGAGCATGGCGGCATAATGTTCAAGCCCGTCGGGGCGCTCGTCCACTACGAGAGCTCTAGGTTCAGGAGAAGTGGGATATCCGCCACTGATTTTCTGCTGTTCGCCTCTCAGCTCCATACGCCACCTCCGCGCCGGCTGCCATCCTGCGCTGCGTCTTTCCGATTTGAGGTCCGTGTAGCGGCCGTCTCGCCCGCAGTTGCGCAGGGGAAGCTAAGATCAACGGGCGGGACGCCCGCGCTACACGACTTCAGGTGCTAAATGTGTTTCTCTGCTGCTTTGGCTTTCAAGGTTGCGGCCTTAGCCTTCAAAATCTCGATCTTGGCCTGCGCTTCTCGTTCTGCCGCCTGGCGTTGCTCCTTGGCTTTCTCAAGTTGGGCTTGGATCTTGGAGTCGAGCTGGTTGATCTTCTCCTGAAGCTTCGCTCTTCGGTCGGCTTGCGCCTTGGCTTGCTCGGCCTTCATTTGCGCAAGATCGGCTTTCATGGCGGCGACGTTCTCGTCGTGAAGCGTTTGCTTTACCTCTGACAGTGCTCGCCGGTATACTTTCCCGCCGATCGCTTCCATGCGGCTGTCCACCGGAGTCGTCCAGTCTTCCTGAATCTCCGCCACCACGGCGAATTTGTTCGGTTGCAGTTCCTGGCTGACGTCATCAATAAAGTCTTCACCAACCCTGGCGTTGTTCAGGTCCAGGGTGCCGCCGACAAGTAAACCTGCCCCTGCACCAATCGCGAGACCGACTGGCCCGCCGATCAGTCCAATGAGGCTTCCCAGCGACGTACCCACCAGAGTTCCCAACGGTCCCGGGTCGTCACCTTGCTTCAGCGTCGTGGCGCCATCCGGGTTCTTGCCAATCACCGCGTAAGCGTAGACGGCAATGCTGCCCTCGCTTTCCAGTTGAGAAAGCGCTTTCTTCCCTTCGTACGCCTTGTTTTCTGAGTCAAAGACAACTACCAGCATTCTATCCATGGTTTTGCTCCTTTACGGCTTGTCCCATCTGCCGTCGGACCCTATCAGTGCAAGCCAAGCGCCAAGGCCAAGCCGTTGAAAGCACAGCCGCTTAGGTATCGCCGAGTCACGATCTCTCTCGCGAATTCGCGAAATTCGTGAGAACCTGCCGACCAACGGGTGGCCGCGGGCATCGGAATTCAAGGGGTAGGAGAGGGGCCCGCTGTCCCGATGCCCTTCATCGGGAAGCGGGCCGGGTGGAGGGTCATTTCTGGAGGGAAGGATTAAGGCTGGATGTAGTGGAAACTGTAATTGATGCCAGGAGCTTCTGGATCGCGTGGTCCATCGCCTGACTCATCTCGGCTACCACTGCGGGTACGTTTCGCTTTTCTACCCGCTCGCTCTCTGACGCGGCGTTCGCCCAGACCATTTTACCGGAACGAGGGTCCGTGAGTTGCGCGGAAAGCGCAACCTCTACCCTGACACCGCCTTCATAGTCGACCTCCTCAAGCTTTTCCAGGCGTCCGCTGAGGATATAGTCCACGTCCGAATGCCCGTCGTAAGCATTCACCTCGGCGAATCTGCCCGTAGCACGCAGGCGGTCTATCATGGCGTTGGTAAGAAACTCCCGCGGGTCAACTGCCCAGCGGTGATACTGATAAAAACCGACCTGTTCGGGCGAGGTGCGGTAGACGATGGCCCCCTGGTGGAGGTACGCCGGCGAACGGAATTCGAGTACCGCAAGGGATGAGCGGGCTCCTCCCGCGATTGGCACGTCAACGGCCGGAGGCACATGCAGTGTGTAATAGGCCGGAAACCTGGCCCTGCCGCAGCCAACCAGGCAGGCCGAAATCGTGAGAGTGGCGAGAATTGCCGTCAGGCGTCTAGTCATGGCTTCTCCTATTGTGGTACTTTGCGGTCCTTGTCCTGTTTGACACGAATCAGACTCCACGGCCGCTGCTTGAGCGAATCCGTTAGCTGGTCCAGGTTCTCGGTCGCGATGCGCAGGTTTTCAATCGTATCGTCAAGTTTATGATCGTTGGCTCGAAGCATAACCTGCATGTTTGCCAACAGGCCCCTGGCCTCCTTCAACGTACTTTGAAGTTCGGCGAGATCCTTCGTGCGCAGATCGCCCACCGTGGAATTGGCGTTCTGGATAGCGCCGTCGGCATGATCGACCACCGGTCCCATCTTCGCCATCAGCGCATCCGCATGCTGCGTCAGGGCCAACAGTTGGTCGGCAATGTGGTCGATCTTCGGCCGCTCGGTGGCCACCAATCCATTGGTCTGTTCCAGCAGTGTTTCAATCCGTTTCTGATTCGGCGGGCCGGTAATCGAATTTAGATTGCCAAGGAGTTTTCGCGTGTCGGTGCTGATACCTCCAAGCTCGCCCTGCGCCTGCGCGACCAGGGTGTTTGCGTTTTTCGCAAGCGTGGAAACCTCGCCTTCGAGATCATCAATGCTCAGCGCCTCTTCGGAGGGAATCACGGCACCGGGTGCGAGCCGCCGGGCAGCATTACTGCCGGGGGTAATCATCAATGCCGGGTCGCTCATCAAGCTGATGGAGCCGAGTCTCGCCACCGACTTTTCATTCACGGGTATTCCCCGTTTAAGTTGCAATAGAATCTCGATACGTGTTGGATCCTGCGCCCAAGGTCTCACCGCCATGACTTTGCCCGCAGTGATGCCTGCGAACAGCACATCATTGCCGGCTTCGAGTCCCCCTGCATAGCGCAGATAAGTCCGAAAGTGCACGCCCCCGCCTCGGAACTCAGCGTTAACAAGATAGATCAGTGTAAATACCATGACCGCAATCGAAGCAAGGACGAAGACTCCAACCTTGGTTTCCGTCGTCACTGCGGCCTTGGTTCCTGCTGTCACGGCGTCACCTCCGAAGAGCGCAAGTACTTTTCCATAAAGGATTCCACCACGTGGCTGGTCGCCACGTTGTCGGGCACGCGATCCAGAAACTGCCGTATGTGCGGATTTTGACTTACTCTGATCTCATCCTTAGTTCCGACGGCCAGAAACGTTCCGTTGTAAAGCATCGCAATGCGGTCGGCGATTCGGAAAGCGCTTGCCAGCTCGTGGGTCACGACCACGACCGTCATCTGGAACACCCGCTTCGAGAAGAGAATAAGTTCGTCGAGCTCCGCCGCCACAATCGGATCGAGGCCGGCGGAGGGCTCATCAAACACCAGGATTTCGGGATCGAGCGCCAGGGCACGAGCCACCGACGCGCGCTTTCTCATGCCGCCGGACAGTTCCTGCGGATAGAGCTTCCCGGAATCCGCCAGCCCCACCGCGGCCAACTTCATCCAGACGTCCAACTGGATGATGGAAGGGGCGAGCGACGTATGCTCGCGCAGAGCCAACGCGACGTTATCCTCAACCGTGAGGGAGTTGAACAATGCCGCGCTCTGGAAGGAAACCCCAACCGAGCGCCGGACACGCTTCAGTTCCGCCGGCGAACAACAGGTGATATCCACCCCTTTGATCACCACGCTGCCCGATTGCGGGCGCTCGAGAGCCAGCAGGTTCCGCAACAGGGTACTCTTGCCGGCGCCGCTACCGCCCAGTAAAACCATGGTTTCACCGGGCTCGACTTCCAGGTTCAGCCCGTCCAGCACCCGGCGTCCGCCGTACTCCACCACGAGATCGCGAACTGAGATGATCGACATCAGTGTTTGCCGGTTAAGTAAAAGATGGCGGTGAACACCACATCAGCGACAATCACCAGGAAGGTTGACTTGACCACCGCGGCTGTAGTGGACCGGCCCACCGCTTCCGGCCCACCTCGCACGCTGAATCCTTCCAGGCATCCCACGAGCACGATGATGACGGCGAACGCCACGCTTTTGACGAGGCCGCTGACCACGTCTCGCAACACCAGCGAAGTCAGCACGTTGTGAACATACAGCTTCAGACCCAGACGTGTGCTGAAGAACATGAAAATCCAACCCGCAAAAATGCCGCAGACATTGCAGACGGCGGTAAGACAAGGTATGGTGATGAGACCGGCAAGCAGCTTCGGCGCCACGACGAATTCGATCGGGTCAAAGGCCATCACCTTGAGAGTGTCGATTTCTTCGGTCACCATCATGGTCCCGATCTCGGCGGAGATTGCGGAACCCGACCGCCCGCTCACCGCAATGGCCGTGAGGAGCGGGCCTACTTCGCGTGTGAAACCGATGGCGACGAGTGGGATCACGAGGCTCATGGCGCCAACCCGGCGCAGCTCCGAGGCCCCTTGCAGGGCGAGGATGAAGCCACAGCACATCGCCATCAGTCCCACCATGGGAACCGCCTCGACCCCGATCTGCAACATCTGAACGATGGAAGCCTTCCAGCGATAGCGGTTTCCCATGAATGGGAGCGTTGTGGGCAGCGCTCGAACCGCGGACCAAAAGCCAATACTCAGGCCTCCGACATAGTCCAGCCGGTCGAGAGTTGCCCTTCCCACGCTTTCAACGGCTTCGGTGATTTTCGCCATCAAGAAACCCTTGAGATGGAGGAATGGTCCGGCCCCCCACCTGTTTCGAAGAGATGCAACAGCCCCGTGACCTCGAGCAAATGGCGGGGACCATCGCGCACCCCTCGCACCTGCAAGTTCGTGTGGCGCTGACGCGCGATCCGGAGTGCCTCGACCAGCGTAGCGATCCCGGAGCAGTCGATATAGCTCAACCCCGACAAGTCGATGATGAGGGTCGGCCGGGACCCCCGGCTGAGCATCGCGAGGAGCTGCTTGCGAAGCGCAGGCGAAGAGTCGACTGTGACTCGTCCGCCCAGGCAGACGAGTGCACCACCGTCACTATCCGTCACCTGGATGCTTAAATCTTGGGCAGTGGTGGACTCCGTCGACGTCAAGGCTCTTCTCCTCGATTGAGCATTTCCTCATTTTCAACAATGCAACCTAAGCGCCATTGGTAAGCCCTTAAAAACACGGGAACTCGTGCTTCACGAAGTCGCAATCATTTCGCGAATTCGCGAAGCTCGTGAAACCCTATGCTGGATTGTTGAAAGGAGGTTCCCTTGCGCCTTGCTCAGTCATTCACTTACAGCTCTTGAAGCGGATACGGACCCGACACGAGCTAGGCGTCACAAGCAGGCACGAGCTAGACGGCCTTGAAGCCGTACTTGTTGATCTTCATTGCCCGGATCTTGGATTCAAGAGTTGAGGGGGGGATTCCGAGCTTGGCGGCTGCGCCCAAAGGGCCCGACACTTGACCGTGCGCTTCCGCCAAGGCAGCGCCGATCATTTCGCGTTCTTCTATCGTCGATTTTCTGAAAGACGGATGCGGGGCGGGCTCGGTGAGGAAGAACTCGTGAGCCAGCCAATCCTTGCTGACCGAGAGCTCCCCCTTGTCGTACACAACCACAGACCGTTCAATGACGTTCTGCAGCTCCCGGACATTACCGGGCCAGGAATAGTGCACCAGCGCTTCCATCGTTTGGGGGGAAATCGACTCAACCGTCTTGTGCATCCTCCGGGCGAATTGCTGGACGAAATACCGAGCCAGCAGGGGAATGTCTTCCCGGCGTTCGCGCAAGGGAGGAATAGAGATCGGGAAGACGTTCAGGCGGTAGTAAAGATCCAGCCGGAACTGTCTCTGGACGACCATTTCCTCTAGGGCACAATGCGTCGCAGCCACAATCCGAACGTCGACTTTCTTCGTGTGCGTGCTGCCCAGGCGCTCGAATTCCCTTTCCTGCAACACGCGCAGAAGCTTTGGCTGCAGGTCCAGCGGGATATCCCCGATTTCGTCCAAAAAAAGTGAGCCTTGGTCTGCCAACTCCAGCCGCCCAATCTTCTGAGTCAAAGCCCCGGTGAAGGCGCCGCGTTCGTGCCCAAAAAACTCGCTCTCAAGCAGCCCGGTGGGAATGGCGGCACAGTTAAGCTTGACGAACGGTCGGTTCTTCCGCGGGCTACAATTGTGAATCGCGCGGGCGATCAACTCCTTTCCCGTGCCGGTCTCACCGAGCAGCAAAACGGTGGAATCACTAGGAGCCACGGTTCGCACCAGGTCCAGGACCTGCTTCAGCGCCCGGCTGTTCCCAACGATCTGCATCTGCCCGAAATTCATCTCACTGCGAGTCTCTTGTTTCCCATCAGAGGTGATACATTGCCGGATGGCATTCAGCAGGTCCTCGTCGTCGAAGGGTTTCGTCAAAAAGTCGACTGCACCTGCTTTGACCGCGCGCACCGTCATGGGAATGTCGCCGTGGCCGGTGAGAAATATGATCGGGATCTGATCACCCGATTTTGTCAGCTCCTGTTGCAAGTCGAGTCCGCTTAGCCCGGGGAGATTTACATCCAGAACCAGACAGCTCGGTATTTCAGGTCGAGGCGTTGCCAGGAACTCCTGTGCTGACGTAAAGGTCCTTGCCTTCAGCCCGGCGGAGCGAATCAGACCTGCTACACCTTCGCGCGCCGACGGATCGTCATCCACCACGTAAACCAAAGCTCCCGTGTCACTCATGGGGCCTCCTAGGTTTAGCTGTTATGGTTATGGTTCGATCTTAATATTGAAGCCGCGTGGACCGCATCAAGCAACTCATCGTCGCTAAATGGCTTAGCCAAGTACGCGACCGTCCAATCGGACGAAGCCTCTGCCCTTGCTCGGTCGTCAGATGCGTGCGCCGTAATGAATACCGCCGGCACTTTACAATTGCTGGCTAGCAGGTGACGGTGGAGTTCGATTCCGCTCATTCCCGGCATGCGCACGTCTAATATCAGACAGTCCAGCTTGTTCGGATGAGCCGAGTTCAAGAATTCCTCCGCCGAGGCGAACACCGTCACCGCCATGCCGACGGACCTGATCAAGCTCTCAAGCGATTCCCGCACCGCGACGTCATCATCTACCACTGCGATAAGAGGGATCATCGATCCTCCATACTCTTAAATAGCAGCGGTGGGAAGGAAAATCAATTACACCTTAGTATTAGGTCTACAGGCTTGAGCTCTTGGTGGCCTCAGGAGGTTTTTCCAGACCGAATCCCCAGCCTGTCCCCCATTCTCACCAGGTCCGCCAAAGAATCGGCGCGCATTTTGCGCATCACCTGCCCACGGTGAACCTTGACCGTAACTTCACTTATCTTCAGTTCGGCCGCAACCTGCTTATTGAGGAGCCCGGAAACCACTTGCTGCATAACTTCCTGCTCCCGCGCGGTGAGCGACTCATAGCGACCCTGCAACTCACGCATCTCTGCGTACCGTCGGCGGGTACGCCGATCACGTTCAAGAGCCTCTTCAATTGCCCGTAACAGGTCCTGCTCGTCGAAGGGCTTGGTGAGAAACTCAACTGCCCCGGCTTTCATGGCCTGGACGGAGGCTGGGATATTGCCGTGGCCGGTCAGGAAAACGATGGGGATCTCCAGTTCGAGTTCGGCCATGCGCTTCTGCAAATCGAGCCCGCTCAGCCCGGGCAGTTGCAGGTCCAAGATCAAACAACTTGGCGCCTCAGCCCGAGGGCGGGCAAGGAATTCCTGCGCAGAGGCGAAGGTCTCGACCCTCCACCCGGCAGACCGGATCAGAGTTTCGAGACCTTCCCTAACCGAGAGGTCGTCGTCCACAATCGCGATAACTGCTTCAGGCTGCCGCATTTGATTCTTCATCGTGGTACTTCGGAAGGCTAAAGTGGAAGATCGTGCCTGGGCCGTCCTTGGCCGCAGCCCATAGCCGGCCCCCATGCGCTAGAAGAATGGAACGGCTGATCGATAGTCCCATGCCCATGCCCCCGGGCTTGGTGGTGTAGAAAGGGTCAAAGATCTTGTCTAGCGTGTTCGGGTCAATACCTGGCCCCGAATCTTTAACCGTTACCAGGATCTGGTCGGCATCAATGTTCCGAGTGGTTATAAGGAGTTCTCGTGGCCGCTCTTCTACGCTGCTCATGGCTTCGATAGCATTCATGACCAGGTTCAGCATTACTTGCTGCAACTGCACTCGGTCGCCTGAAATAGGCAAAAGGTCATCCGCAAACTGCGTGCGTATGTTCACGCTCTTTCTTTTCGCCTCGTCCCCTACCAGGGCCAGGACTTCCCGGATTATTTCATTCAGATCGAGTTTTTCGCTAGGCGTCGCCGCTCTTTTCACCAGCGCTCGAACGCGGGCGATCACTTCACCGGCTCGCTTCCCGTCGCGGACGATACGACGGGCCGCTTCCCGGGCCTCCTCCACGTTAGGCGCATCTCCAGCCAGCCAACGCAGGCAAGCACCGCCGTTGCTCACTACGCCCGAGAGCGGCTGATTGACTTCATGCGCGATCGAGGCGGTCAGTTCCCCCATCATGCTTACCCGGTTGATGTGTGCGAGATCCGCTTCGAGCTGGTGCAGCCTCTGGCGCTGTTCTTCCGCCCGCAAGCGGTCACTGATGTCCCGAGCTAGTTTCAGCAGGAAGCGACGACCGCCATACCAATACTGGCTGGTGTGTACTTCGACAGGGAACAGCGACCCATCCTTTCGCCGATGCCAGTGGGTGTCGATCACAGTCTCACCCGCTGCCGTCCGCTCCGCGAAGGACTCGAGGGCCGGTTGACCCAGATTCACGTCAAAGGCCATCGGGGTCATCCCGATCAGTTCCTGCCGGGTGTAACCAAGGCTCTCGCAGGCGCTCCGGTTCACATCAACAACGGTCCCTTGCTCGAAGTCCAGGATGAAGAGGGCATCCGCCGCGTGGTCCACAAATGTGCGGAAGCGCGTCTCGCTCTCGTGCAGCGCTTCCTCGGCGCGCTTACGTTCTGTGACATCGACTGCCGTACCGACGTACTCAGCGACCTTTCCGTTTTCATCAGGAACCGGATGGCCGATAGCATGGATGTGCTTGATTGTTCCATCGGGCAGCACGATCCGGTGGTCATGCTCGTACTCCATGTTTCCGGCCGCTGCCCCGAGCAGCAGCTCACGAGTGCGGTCGAGATCCTCCGGGTGGATTCGCTGCCAGAATGTTTCGGCCGATGGTACACCTTCCTGCGGGTTTAAGCCAAAAATTCGGAACATTTCCTCGGACCAGTAAAGCGACTGGCGAGTGGCAGCGCTCCAGGCAAAACTGCCCGTGTGGGTCAGCCGCTGCCCTTCGGACAGGTAAGCTCCGGTCCGGCGCAGCGCTTCCTCGGCACGCTTGCGTTCCGTAATATCCATCGAGGTTCCAACCAGTTTAATGACATCTCCCGCGCCATTCAGGACAGGATGCCGGATGGTGTGAATATGTTTGACCGTTCCGTCGGGCAGCACGATCCTGTAATCGTCGAAGCTATCTACTTTTTCGCGGAGCGCCCTCTCAAAGTTCTTCCTCCACCTGTTCCGATCCTCCGGGTGGATTCGTTGGGAAACTGCTTCCCCTGTCGGTAAACCGTCTTGCGGATCGAATCCCCAAATTCGGAAGTCTTCCTCCGAAACGTAGACATACGTGTTGCTGGCCAAATCGAAAGCCCAACTGCCTGTGTGGGTCAGCCGTTGCGACTCCGCTAGATACGCTTCACTTTGGCGCAGCGCTTCTTCGGCGCGCTTGCGCTCGGTGATGTCCCGCACGAGGCCCAAGTTGTAAGCCCGGCCTCCAAATTCGAAGTAATTCGCGCTGACCTCGACCGGGAAAGTGCGGCCATTTCGGGTTCGGTGGCGGCCTTCGAAACTCAGCGACCGCTGCGCCTGAAGGTCGCGCCAATGCTCGGACCAACGCTTCGCCGGGAACTTAGGATCAATATCCGATACGCCCAGGCCGAGCAGTTCCGCACGGCTATAACCCAAAACGCGGCAGGCCTCGTCATTGACGTAATGAAAACGCCCCTTGTCGTCTGTCAGAAAGGCGGCTTCGCGTACTTTGTCCAGGGCGAAACTGAGAAGGGCAACGCCTTGCTCTGCCCGTTCGCGTGCGGCCCGCGAACGTAGGGTGACGATGCCGAACGCCAAGTCGCCAGCCAGTTCCTCAAGCAGCCGAATTTCTTCCGGCGCAAAAGCGTTAGGCTGGGCGGAATAAATACTAAGACTGCCGAAGGCGCTCGAGTGTTCTTCCTTGAGCGGCAGGGCGATGCCCGAACGAAAATCGCGCAGCAAAGCGCTCTCCCGCCAGGGCGCAATTCGAGCATCGGCGGCGAAATCCTGGATGCAGCAAGTTTTCCCGCTCCGGATGGCCGTTCCAGTGGGGCCGTGCCCATGCTCGGTGTCGGCCCACGTGAGGCCGAGGTTTGTGAGATATCCCTCCTCGGCCCCGGTCCAGGCGACAGGGCGCACGCTTTTGACCTCGTCGTGTTCGGCATAGCCCACCCACGCCATGCGGTAGCCGGCCTCCTCGCAGACGATCCGGCAGATTTCATCGAGCAAGTTCTGCTCGTCGGTGGCGCGCAGGAGGCTCAGGTTGCAGTTGCTGATGGCTCGTAGTTCGCGATTCAGACGAGACAAGGCCTCCTCCGCCCGCTTGCGCTCGGTAATGTCGTTGTTGGTCTCCAGGATTGCAACGGGCGCACCCCTCTCGTCCCGCTGTAAAGACCAACGGCTCGCCACCACGACCTCGGTTCCGTCCTTGCGGGTATGCACAAGCTCGCCTTCCCAACGGCCTGTACGGGTCACCTCCGCTTTGATTTGTTCCAGCGGCGCAGGGAAGACGGTCTTCAGCAGATCGTGAACATCCTTGCCCACCGCATGCTCTGCGGTCCAGCCATACTGCTGCTCGGCGCCGCGATTCCAGTACTTGATCGTCCCCTCCATAGTCATCACAAAAATGGTGTCGTGCGTGAGGTTGAGGAGATTTGCCTGCTCCTGGAGTGTATCCGCGAGCTGCTTCAACTGCGTTGCCCTTGCGCGGAGCCGCGCTACACGCAGCCAATGGATACTGCCGGCCAACAGCACGATGCCGGCCAAGAGAACCAGCCGGAACCACATCGTCTGGTAAAAGTGCGGCCGGAGCACGAAACGCACGCTGGCCCCCTGATCGTTCCAGATTCCGTAGCTGTTCGCAGCAACCACCCGGAACGAGTATTCTCCGGGAGCCATGTTGGTGTAGTGAGCGGTGCGTCGCGTCCCGGCGTCCACCCAGCCCTTATCAAAGGGCTCGAGCCGGTACCTGAAGCACGTTCTTTCCGGGGCAGAGATGCTCAGGGCCGTGAAGCGGAAATCGAAGGTGCGGTTGCCGGGGGGTACGGAAGTCTGGCCGTCGCGCGCCAGCGTCAACTTGTTTGCCCATGCCTCCTCCAACACCACAGGCGGAGGAAGGCGATTGCCGGCATTGGGGTCAATAGCCACCACGCCGCGCAGGGTGGGAAACCATATCCGCCCGTCGGTAGTTTTCCAGCCTTCCGGGCTCCCATCATTGGATTCGGTGCTTCTCATGCCCTCGGCGAGCCCGTACGATACGGGCGAAATGGAAGAGATTTTCCCATCGGCAAAATCATTTAGCTCCTTCAGACTGAGGCGAAGGATACCCTGATTGGAGCTGAGCCAGAGATTGCCGCTGCCGTCGTCCAAGATGCCCAGCAGCATGTTACTGGGCAGACCGTCTTTGGTGGTGATCGCCTTAAACCGGCCGTCGCGCAAACGGTTCAATCCCCCGCCGTAGGTCGCAACCCAGAGAGTCCCGGTCGAATCTTGGTGGATGTCATACACGGTGTTGTTGGACAAACCTTGCTTCTGGTCGTACAAGACGGTTTTGCTGCCGCGCAAGTACCGGAGCCCTTCGACGCCGCCCAACCATAAGCCACCGTCTCGGTCCTCGGTGATTGCGCGCACATCAGAGGTGCCTGGGACCTGCTCCAATTTCCCATCGCGAAAGCGGTAAAGCCCTCCAGGACGCTCCTCGGTCAGCGTACCCATCCAAAGCGTGCCCTCCCGGTCCTGAAAAATGGCTTTCACGGCAGGTGCTTCAACCTTGAAATGGGTCAGCACGCCCGACCGGAGGCGATACGCCCCGCCATATCCGCCGAACCACACGTCGCCATCGTGTGTCTGGGCAATGGTGAGAATGTTCACCACGCCCGGGAAAAGATGGAACCGATGCCCATCGAACCAGTAGAGCAAATCTCCGCCGAGCCAGACGCGGCCTTCCCGGTCCTGAAACACCGTACTAAAGCTGGAGTCCGAGACACCTTCGTCTTTTCCGTAGGCTGTCAAAGGGGCTGGGCGGAGACGAGCCAGCCCGGTCCCAATCATTCCCACCCAGAGGTTACCCTCTCGATCTACCAGGAGGTTGCGCACCTTGGGCAACTCGGCGCCATTCGCAGGCAAGGATAGTGGCTCGGGGGGACTGAGCCTCCCGCCTTCAATCCGAAAGAGTCCGGCCGGGGTGAGCAGCAGCAATTCCCCATCCGTATCCTTCGCCATGGCCAGGATGCTCTGCTCGGGATACGCACCCGTCAATCGGCGCCGCTCAATCGGCGGCAGCGGTACGTCGGAGAATACCCCCTGGTAATAGCGCACAAGCCGATAGGCGTCGCGCGCAGCAATCCAGATACTTCCGTCGCGAGCTTCTTGAACAAGAAAAACGCTCGGCTTGAGGACATTCAGGGTTGCGACGGAGCCGTCGGCCCCGAAACGCAGAACTTCTTCCCCTGAGCGGAACCACATGCTTCCGTCCCGCGCCTGGAGGTAAAATTCCCTGACCGATTTCCCCCGGTGAGTGGGGTAAGCTTCCAACTTCGCGCCCGCAAAATGTGCTACGCCCCGCGAAGTGTTGATCCACACGTTCTCTTCAGCATCCCCACGAATGGAGCTGATGAACCCGCTCGGCAAGCCGTCGCGCTCGGTATATGTGGTGGCTACACCGTCATGCAGCCGGGTGAGACCGCCGTCCACAGTGCCGATCCACAACACTCCGGAGCGGGTCTCGTACAGAGAGAGAATCTGATCGCTGCCGAAACCTGGCGTATCCGCCGAACCGAAAACCGTGAAGCGCTCGCCATCAAAGCGCGCGAGCCCCCCGAATGTGCCTATCCAGAGATAGCCGCGATGGTCCTGCACTATCGCATTCACCGAGTTCTGCGGCAGACCTTGCTCCGTTTGCCAAACCGTGCTGACGTACTGCGGAGGTTGGGACTCTGCTTTTGCGCGAGCGATTAATAGACTAACAAGCAGCCCTGTAGCAATAGCAACTGCGATTCGATGCTTCCATTGATGCGGCATGATTTCCCCTCGAGTTTTCTCGACTGGTTTCATGGATATAGCCCGCAGGAGTTGATCTGATCGCTTGTTTACTTTCGTTCTTCTCGCTTCGTCCTCGACGAGGCGACCAGCGTACACATGAGGTGTTGCTCCAAGCACGGAGCCGGTGAGCTGGATCGGTTGGTGACTTTGGACGCTTTCACCGGGGGCTCCTCCACGATGTTTGGCATGATCATGGGGAGTATCCATAGCATTCTCCCTCCCAGGAATTGACGTCGGTGGCGAATCTTATCACAGTCAGACAAGCACGCCACATGCTTGGCGTGGAGGCGGCAACTTCGGAATACTGTGGAATCACGCCGGCAACCAAAGTAGTGGCGCGAGACCTAGTGCGGCCAACCCTGTCAAGAGACACAAGCTCTGAACGCCTGTCTTGCGGTCAGCCATGGCGTAGGCATAAATCCCCTTGACGAGATTGTTACTGGCCGCTGCAATCACAATACTCGCCGATCCGACCGCCAGAGGAGTGAGCGCGGGCGTTGCTTGAGTTATGCCCATGATAAAGGGATCCACATCCGTGACTCCCATGATTGCCGCCAGCCCGTAAATCCCGGCTCTTCCCAGGTGCACAACCACCAGGTGGGTGACCACCAGCGTGGCGAGGAAGAGCGCCGCAAAGAGAACAGCCGCGCGTAACTCGAGCGGATTCGGGGGCTCAAACTCTCTCTTGACCGCCTCAGAACGGTCGTCGGGCTGGCGGGACCAAATCCAGCCCGCTGCGAGGGCCACGGAGGCCAGCCCGAGGAAAGATGGAGCCAATTTGATCATCAGATTCCAGTTGAATAAGCCCAGCAGTATAACCAGGCGCAGGTACATGACACCGGACGCCATCAAGATCGCCCCCGAAAAAAGGTGCGGCTGGTCCTCGCGCGAGGCCCGCTTGGCCAGGGCCACCGTGGTCACGGTCGACGAATAGGCTCCACCAAGGATCGCCGTGAGCAACACTCCGCCTTTTGGCTTCGTCAGCTTTTGCAGGACGTAGCTACCGTAGGACACCGTGCTGACAGCGGCGACCACGAGCCAAGTCTTAAAGGGATTGATCTGGAACGCACCAAAGGCCTGATTGGGGAGGATCGGCAGAATGACGGCAGTGAGAAGAAGAAACTTGGTGAAGGTAAAGATCTCTTCAGAAGCAACACGCTTCGTGAGGCCCTCAAGTGCGGTCTTCAATTCCAGCAGCAAGGCGCTGGCCACACTCAGTGTGGTAGCAACCCAGAAGTGTCCCTGATAAACGAGCCCACCGACGACGTAGATGGTTAAGGCGGATATCTCTGAGGTGATGCCGGCGACCGCGGAAGTAGTGAGCTTGTGCCAGTAAGAGAGAAACAGAAAGCCCCCCACCACGGCAAAGCCCAAGGTGAGCGGCAGAAGTTGCCCGCCCCCGAGAAGAGCCATGGCATAACCGATCAGTCCAATCAGGGGGTAGGTGCGCACGCCGCCGAATGCGATGTGGTCGCTAGCGGCTTTATGCTCCTCCCGCTCCAAACCGACCAGCAGCGAAAGGGCTAACACCAAAAGGATCTTCACTGACTCTGGCGGTAGCCACTGGAAGAATTTCAATAGCATGGTCGCGGACTACCTCTTCCCTAATGCATTGACTCGGCGGAGATTATCTAATATTACCGCACCAAATACTAGAGCAGGACGTGCTTCTTCCCAGCACACGAAATAACCTAAGCCTTGAATGCAAAGCTCGCCGCCACTATAATCGACAACCCGGAAGCAGAATCTACTAGACCTGTGCTGATGCCGGGTTCACATGCAAACGCCCCAGACTCACCCGCTGCCTGAATCGGACCACTCATGAAATTCAGCGTTCTCGCGCTTGATTATGACGGGACCATTGCCCGGGAAGGAGTCCTGGACCCAGAGGTCAGAGCAGCCATCGCCGATGTGCGGGCGCAAGGAATTACGGTTGTCATAGTCAGTGGCCGAATTCTATCAGATTTGAACCACGCGGTTGGCGATCTCGGGTGTTTCGACGCTGTGATAGCGGAAAACGGCGCCGTTCTCTGCTTCCGCAGTGGTTACTCGCGGCTGCTCGGTCAGCCCCCGCCCGAGATCTTCCTTACAGAGCTGAAGCGCCGGGGAATCGCTTTTTCGAGCGGCCAGTGCATCGTAGAAGCAGACGCTTCGTTCGCTCCATCCATCTTGACTGTCATTCGAGAATTCGAACTCCCACTCGTGCTGCTGTTCAATCGGAGCCGCCTGATGGTTCTTCCCCAGTCGATCAGCAAAGCCACGGGGTTGCGGGCCGCGCTCAGGGCGTTCCGTCTTTCGGCTCACAACGCCATCGGGATCGGCGATGCCGAGAACGACCATGACCTGTTGATGGCGTGCGAGCTGGGCGTAGCTGTCTCCTGGGGTAGTCGCGCTCTCCAGGCTGTGGCGGAAGAGGTTCTCCACGGTGACGGCCCAAGCGCCGTGGCGGCTTACATTCGGCAGGCGGCAAGAAAAGGCAGACTGCCCCCTGACCGTCTCAGCCGTCGCTCGGTCACGGTCGGTACAACCGTGGACGGGCACGCGGTGACGTTCCCGATTCGCGGTTATGACGCCCTTATAACCGGAGGCCCACAGAGTGGAAAGTCCTGGGGCACGGGCCTTCTCTGTGAACAGCTCATTCTCCAGGGCTACTGTGTGTGGGTGGTGGACCCCGAAGGAGATTACAGCACGCTGGAATCCCTTCCCGGGGTCGTAGTAATGGGAGGTGGCGCCTCTCCCCCGGCGCCTGGCGACCTTGCACGAGCCCTGAGGTATCCTGATGTCAGCGTAGTTGTGGACCTGTCACGCGTGCCGTTGCAGGAGAAGCGAGAATATATCAACTCGCTTTTGCCGATGCTGGCTTCTCACCGTCGATCGACAGGATTGCCGCACTCTATCGTTATCGATCAAGCTCACTATTTTCTTCACGAACCAAATGTTTTCCAACTGTTGGATCTGGATTTAGGTGCTTACACGCTTGTGACTTACCGTCCGTCGGACCTACATCCGGATCTGTGTAAGGCTTTTGACGTCATTGTCACCACGCGAATGAACGATGCGCAATCGCTCGAAGCGGTACTAGCGATGTCTCATAGCGGCGTCAGCGCTCAATTGAAGGCGGTGATCGAAAACCTGGCCATTAACGAGGCCGTCATTCTGCCGGGGCCTGTGACCGGAAAAACGCTGCTGCCTTTTAAGCTTCTGCCCCGCCTGACCCCGCACGTTCGTCACCGGGTCAAGTATTTCGATGTATCTGTGGGCGAAGGAAAAGGATTCGTCTTTACAAGGAATGGCAATGCAGTGGTGGCTCCGGCTCGTAGTTTAAGGGAGTTTGAGGCCGCAGTAACAAGCCTTCCTCCCGAAGTACTTGACGGACACGCCGAACGGGGAGACTTCTCATGCTGGATTTTGGACGTATTCCGCGACCATACGCTCTCCTCAAGAATTCGCAAAGTGGAGGAGCAGTATCGCCTGGGTCACATCCGTAATCTCGGACATGCACTTGCAACTTTAGTTCGGGAACGTTATGACCTACCGACAAATATCAACGTCCCCCCTTAGGCGACGTCTTCCTGCCATCGGCGCGCTTCTAAGGCGGTGCGAGGATCTGGCAGGAAGGTCCATTCCAACACTGCCGGTCACGTGCCGCTGCTCTGGCGCGTTCTACGAGATCTGTCAACCGAGGTGTTCAACTGACTTATCGGATTCCACCTTCTTGTGAATTGCCTCGGCCTCGACCCGGCAAGATTCACAGATAGGTTGTTTTGATGCTTTGCCACACATGATACAAACTGAGCCGTGCCGACCGTCAGATCGCTTCATGTTGCCTCCCCTTATAGCCCACGCTGCTTCCTTCTCGCGGCCTGTAATCAGGATGACCCGGGGCTGCGGCCCATCTTGGTTTTCAATTGGTTCGGCGAGGGAAGCTCAGCGCTACCCCAACCTCCGCCCAGCGCCTTGATCAACTGAACGCTCGCCACCCTCTGTTGCATGCGAAAACTCACAGCCGTTTGCTGATCGTTCAATAAGATGGTTTGAGCGCTTATCACATTCAGATAGGGATCGAGTCCGGCCTTGTACCTCACCGTAGCTTCCCGTAAGCTCCTGGCTGCGGCCTCCACCGCGGCGTCCTGTTGCTCGATGTCCTGCGACAGAATTCGCAAGGATGCAAGGTTATCTTCGACCTGTTGAAATGCTGTCAATACGGTCTGTCGATAGTTCGCAATGGCGGCCTCATACGACGCTCGGTACTGCTCCAGGGTGGCCCGCCTTAAGCCGGCATCAAAAATGGTCTCTGCCAAGCTTGGTCCCACTGACCAGAAGCGACTCGGCCAGGTGAACCAGTTTGCAGCCGACGAGTTTCCGAATCCCCCGGTGGCGCTGAGCAGGATGGTTGGGAAATAAGCCGTTTTGGCCACCCCAACTTGCGCGTTCGCCTGAGCTACGGAACGCTCCGCAGCGGCAATATCCGGGCGCCTCTCGAGGAGCTCCGACGGCACCCCGGCTGGGATTTTCGGAAGATCTGTGGGGTAAGGCTGTGCCGGAAGAGAAAAAGTCGACGCCGGCTCGCCCACCAGAACTGCAATGGCATGTTCATACTGGGCCCGCAGGATGCCCAGATTCGTGTCCTGTGCTTGAGCCGCTTTCAACTGGGCTTCGGCTTGCGCGACCGTCTCATCGGAGCCGAGCCCGGCCTTGTACTGGGTGCGAGCGAGATCGAGGGCATCCTGGTAGGCGCTGACCGTAGCATCGAGCAGCCCTTTGAGGGAGTCCTGAGCGCGAAGCTCATAGTAATCGGCGGCCAATTCCGCGTGGACGCTCAGGCGAACGTTTTCGAGGTCGGCAGCGCTGGCTTGCGCGGCGTAAACATTACTCCTCACGCCGCCTCGGATGCGCCCCCAGAAGTCGGGTTCCCAGGAAGCATCGAAAGGCAGCGAGTAGTCAGTGTACGACCTGACGGTCAAGCCCGTCGCCGTGGAGCTTCCCGCCTGCAGACCCCCGAATTGTCCCGGAGAAGGGCGTGAGTTCATGACACTCGGGTTCGTAGTGACAGTCGGGAAATACTGCGCGCGGGCTTCACGCACCAGAGCCCGCGCGGCCAGAAAGTTGTCCATTGCTGCCATGATTTCTTGATTGGATGAACTCGCTTTCTCCTCCAGTTCGTCCATTTGCGGGTCGTTGAAGATCTTCCACCACTTTCCGCGGTCTGTCCCATCCTTCGGCTGGCTCGTCCGCCAAGACTCCGGCTCCCTCACCGCGGACTCTGGCATCTCCTTGTAGGCAGGTGGGGTTTGAACCGGCGGGCGCACGTATTTAGGCCCAACTGCGCAGCCCATCATCAGCAGCAAAGCCATTGCAAGCGCAGTCAACAAAACAATCGGGCCGTTCTTGGTGTAGCGTCCCATTTGGCTTCCCTCTCGCATCTTGTTGGAAGCGCAAGCATCCTGACCGCGGTAACGCCGCACACCTCGGATGACCTTGTGGGCAGGATACCTGCGCTCCCCTGATTTCTTCATGCCCTCATTCGCTGATGTACACATCGACCAGTTCACCTGGATAGAGATTCACATTCGTGGAATTCGCGATCTTGAAAATCACAGGCAGAACGCGCACATCCACACGCTCCTGGCGTTGGTCCGAGAGCTCGATTTTCGGAGACACATACGGCTGCACCCGGACAAAATCCAAGGGAATCTTGACATCCGACCCGCGGACGGACATTTGCGCGATCAATTTGGAGCCCAAGTGTAACCGTGGGACCAGAATTTCGTCGACGTAGCAGCGAACGTGGAGAGAGGATGGCAAACTCCCCAATGTGATGACGGGATCCACCCCCTGCGTATAGGAGTCATAGGACCCCTGCGGGGACACATAGCTCCCGACGATAGTATTGATGGCGAGCACAACGCCATCCCGCGATGCTCGCAGGGTATACTTGCCGAGCAGCGCTCGGGAGGCCGCATAAGCCTTGGCCAATGCATGCTGCTGCCTATCCTGATTTTGAATGTCGTAGATCCAGGCTCCCGCTTTCGTCAAATCATCCTGCTTTTTGGCGACGATGAGGTTCGCCTTCGCCACCGCGGCGGCATTGAGGGCGCTGTCTAACGCATCTTTGCTCACCGAGCGCGGATCGATTTCATAAGCGGCTTGGTCTTTCTGTAACGTATCCTGGGCGGTTTTCAAGCTGGCTTCGGCCGCAACCACTTGTGCATCGGAGACATCGAGGGTCTCTTTTCTCGGCTCCGCTTTCAGCTCTCTTAAGAGCGCCGCGGCAGCTTCTGCCGATGAACCCTGCTGCTCCGTCGTCGCTCTTTGGATCGAATCGTCAATCAGAAGCAGGGGCTGGCCCGCCTTGACTTGTTGACCCTCAGATACGAGGATTTCTTTCACTGTGCCCGCCACTTCCGGGTAAATGTTAATGTTCTCCCCGCTGGTCTGGGCGCTCTCGATAATTCCTTCGGCGTAGATCGCGCTCTGATAGGGACTCGCCGCGGGATTGTAAGCTGGAGGCAGCGCCGGTTGCGTAATGCCGGAAACGATTGCAGCCGCGATTCCCCCGGCGGCTCCTAAGAAGGAGATGATAAAAACCATCTTGGTTTTCATGCTGTACTCTTTTCTGACCCCTTAAGGCGACCGTCTTCCATGTTCAAAATGCGAGTCGCGAATTTATAAATCCGGTCATCGTGGGTCACGACGACTATACAGCGGTCCTTGTTGAGGACGTTTTTCTGAACGAAACTCAAAATCGCCACACCAGTGTCTCCGTCCAGCGAGGCGGTCGGTTCATCCATAATCAGAATATCCGGCTGACTGGCGATGGCCCGGGCAATGGCCACGCGCTGCTGCTCTCCTCCGCTCAACTTCACGGG